>Ga0105048_10005816_pt1 | contig 19923 bp, 22 predicted proteins | sample MAT05_FD_78382 | JGI IMG/M metagenome (GOLD analysis project Ga0105048, IMG submission 78382) | Freshwater microbial communities from Lake Fryxell liftoff mats and glacier meltwater in Antarctica - MAT-05 | ecosystem: Environmental > Aquatic > Freshwater > Ice > Liftoff microbial mat | place...
CGCGATACCTCGGACGAGCGCATCGCCCAGGTGATCGTCGACGGCGGTCGATCGGTCGGGCTCGACTCGAACATGGCCGCGAATCCGGATCTGAAGAAGAAGCCCGAGGTCGTCCTCGCGCTGGTGGAGCTGGTGCGTGGGCTCTGACGCGCAGGCGAGACCGACGCTGCGCGCCGACGTCGTGCCGCTCGTCGTCGCGAGCACCGGCGGCGTGTTGCTCGCGGTCGGATCGCCGCCCGGCGGGGTGCCGCTCGCGATCTGGCTCGGGTTCGGACCGCTGGTGTGGGCCGCACATGCGCTACGCGAACGTCGGGGGCGCCGGCGCTTCTTCGGCGGCTGGCTCGGTGGGCTCGGGATCGGTCTCGTCGGCTTTCCGTGGATCGCGGAGCTACTCGAGCGCTTCTCGGGCCTGCCGATGCCCGTGTCGTGGATCGGTCTCACGGCGTTCTCGGCCTGGACCGCGCTCGCGTTCGGCGTGTGGATGTCGGCGCAGCGCTTGGTGCCGGATCGCGGCGCGTGGCGTTGGGCTTGGCCGGCGGTGTCATGGATCGGCGTGTCGACGCTGTGGCCGGCACTGTTCCCGTACACGCCGATGATCGGGATCGCCGATGTGCCCGAGTGGATGCAGGCCGCCGAGCTCGGCGGTGTCGCGCTCGTCGAGGCGCAGGTCGTGCTGTCCGGTGTGGCGTTCGCGATCGCGGCCCGCGAGCGCGCGTTGCGACGGCGCCTCGCGTTCGTCGGGATCGCGATCGCGATCCCAGCGGTGTCGTGGCTGCTCGGGAGCTGGAGGATCGCGACGCTGGACGCGGCTGCGAAGGGTGCGAGGGTGGTGCGCTTCGGCATCGTGCAGCCGAATCCCGCGCTCTTGGCCTCGAACCCGAGCGACAAGATGGCGCGGCTGTGGGTGATGTCGCGCAAGGCGCAGGACGACGGCGCGCAGGTCATCGTGTGGCCCGAGGCGGGTGCGTTCCCCTACCGCACGACGAGGCCGCACGTGCGCGACGCGGTCGAGCCGCATCGCCGTGTGATGCGGATCCATCGCACACCGACGATCTTCGGCGCAGCGAGCATCGAGCCCGACGATCGCTACGAGTACAACACCGTGTACGCGATGGCCGAGGACGGGACGATCACCGGAACGTTCGACAAGGTCGTGCTCGTGCCGGTGGGCGAGTATGTGCCGTTGATCGATCCCGACATCGTCACGTCGCGGATTCCCGCGGTGTCGCACAACCATGCCGGCACTGCGCCTGCGCGCTTCGAGGTCGTGCCGCGGAGCATCGACGGCAGCACGGTTGCGCCGATCCACCTGGGGCCGCTGGTCTGCTACGAGGACATCTTCATCGACTTCGCGCGCGAGGTCGCGGCGCAAGACGGCGGCATCGATGTGTTCGTGAACGTCACGATCGACACGTGGTTCGGCGATACTGCGGAGCCGTGGGAGCACCTCGCGCTCGCGCAGTTCCGATCGGTCGAGCATCGGATCCCGATGGTGCGCAGCGTCGCGGCCGGGCCGGCGAGCATCGTCGATCACGCGGGGCGGCTGGTCGCGACCCGGCCGGTTCGCGATCCGCGGCCCGAGGCGCCGGTCGATCCAGAGTACCTCGTCGCCGACGTGTCGATCGTGCGCGACACGGCGTCGTCGCCGACGATCTTCGCGCGCGGCGGCTGGATGCTGCGGTGGCTGTGCGCGAGCTCGTTCGTCGTGATCGTCGGCGTCCGCGTCGCGCGTCGCCGCCGGAGGAAGGTGACGGCATGAACCTGCTGCTCCTCGAGCCGCACGAGGTCGATGCGGACGGTCGCGCGCAGGTCGTCGGGCCTGCGCTGGTGCACGTGCGGGAGGTGCTTGGCAAGGGTGAAGGCGCGACGCTGAGGGTCGGTGTGCGCGGCGGGCAGTGGGGCTCTGCCGTCGTACTGGCGAGCACACGCGAGGCGATCGATCTGCGGTGCACGTTCGATCGCGATCCGCCGCGCAAGCGTCCGGTCGAGCTGGTGCTCGCGTTGCCGCGACCGCCGGTGTTGCGGCGGCTGCTCCAGCACGCGACCGCGATGGGCGTCGAGCGCATCGTGTTGTGCCACAGCGCGCGCGTCGAGAAGAGCTATTGGGGCTCGCCCGCGCTGCACCCGGACGAGATCGACGCGAACGTTCGCCTCGGGCTCGAGCAGTCCTGCGACACCGTCTCGCCCGTCGTCGACACGCGACAACGGCTGCGCCCGTTCATCGAGGACGAGCTCGCGGGTCGCGGCGATACGCGGAGGATCGTCGCCGATCCGAGCGGAGGCGTCGCATGCCCGAGCGACGTCGAAGGTCGTGTGCTCGTCGCGATCGGGCCCGAAGGTGGTTGGGTGCCGTTCGAGCTCGAGCTGTTCGACGCGGCCGGGTTCGAGCGCGTGCATCTCGGCACGCGGATCCTGCGGGTCGAGACGGCGGTCGTCGCTGCGCTCGCGCGGATCGGGCTCGGCTGAGGTCAGGGCGTGGGCTCGGACGGTCGCGTGAGCACGATCTGGCTGCGAAACGCCGCGGTCGCGTCGCTCAGCGTCACCGGATTCTTCGGGTCCGCGCCGCGTGGCTCGTCCGCGTCGAGCTTGCGATCGCCGTCGAGATCGATGAACGCGTACAGGTCGACGGTCGGACTCGGCGAACAACACACGCTGCCCTTACCGGTGTAGCCACGCACGCCGTGCGTGACGGGGATCTGCGAGCGTGCCGATGCACTGTCGACCGACATGCCGCGCTCGACGATCAAGAACGCGACGAACACCTGCGGCGGTACCTCGACATCGTCCGCAAGGCTCACGTGGAACACGATCTCGTAGGCCGACGAGCAGGAACTCGCGAGCAGCGAGAGGGCGCAGAGCAGGCAGCGGGCGAGCACGGCGGGGAAAGGGTGCCACACTCAATGGCGTCGCGGCAGTCCCGGAGCCGCCGCGGTGGCGTGCTAGGCTCCGCGCGCGCGATGGCTAGCTGCCGCATCGATCTCGTGGGCATGGCGCGCGCATGTGCGCTGCTGTCGCTTCCCGCGGCGCCCATGGCGTGCTTCTCCGGCGACGCAACAATCGGGTCGATCTGCGCCGAGGCGCGCGAGTGCGGACCGGATCAGCAGTGCCGACACGAGCTGTGCGGGCGCTGCGGCAACGGCCTGCACGAGCCGTTCGAGGTCTGCTACGCAGACGCGGCGGACGCTGGCGCGCCGCCCAGCGTGCAGCGGTTTCGCAGCGGTGACCTCGATCGCAACGCCCGCGATGAGGTCGTGATGCTCGACAGCAACGGGGTGCTCTACCACGCGCCTGCGGTCGGCGGCGTACTCGACCCGCGTCTCATCGCGGTGGTCCCGGTGGATGCGGTGGTCGCGACGTTTGCGACGGGCGATGTCGACGGCGATTCGGTCGCCGAGATCGTCGCGGCGATCGGCATGCGTGTCGTCGTGTTCACCGCGGACGCCGAAGGTGTGTTCGCGCCGTCGTTCGAGCTCGACGTCGGGCGCGTGATCGCGGAGATGACGGTGGTGCCTGCGCTCGAGGCGATGGCGACGATTGCCCTCGTCGACGAGGACGGATCGCTGTTCGTCGTCGATCCGGTCGCGGATGCGGTGCCGCGCGCGGTCGAGGTCGGCACTGCGGTGCACCTCGGTCCGGCGGTCTATTTCGACGAGGACGAGATCGTCGATCTCGCGGTCGTCGACGAGCGACAGAACCGGATGGCGGTCGTGCGCGGCGGCGCGTGGAACAGCATCACGCGCGTCGACGTCGGTCGCGGCCCGTTCGCCGTGCTCGCGTACGATCGCGACGGCGACGGGCAGACCGACTTTCTGACGCTCGATCGCTTCGGCCGCACGGCTACGCTGGTTGCGGCGGACGGCAAGGGTGACCTGCGGGTCATCGACAGCCTCGCGTTCGACACGCCGCCGGTCGCGGCGACGGCATTCGACGCGGACTTCGACGGCGTGGTCGACGTGTTCGTCGCGACCGCGGATGCGATCGAGCTGTGGCGCGGCGAGGGTGGGCGGAACCCGGACAGCGTGCTGTTCGCGGGGACGGGTGCGTCGGCGCTCGGCGTCGGGCGGTTCTCCGCCGCGCCGGTGCTCGACCTCGTCGCGTTGGTCGACGGCGAGCTGCAGCGGCACGAGGTCGTGCCGTGAACGCGGTTGCCTGGATGCTCGCCTTCGCAATCGCGGGTGCGGATGTCGCACCCGGGCGCGGCTACGCCGGTGTGGCCGAGGTGCCGGCGAGCCAGGCGACCGTAGAGCCGGCGCCGCGCGTCGTCACGGCGACACCCTCGGCGGTCGACCCCGAGCCTCGGGCCGCTCCGACTCCGTCCCCGCGGATCGTCTACTACAGCGACGCGCCGCCGCTCGATCGACGCCGCATCGCGCTGCAGCGTGCGGGCGTCGCGATGGTGTCCGTCGGCGCGGCGGCGTACGTCGTGATGATCGTCGGCATGGCGGTAGGTTCGGCAGCGAAGGGCGATCTCGTCGCGCTGCGTAGCCGCGACGAGATCGATCGGCGCCGTGCCCTCATCGACCGCGGTGTGCTCGCGAACAAGGTCGCAATCGGCGGAGCCATCTCCGGTGGCATCGCGATCCTCGCGGGCGCGATCATGATCGGCATCGCGCGGCGGCGTGGACGGACGCGCGCTGCGACCGCGTCGCGCACGGGTCGGTGATCGATGGCGTGGCGCCCGAGGATCGTCGCGATGCTCGTCTTGCTCGCGGCGGCGTGGGCCTGCTACGCGTTGCGGCGCGAGATCATCGCGCGGTTCTTCGTCGACGGCGTGGCCGGTGACGCGCCTGCGTTCGTCGGTGACCAAGGGCAGGGTATGCCGCCGGCGGAGCGTTTGCGGGTCGTGTTGCTCGATGGTCTGTCGCGCGAGCACGCTGGGCGCTTGGATGCACTGTCGTCGGCGTGTGCGAGCGGCACGGATCTGGTCGTCGACGTCGGGTTTCCGACCGTGTCGCTGCCGGTCCAGCACGTGCTGTGGACGGGTCTCACGCAGCAGCAGTCCGGCGTGCAGTACCGGATCCCGCGGCTCGACCCGCCGCCCGCGAATGCGCTGCCGGTCCGCGTGCCGAACAGCGTCGCCGTCAGCGAGTCGCACCGCGACATCGTGCACAGCTTCGGCTTCGCGCGGGTGGAGCCGGCGCTGGGGCGCGAGGAGATCGAGGACGCGGGATCGACGTGGCGGGCGTCGGAGTTCATCGATACGGCGGTTGCCGCGGTCACGAGCGAGGCGTCGCTCGTGTTCGTGCACGTGCTGCGTATCGACGAGGCAGGTCACGCGCACGGCGGCAGCTCGACGGAGTACGCACAGGCGGCGATCGACGCCGACGCGATGCTCGCGCGCTTGATCGCGGCCGATCCGTCGCCGGGCCGCACGCGGTGGTTCGTGCTCGCCGATCACGGTCATCGCGAGGATGGAGGGCATGGCGACGCGGAGCCGGAGATCCGACTCGTGCGCGGCTGTATCTTCGGCGACGCGGGTGCGGCCGTGCCTGCGGGGACGACCGTGCATCTCGTGGACTTCCATCGCGCGATCGCGGAGTCGCTGGGCCTCGCGCCGACCGAGGGCGCGCGTGGGCGCACGCTGGCGCGCGCGGCCGAGGATCGCCTCGGCGACACCGCGTTGCCGCGACCGTCGTCGCTCGACTTCGCCGTCGCGGCGTTGCTCGCGTTTGCGGGCGTCGTCGCGGCGCAGCCACTGCTCGGTCGCTACGCGTGGATCTCGATCGCGTGGCCCATCACGTCGTGGCTCGGCGTCGAGCTGGTCCACGGCACTGTCACGCTGTCGAATCCCGTCGTGTATCCGCCGCTCGGCATGGGTGTGGTGCTCGCGGCGTCGTGCGGGCTCGCGATGCTCCTCGGCGGTCGCCTTGCGATCGCCAAGAAGGTGGAGCCGCGTCGTGCGGTGGCGGGGCTGATGCTGCCGGTGTTCGCCACGTGGCTCGCGACTGCGTGGATGTGCGGGGTACCGACGGCGTTGTTCGGCGGACCGCCACCGCTGATGCCGAGCATCACCGCGCAGTGCTCGGTGCTCGCGACGGTGCTCGCTGCGGCGTTCGCAGTGCTGGCGGTCGTGCAGCTCGTGCTGCCGGGGCGATCACGTGGCGAGGGCACGGCGTAGATCGTTGCGCAGCGCGGCGAAGCTCGGCTGACGCTCGAGGCGCGCGAGATCCGAGCGAGCTGCGAGCTCGCTACGATGACGCGACTCCTCATCGCCACCGCCACGTCAGAAGCCGCTTCAGGGCCGCGCCGTGATGCAGCCGTGTGCCGGTTGCGTGGTGTCCAAACCGATCGCGCAGCGGCGTCACGAACGTGACCGCGGCCTCGGGGATCGACGAAACGTCGGCGATGACGCGTCGCATGAGTATATGCGCCGGGCCGATTTCGTCGCTCGCGAGGTCGCGTCCGGGAATCCCGCGCGGGCGCTTCCCCGACTCGAGGCTCCCCTCGGCGTACAGGACAACGCGGAGCGTCATGAACTACTCGGCCGGAACGCCGCCGACGCTGCCGGAGAGCCAGAGCGCGCCGAGGGAGTTCTCGTACGCGTGGAGTGTGCGCACCCATTCTGGGCGCTCGGTCGGGGCTCTGGTGATCGTAACCAGACCGGACTCCGGATCGCGGGCAAAGAACCGGACTTCTTCGGGCTCGACGTGGTTCAGCACATCACTCGACTGGGTGGCGATCACAATCTGCGTCCGCCGATCTCCCACGTCGCCGCGCGACATCTTGCGGAGTAGATCGATCATTTTCGCGAGCAGCCACGGGTGTAGACCGCGCTCGGGTTCTTCGATGCAGGCGAGCTGGACGGCGTTCGTTTGGTAGTGCAGCACGAGATAGGCGAGGACGAGCAGCGAACCGTCGGACACCTCGGCTGCGTCGTACTGGCGTGACGCGGTCCAACGATCCTCGAACGCGAGACGATGGGTCCCCGGCGAGTGGGGAAGAGCGTTCACGTCACCGAAGACCGGGACGAGCTCGGTGAACTCCTCGACGAGGGCCTCCTGCTGCCGGCGGCCGAGCGAGGCGAAGACGTTCACGAGGTTCGCACCACTCGCATCGAGTCCGTGGACCTGCATCACGGAGGTCGATGCACGCAGCGCAGCTAGATCGAAATGAAAGCTGGAACCCCGAGGACTCTGGCCAACCGTCGGGACTTTCCGAATCGCCGTGCCGTCGTCGAGCCCGAGCACGCTCCTCGGGCTTGCATCCGAGCCAGCGCTGCGATCGGCACGCAACCGCGGTGCGGTCAACCCGGCGAGGACGGAGCTCTTGCCGCACGCATTCGGTCCCACGAGCACCGTGAAGTCCCCGAGGTCGAGCGACACGCTTCGCAGCGCTCGATAGTTGGAGAACTCGACTCGGCTGACCTTCGCCACAGCAGCGGCGATCATAGCGCGGCGGACCGCCCTCGGCACCACCCAAGCTCACTCGTCTTCCGCGGCCGCCTGCGCCAACCGATCCCGCGCCCGCCGACCTTTGCCACTGCGATCGATCTCCACCGGCGAGAGCGTCCCGTACGCCGCATACAACGACTGCATCAGCGTCGGATCACCACCGGCGAGATTCCGGGTCTCCCCGAAGTCGCGCGCGAGATCGAAGATCTCGACCAGGTTGTCCTCGCGCCGCACGAGCAGCTTGTATGGCCACATCACCACGCCGAACTGATCGGTCTCGTTCAGCGGCAGCGGTCGCACGCGCCCCGTCAGCTCCGGCGGCGCACCATCGAGCAGATGCGCGAGCAGGCTCTCGCCGTCCACCTTCGCCGGCGGTGCGCCGAGCAGCTCGAGCATCGTCGGGTACACGTCGAGCAGCGACACCGCGTGCTCGATGCGGGCCGCCGCCACGCCGGGGATCCTGATCGCCATCGGCACGTGCACGAGCGGGTTGTAGACGAAACGCCCGTGGTTGTCCGGCAGCCGCGGATCCTCGCCTAGCCCCTCGCCGTGATCACTGACCAGCACGACGATCGTGCGGTCCCACTGTCCGGCCTCGCGCAGCGCCTTGGTCAGCTCGCCGATCTGCGTGTCCACGAGCCGCACCATCACGCGGTAACGACCGGCGCGATCGAGCTCGCCGACGTCGCCGATCACCTCGCGCAGGTTGTTCAGCTTGATCTCGTGGTGCTCGTGGACGTCGAAGTAGTGGGCCCACAGGAAGAACGGCTGCTGCGGCGCCGACTCCACGTGCTTGCCGATGAACTTCTTCGCGAGCTCCGTGGTGCGCTCGCCGGTCGGGTAGGTCCCGACGTCGCGCTGGTACATGTCGTTGACGAGCCGGTCGTGTCCGTCGAGTCCGCGCGTCAGCATCGCCTTGCCGACGTAACGGATGACCTCGCTCGGGATCACCGCCCATGTCGCGCGCTCGCGGGCGCGCATCGCCTCCGCGAGCGTCGGCTGATCGGTCACGAAAGGATCGATCTGCCCGGTCAACACGCCGGACATCGAAAGATCGGTGCCGGCCGCCGGCGCGAACGTATGCGCGAAGTACCGCGAGTCGTCGAGCAGCGCGAAAAAATTGGGAAGCTCGGCGCGATTGCTCGCGTTGTCGGCGAGCGCATCGGCGCGCAGCGTATCGACCGCGAGGAGCACGAGGTTCATGTCGCGCGTGCGCTGCAGCAGCGCTGCGACCTCGGGGCCGCCCTGCCACTTACCGAGCTGCTGCTGGTGCTCGACCTTCGCCGCGATGATCTCCTTCGCGGCAGGCTCCTCGCCCGTGATGCCGTCGCAGTTCTCGTCGACGTCGTTGCTCGGCACCTCCGGCGCACCGGGGTAGCGCGTGGCGTCGCGGTCGTCGCAGTCACCACCGGCGAGCAGCGAAGAGTGCTCGTCGCCGTCGAAGTCGAGCACACCGCGACCGAGGCGCACGAGCATCCGCGTGTGCATGCCCGACGTCGAGATCGACATGCGCGCCTCGGGGGTCTCGAAGCCGTGCTGCGCGACGATGACGAACGACACCGCGATCGCGATGCCGAGTGCACGCATGCCTTGGACCCACGCGGCGCGCGTGTCGGGCCACCAGCGTACGGCGGTACCGATCACTCGGGCGCCGACGCCAGCGCTCACCAGCGCCGCGACGACGAGGAATGTGTGCACGTCGGGGTATTCGCTGCGCTTGATCTTGCGATTGACGACCTCGATCGCGAGCGCAAGCACGACGAGCCCGAGTGCGAGGACCCACTGCGCCCGTGGCCGCGCAGCGATCGCCATGCACAGCCGCAGCACGGGCACGAGTGCGATCGCAGCGACCATGGGGATCCACCACGCCGCGTACGCGGCCCCCGGCAGCGTCGCTGCGAACGCACCATCGAACAGGTGGCGGGCAACCGGTACGGTCGCGAGCAAGCTCGTCGACGCGAGCACCGCGGCTGCTCCCCACGCCGGCAGCTTCGCGGCGCGCACGATCGACGCTGCGAGCGCGACGACGACGCCGACGAGCAACCCGCACGCGAGCAACATGACGGCCGCCGCACCCCGCGGCACGCCGTCACCCGAGAGGCTCGCAAGCTCGATCGGCACGAGCACGCACGCGCCAGCGACACCAACGGCGACGTCAGCCGGCGCGAGAAGATGAGCGCCGAGCCACCGCCCGCGGTTGGTGCCCGGCCTGTTCACTAGGCAGGCCCGGAGGGCCGTGAAGACAAGTCGGCCGGGTCCTCGTCCGCCTGTGGCAGATAGATCTCACCGCCTCGCTCACGAAACTCCGCGGCCTTGTCAGCCATGCCGGCATCGATCGCATCCTCGCCGAGCGCACGGATGTCGGCCGACAGCTTCATCGAACAAAAGTGCGGCCCGCACATCGAGCAGAAGTGGGCGGTCTTTGCCGGCTCGGCCGGCAACGTCTCGTCGTGGTACTCGCGCGCGCGCACGGGGTCGAGCGCGAGGTTGAACTGGTCGTGCCAGCGGAACTCGAAGCGCGCCTTGGACAGCGCGTTGTCGCGATCCTGCGCGCCGGGATGCCCCTTCGCGAGATCGGCCGCATGCGCGGCGATCTTGTAGGCGATGACGCCCTCGCGGACGTCGTTCTTGTCCGGCAGCCCGAGGTGCTCCTTCGGCGTCACGTAGCACAGCATCGCGCAGCCGAACGATCCGATCATCGCCGCACCGATCGCGGACGTGATGTGATCGTAGCCCGGCGCGATGTCGGTGGTGAGCGGCCCGAGCGTGTAAAACGGCGCCTCGTGGCACAGCTCGAGCTCGAGGTCCATGTTCTCCTTGATCTTGTGCATCGGCACGTGGCCGGGGCCTTCGATCATCACCTGCACGTCGTGCTTCCACGCGATCTTCGTCAGGTCGCCGAGCGTGCGTAGCTCGCCGAACTGCGCGTCGTCGTTCGCGTCCGCGATCGATCCGGGTCGCAGCCCGTCGCCGAGCGAGAACGACACGTCGTACTTCTTCATCAGCTCGCAGATGCGCTCGAACTCCGTGAACAGGAAGTTCTCGCGGTGGTGATGCAGGCACCACTTGGCCATGATGGATCCGCCGCGCGACACGATGCCGGTCGTACGCCGGGCCGTGAGCGGCACGTAGCGCAGCAGCACGCCGGCGTGGATCGTGAAGTAGTCGACGCCTTGCTCGGCCTGCTCGACGAGCGTCTCCAGGAAGACGTCGATGTTGAGCTCCTCGACCTTGCCCTTGACCTTCTCGAGGCATTGATAGATCGGCACCGTACCGATCGGCACCGGCGAGTTGCGGATGATCCACTCGCGCGTCAGATGGATGTCCTTGCCGGTCGACAGATCCATCACCGTGTCGGCGCCCCAGCGGATCGACCACTGCAGCTTCTCGACCTCTTCCTCGATCGACGAGCCGACCGCGGAGTTGCCGATGTTCGCGTTGACCTTCACCAGGAAGTTGCGGCCGATGATCATCGGCTCGAGCTCGAGGTGACCGATGTTCGCGGGGATGATCGCGCGGCCGAGGGCGACCTCGTCGCGCACGAATTCCGGCGTGACGTTCTCGCGCAGCGCGCAGTAGCGCATCTCTTCGGTGATCTGCCCGCGCCGCGCGTAGTGCATCTGGCTGTAGTTGCCGTCGGCCTCGAGCTTGCGGCGTTCGATCCACGGCTGCCGCATCTTCGGCAGGCCTTGGCGCGGATCGTGGCCCTCGGGCCCGGTGGTGTCGTAGACGCGGATCGGCGGGTTGTCGCCGGCGAGTGCGATCTCGCGGAACGGCACCTGCAGATCGCCCTCGAGCACACGCGTGCTGCTCGGGAAGGTCTCGGAGACGGGGGGCAGGGTACGCACGGGTTGTGCGTTCGAGTCGGCGACCGTGAGTCGCCGCGGCTTGTCTTCGTTCATCACGCTTTCCTCCGCCGGTACGACCCGGATCAGGTTCAAGGGGACTCTCTCAGGTCGGTGCGGAATGCACCGCCACCCCCAGCGTCGTCGTGCGGCGACCATACGCGAAAAACCGCGGGCGCGCCGGCATCTCCATGCATGGTGGGGAGAGCTGGTAGAATTTGCCGGTCCGCGGATGCCCATCTTTCGCCTCTCGGACGCGCTCGTGTTCCCGGATCCCGCGCTCGCCGACGAGGATGGCTTGCTCGCGGTCGGCGGCGATCTCTCGCCCGAGCGGTTGGAGCTCGCGTACCGCACCGGCATCTTCCCTTGGTACAGCGAGGGGCGACCGATCCTGTGGTGGTGTCCGTCACCGCGGTTTGCGCTGCTGCCGGACGAGCTGCACGTGGGGCGCAGTCTCGAGAAGGCGATCCGCAGAGCGCCGTACCGCATCACGTTCGACACCGCGTTCGCCGACGTGATGGCTCGCTGCGCGAAGTCACCGCGGCCGGGTCAGGCGGGCACGTGGATCACGAAGGACATGCGCCGCGCGTATCTCGAGCTGCATCGCCGCGGCGTCGCGCACAGCGTCGAAGCGTGGTCGGGCGACGAGCTCGTCGGTGGGTTGTACGGGATCGCGATCGGGTGTGCGTACTACGGCGAGAGCATGTTCGCGTCGGCGGACGATGCATCGAAGATCGCGTTCGTCGAGATGGTCGGGAAACTGAGGGCGTGGGGGTACACGATCATCGACTGCCAGGTGCACACGGAGCACCTCGAGCGGTTCGGGGCGCGGATGTTCGAGCTGGATGATTTCAGGGTGAGGCTCGCGGTGGCGATCGCGAGGTCGCCGGGGGCGGACGCGTGGCAAGCGTCGAGCGGATGAAGAGCGGACCTGTTACGCTCGCGCCGTGATCACGCTGCGCGCAAGCGGAGCGCACCGCGCTCGACCAGCTCGCGCGCCGTAGCCTCGGCGACCGCAGCCACCGCTGCAGCCATGCGACGGCACCGCGAGCCCAGCCGAACGCCATCTGATAGGCCGCGAGGAGCTTCGCGCGGCGCTTGGGCTCGCATGTCGCCACCCGCGGCGCGATCGCTGCCGCCGGTCGCGTGGTCGTCCGTGCGGCGCTCGACGTGGTCGCGGTTGCAGTCTGCATCGGCCTGACCTCAGGGCGCCCGCACGTACAGCACGGCGCTCAGCTCTGCGTAGAACTTGCCCGCCGCGGCCGTGGTCGCGCGCAGCACCACGCGAAGGTACGGCCCGAGATTCGTCGACGTCACCGGCGTGACGAGCGACGGCACGGTGGTGCCCGAGTTGGTCGCGACCGTCATCGCCGGCGTGAACGTCGGCGGCGCGAACCCGACGGTGAACTCCTGCGGATCCTGTCCCGAAGGCAACGTCTGATACAGGTCGACGTTGAACGTGCTCGAGGTTCGCGAAGCCACGCGCGGGCCACATCGCGGTCACGTTGCGCGCGAGCACCCGCACAAGATCCACTCCCAGCACGCACTTTGTAGGGGGGGGCTACATGTACGCGCGCTCGATCCTCGAGCAGCTCGTGTGGCTCGCACAGCAGCGCGGCGCCGATCGCCGCGAGTGTCCACAGCTTCACACCGACGCTCGCGCCGAGCACGGTGTTGATCGTCGCCCGCGAGCATCTGGCCTCGCGCCGGTGGTACCTGCACGTGCACGCGAGTAAACTGCTTCGATGCGCCTTACCGATCACCCGCAACTGCTCGCGCTGCTCCTCGCGACCGCGACCGTCACTGCGTGCAGCAGCAACGACACCCCGCCCGACGACACCGCCCCAACCCTCGTCGCCGCGACCTTCACCGACGCATCGACGATCCGTCTCACCTTCAGCGAGCCCATCGCCGATCCCTCCGCCGTCAACACCGACGCGTTCCGCCTCAGCATCGGCGTGAAGGACGTCGCCTCCACTGTCTATTATGCCCTCGACTACGACGGCCTCTACGTGGACGACGACAGCGGAGGTGACGAAGGTCCGATCACCGACGGCGATCCCACCGCCGATCCCACGATCGTCGATCCCACCGACGCGACCGGCGACGACACGACGAGCGATCCGACGACCGACGCGACGACCGACGATCCCACCGACCCCAGCGGCGACACTTACGATCCGTCCGACAGCTACGATCCAACCACCGATCCGACAGCAGACCCCAGCGGCTACGAGGAGGGCGGCTACGTCACGCCCACAGCCGCGCTCCCCGGCGATCTCACCCGCCCGATTCCCACGCACACGTTCGCCGACCTCGACATCGCGTCGGTGGTCCTCGCCGCCGACAGCAAGCAGATCGAGCTCCGCCTCGCCGCCCCCGTGACCGACACGTTCGCCTGCGACGCCCTCGCCGATCTCGCCGCGGAGTCCACCAAGCTCGGCATCTTCGTCCACTACAAGCCGGGCAGCACGACGATCACCGACACCGCCGGCAATCCGCTGGCCGCGATCGCCCCGCACTGGGTCGACGCACGCGCGAACGCCTACGCCGAGCTGCAAGGCGATTTCCCGCACCTCAATCCGTACCTGCCGATCGCGTGTCCGTGACCTGGTCAGACTTGCTGCCTCGGCTGAGCCTGGCGAAGCTGACTTGGTCATGAAGCCGGTCCCGATCCACACGGCGAAGACGGAGCTCTCCCGCCTCATCGAGCGCGGGTGTGCGGCGGAAGATGTGGCACCGGAGCGAAATTTCGGCGTCTATCGCGGCAAGCTCGTCGTCGATGCGTCGTGCTTCGAGCCGCTGAACGACGACGAGCTGGCGCGCTGGGAGTGACCTCGCTGGAGATGCGGCTTCGCTCCCGAGGGTCCACCCCACAATCATCGGTTCTTAGGAGCGACCCGCAGGGAGATGCGCCGACCGACGAAGTGGGCTCCTCGACGTCCGCCTCCGCCGCATCTGCCGATCGCGCGCCCGTCGCTACCAGACCCGCTTCACGCCGTACGCGTCGAACGCCGGGTCGCGGCCGACGATCGCCAGCCCCTCCACCTTGGCCTGCGACACGAGGATCCGATCGAACGGATCGCGATGGTGAAAGGGCAAGTTGACCACGCCGACCGCATGGCGCGACGCGACCTCGACGATCACGAGGCCATTGTCGACCGCCCCGGCCTGGATCAGCTCGGCGAGGTCGATCTCGAGCTCGAGCTTTTTCAGGCTCACCTTGATGGCGATCTCCCACAGGCTCGCGACGCTCAAGAACCGCTCGTTGCGTCGGTCCTCGATCGCACGACGGGCCCGTGTGCTCAGCGCCGAATCGCCGGCGCAGAACCACAAGAACGCGTGTGTATCGATCAGCACCCTCACCGGGAAACGTCTTCGAAGTCCTCGAGCGGAGCATCGAAGTCGCTCGCCAACCGGATGCGACCGCGAAACTGGCCGAACCCCGCCTTCGTCCGAGCGCCCTCGGCGACCACGAGCCGAACCACGGGCCGGTTGCGCCGGGCGATGACGACTTCCTCGCCGCGCAGCGCGGCATCGATCAGCTCGGCCAGTCGCGCCTTCGCCTCGGCGATGTTGACCGGCTTCATCGTCGATCACCGTGACTTGGTCATGAGTGTTGGTCAACTCGGGATCAGCCAGTCGAGCTTGCGGCGCCGAGCCCGGCATTTCACAGCGCGACCGGGCGCAGCCAGGGGAACCGTGCGAAGTCGCGATCGGCCGTGAGGATCGTGTCGATCCCATGCTCGAGGCACAGGCCGGCGATCTGGGCGTCGAAGGCGAGGTTGCCCCTGACCCCGGCCGCTTCGCACGCGTCGCGAAAGCAGGCCGGAAAGCCGAGCGACGGCACCAGCAGCCGAGCGCTCGGGCTCGCGAGGATGTCGTCGAGAAAGCCGAGCGCTTGCGCGAGCGTCGACGGCGGCGTGAAGACGCGGAGATGGGTCGCGACGCGGACCAGCTCGGCCAGGCAGAACACGGGGATGCCCCACGGCACGCGGCCTTCGGCGAGATCGCGCACGCGACCCAGTGCCTTCGCGTGGGCCGGAGTTTCGGCGCGGTGGGCGTAGACGAGGATGTTGGTGTCGACGGCGATCACCCGCGCTCCAGGAGATCGTAGAGCGCATCGCGATCGGCGACATCGACGGCTGGCGGCGCCGTGCCCATCACGACCGTGGCGTCGAGGCGAAAGCGCTGGTGGCCCCGCGTGGGCGGCAACAACCTCGCCCGCAGCGCATCCTCGACCAGACGCCGTAGCGGAATGCCAGCGCGCGCCGCTTCTTGCTTGGCGCGGCGCACGAGCTCGTCGTCGAGATCGAGTGTGGTCTTCATCCCGTATGAACCATAGCAAGCACCCGTAAGTACGGCAACGGACCTCCGACCGAGATCCGCCCGCGTCCTGCACGGAGCCTCGAGCCCCGCTCAGTCCATCGGATGCGCGGCCGCAGCCAACGTCTGCTCGATCACCGACGGATCCACCTGCAGCCGCCACGCGATCCGACCCATCTCGCCGAGCTCCCACTGATCCACCGTGCCGTCCGCGGCTGCGATGATCGTCAGGTGCTGCACGAGCTGTGCACGCCTCGCGAACGGCACCTGTAGTGCCGCGTCGAACTTCTGCTCGAGCTCCGTGCGGGCCGCCTCGACGTTCGCCGGGCCCCACGTCTCGTCCGCGCCGAGCAGCGTCCGCAGCGCTCGCATCTCGCTGTCGTCGACCTGGCCGTTCGCCGCAGCGACCGACAGCCCCGCGCAGTACAGCATGCGACGCATCAGGCTCGACTCGTCGGTCTTCTCCTCGAGATAGCCCGGCTCCATCAGCGAGAGATCGCGATCGATGATCGCCTCGACCTCATCGTCCGTCAGCCCGTCGTTGCCGAGCCCGGTGATCGACCGGTACGTCCGGCTCTTGCTGAACGCCACCACCGCGCGCACGCGCAGCGGACTGTACGGATGGGTGCTGAAGCAGTCGAGTGTGTCGTCGTCGTTGCGCGGCTTGCTGCGCGCCTCGGGGGCCGACGCGAGCGACTCGACCTGGGTCGCGTAGGTCTCGAGATCAGTCTGGATCCGCGGCGACGATAGCCCGCTCGCGAGCTTGAAGAACCCGCTCGCGGCCGCGATCGGATCGCCAGCGCACACCAGGCCCACGCGGTCCGCCGTGATCTCGGCGCAGCGACACCACAGGTACAGCCGCAACGCATTTACGCGCGTGACCATCGTGCCGGCCATGTCCTCGACCGCTGCGGTCGCGGGCATCGGGATGCCGAAGTGATCGAATGCCATGTGGCCCATCTCGTGGCCGATGACGAAGCGGAGCTCCTCGGGCGTGAACACCTCGAGCAGGCGCGAGGACAGCACGATGATGTGCGGTCCTCCGCCCGGATTGCGGATCGCGCCGGCATTGAACACCGGCTCGGGACGCACGTACACCTCGATGGGAGCGGTGAAACCGAGGATCTCGCGGCAGACCGCGAGCGACTCGGCGACCTCCGGTGCCATGTTCCGGGTGAGCCGGAGGGCACCGGTGAGCAACGAGCGACGGGCGACGAAGCCGTAGCCGCTCGAGAGCTCTTCGATCTTCTTCAGCGCGAATTGGACGTCGCGCTCCGCCTGCAACGCAGTGCGGAGCTCGAGATCCTTGCGCGACTGGAGCACCGATTTGTCGGGCAGGGTACGTGCGCCCATGATTTTAGCCGATCACTTCGCGTACTTGAGCGAGAGGACCCAGACGACGGTCTGTGCGGTCTGATCGTCGACGTTGAGCAGGCGCTGCATCGTCTCGAGCAGTGCGTCCTCGTTCTCGTCGACGTCACCCGACGCGAGCGCAATGTCGGCCGCGAGTACGTAGGCCTTGGTTTTGAGCGCCTGGCTCGAGAACTCGGTCAACGCGTTGACCGACTCCTTGAGGCTCGGGTACTTGCGCACCATCTTCTGCGCGTCGCCGACGACCTCGCCGAAGTCGCGCTCTTTGAACTCGGGGAGCGTCATCGCGAAACCTTCGACGGTCGCGATCTCCTCGTCGTCGATGTAGCCGTCGGCCCCGGCCATGAGCAGCATGGCGTGGACGAGCAACACGTCGTCCGTCGGCTTCTTGGTAGAGGTCATGCCGGTGAGGCGGGACAGAAGACCCATGGTGTGAACGTCCTTGCTCGGCCTTGCGGGGCGGAGCGACTCGGACCGTATCGTGGACTGTCCAGGCGTTCAACCGCGCGCGGACGATCGCCGTTTGAGACGCGCCCCGAGGGTGCTTCGGGGGACTCCGAGCGCGAGCGCGGCGCGGCGGATGCTGCCGTGCTCGGTCACCAACCGGCGCAGCAGCTCGCCTTCGATCGAGGCCCAGTCGCCGTACGCGACCGACAAGGTTGCTTCGCAGCCGCGCGTTCCTTCGTCCGCGGGATGCGCGTCCGCGTCGGCCTCGGTTCCGGCGTTGCTCGGGGCTCCGGTTCGGGCGCGGTCGTCCGCGTCGGCCGCGACCGCTGCCGTCGGCTCCGCCGCGCACACCGGTCGCCCGTGCAGCGCGCCGAGCAATCGCTCGGCCGTGATCGGACCGTCGTTCATCGTCGCTGCGCGCCACACCGCGTTGTGCAGCGCGCGGATGTTGCCGGGCCACGGGCAGCGACTCGCGATGTCGAGGCAGCCGGGCGCGAACACGATCGGGCGCCGCAGCTCTTGGGCGACACGTCGGGCAAACGCATCGATGAGCAGCGGGATGTCGGCGGCCCGCTCGCGCAGCGCCGGCATGCGCAGCACCAGCACGCCGAGGCGATGATAGAGGTCTTCGCGGAAGCGACCCGTCGCGACCATGTGCTCGAGGTCGCGGTGCGTCGCGGCGACGATGCGCACGTCGACCTCGATCTCGTCGTCGCTACCGACCGGTCGCGCGCGGCCGGTCTCGAGCACGCGCAGCAGCTTCGCCTGCAGTGGCAACGGCAGCTCGCCGACCTCGTCGAGGAACAGCGTGCCGCCGGTCGCCGACGCGAACGCACCCGCCTGCGCACGCACGGCACCGGTGAACGCTCCGCGCACGTGACCGAACAAGCTGCTCTCGGCGAGCGAGTCGACGATCGTCGCGCAGTTCACGGCGACGAACGGCAGGGCTCGCCGCGCGCTCGCATCGTGGACGAAGCGCGCGGCGAGCTCCTTGCCAGTGCCGGTCTCGCCGCGCAGCAACACCGGGCGGCCGACGTTCGCGACGCGACGGAGATCGGTGAGCAGCCCGACGAACGCCGCCGAGCGGCCGATCATGTGCGGCGCGTCGACCTCGGTGTCGTCGCGAGCGCTCGTGAACTCGAGCATCGTGTTGCCGACGCGCACGACCAGCCCGGTGCTGATGGGGTAGGCCTCGACACGCGCGCCCGCGACCCAGGTGCCGTTCTTCGACGCGAGGTCGACGAGCAGCATGCGGTTGCCCTCGACGCGGACCTCCGCGTGTTGCGTGCTGACGTAGCGATCGTCGAGCTGCAGGTCGCAGTCGCGTGCGCTGCCGATCCGCATCGGTGCGACGACGCGCCGTACGAGGCCTTGTCCGGCGCGGACATCGAGCGGGCCCAACGGCGGCCCAACGGGTGCAAGGGTCATGGTGGGAGAGCCGGCGGGTGCGACCACGACAGCACTTGTCGTTCACGAAGCGCCCGCGTTGCGCGACGGGTCTTCATCGCGGTCCCAAAGGGACGTGCTGGACCGATGTTCGGGGTGTTCGGGGCGTTCAGGGCCCGAGGCCGATCCACACCGCGCCGTCGGTCGTGACCTCGCGCTTCCAGATCGGCACGTCGCGCTTGAGTGCCTCGATGGCGAGCCGACACGCCGCGAACGCGCCCGTGCGATGCGGGGTCGCGGCCGCGATGACCACGGCACACTCGCCGATTTCGAGTCGACCGAGCCGATGATGGATCGCGACCTTCGCCCCGCTGATCTCGCCCTCGATCCGCATCGCGATGCTGTGCATGACCGCGAGCGCCATCGGCTCGTAGGCCTCGTACTCGAGGTGATCCACGGTGTGACCGCGGTTGGTGGCGCGCACGTGACCACTGAACGTCGCGATGCCGCCGCGCGACGGGCCGATCACCGCGGCGATCGCTCGATCGACGACGAGTGGCCCCGTGAGCAGCGCGATGCGGGCACCGTCGTGCCCGCCGGAGACGGGGGGAATGAGAGCGATCTCCACGCCCGTAGAAATCCTGTGGGCGAGGTCGACGAATTCCTGCGCGACCGCGACGCGGCAGTGTGGCAACGCCGAAGCGATCCGCGGGATCTGTCGTGCGAGCGCGTCGAGCAGGTCTGCGACGGTCGCCGGCGCCGTGAGCTCGACCTGCACGAAGGGCGCCCCTGCGCGCTCGCGCAGCGCTGCAAACAGCAGAACCGTCGCGACGAAAGTGCTCAAGGCGATGTCCTGTTCACAGGGGTGGTCGGCCAGATCGCGACGACGATCGCAACTTTGTCGATCGATCGCAGCACGCAGTGGACCGGTTTTTTCGGTGCACCAAGAGCGTCTGGGAATTTCCGCTGCACGCGTTCGCGATCATAGACTATGTCCGTTGCCACCTGTCGCCAGCCCTCTCGACATGGGTCACACTGAACGGGTCGAATCGTCGATGAGTGCCCCGCCAGTATCCTCCGCTCGCCGACCGCGCTCGGTGCCGCGGATGATCCCGCCGCGCCGCGGGCAGACGCTCGCGATCGACGACGACGTCGGC
>Ga0105048_10005818_pt1 | contig 19921 bp, 11 predicted proteins | sample MAT05_FD_78382 | JGI IMG/M metagenome (GOLD analysis project Ga0105048, IMG submission 78382) | Freshwater microbial communities from Lake Fryxell liftoff mats and glacier meltwater in Antarctica - MAT-05 | ecosystem: Environmental > Aquatic > Freshwater > Ice > Liftoff microbial mat | place...
CCACCGCCATGCCCTGCCAAAATGGGCCGCCTACGTGTGGAATATTGTGGGCTTCGCGCTGTTGCTCAACATTATGAGCATCGCGTTTCTTTCATTCCCAACCCCGCTCCGCCAGTTCCACAACGACCCCGCTAACGTCTTCGTCACCCAAATTCCCTTCGTCTGGCTCCCCACAATCCTGGTCCCCGCCGCCTGGTTCGGCCATATAGCCGTATTCCGCTATCTGCGAAGCCCCAGCTCCTGAACCGCCCCCGCATCAAAATTGTTCAACAGCACATCCTCCACGCTCCGCCGCCAAAAGTCCGAAAAGCCAAACAGGCTCCCCCAACAGCCATAGTTCAAGAACCGCGAACCGGGTCACCCCGCTAACCAACGGGCCGGTACACAGCCGGAGCGTCAAATGAAAATTCGACCTGCCCGGCTAGTAAGAGCAGGCATACGGAATCTTCTGCACGCCTGGCAAACAAATCTCCACCAGAAACATCCCTGACAAGCCCAACACCAACAAATGCCCCGCCACGGCCACAATCAGAAAAATATCCCCGCACAACCCACCCAAGCCGGAACAACCGACAACGCCAGCATCGCCCGCCGCCGCGCCGCCAGTCCCCGCTCCAACAGTCCATCGCCCGTCTCGAACGTCGCCTCAAATTCATTTACCGCACGTTCCCGGCCCAGGCCAAGAACAAACCCCGCCTGAACAGAGAAACTTAGCGATCCGCCCATCTACATTACCGAAAACTCGCCGGAGGGCGTCGTCCACCAGAAACACCGGTTCCTCGGCCGCAATAACTCATCGTCAGCGTCCCGGAATCGATCTGTGAAAACTGAGCATCCGCCAGAACCAACCCGCCAGCCCGAAAAGTGTTTAAAATCGGGTAGCTTGGGCGACAAACGCCTACAATTGAAACGAGAAGAAAGACAGCACCCTCCTCCGCGGTTTTTATTTCTTTCTCCGCGCGAATAATTTTCGATCCAATTTCGCTTTACTAACTAGACCGGATTTACGGCATGGCAAAGACCACTCACGATATGCGCCTCCTCGACCTCCTCACCCCGTTGGGTAAGGACGTCCTCCTCATTCGCTCCATCATTGGCCGCGAAGCGATCTCTCAGCTCTACTCCTTCGAAATCGATGCCTTCGCCATCAACGAGGAATCTGTCGATTTCTCCAAACTGATCGGCCAAGCCGTTTGCGTCACCGTCGCCCTCAAAAACGACGAAAAACGCTGCTTCCACGGCATCGTCAAATCGCTCACGCGCGGCGCCCGGGGCTTCACCGCCACCGCCTACAGGATGGAAATCGTCCCCACCCTTTGGCTTCTCACCCAGCGCACCCAAAGCCGGATCTTCCAGCAGATCTCTATCCCGGATATCCTCAAGAAAGTCCTCGCCGGCCTCGACGTCGATTTCGAAATCACCGGCACTTTCGAGCCTCGCGATTTCTGCGTCCAATATCGCGAAACTGATTTCGCCTTCGCTTCCCGCCTCATGGAAGAGGAAGGCATCTTCTATTTCTTCCGGCATCGCGAAGATGGCCATACCCTTGTCGTCGCCAACTCCCCGCAGAGCCACGAAGAACTGCCCTGTGACAACAAACTCCACTTCGACGAGGAACGCGGCGGCTTCGAGACCACCGACGAAATCATCTATAGCTGGGAAAAGCAGCAGATTCTCAAGTCCGGCAAAGTCACCCTTTGGGATCACTGCTTCGAACTGCCCCACAAAAGCCTCGACGCCCAGGAGATGGTCGACGAAGATCTCCAGATCGGCGACGTCACCCATAAACTTAAACTCGCCGGCAACGACAAGCTTGAGCTCTACGACTTCCCCGGCGGCTATGCCCAGCGCTTCGACGGCATCGCGCCCGGCGGTGGTGAGCGCTCCGGCGACCTCCAGAAAATCTACGACGACAACCAGCGGACCACCAAAATCCGCATGCAGCAGGAGACCATCGGCGCTATTCAAATCAACGCCCATACCGACTCCCTTCACGTTTGCCCCGGCTACAAATTCGACCTCGACCGCCACTACAGCGACAACGATACCTACGTCATCACGTCCTCTTCCGTCGCCATCCCCCAACGCGGCGCCTACTACGGCGACGGCTCCGATACCGAAGGCCCTCCGCCTGAAATTATCTTCAACTGCATTCCCTTAAAACTTCCGTTCCTGCCCCATCGCATCACCCCCAGGCCGACAATCTACGGCACCCAAACCGCCGTCGTCACCGGCCCTTCCGGCGAGGAGATCTTCACCGACAAATACGGTCGCGTCAAAGTCCAGTTCTTCTGGGATCGCGACGGCAAGTTCGACGGCAATTCCTCCTGCTGGGTCCGCGTCGCCAGCCCCTGGGCCGGCAAACAGTGGGGCATGATTCACATCCCCCGCATCGGCCAGGAAGTCATCGTCGCTTTCGAAGAAGGCGCCCCCGATCAGCCCGTCATCGTCGGCAGCGTCTACAACTCGGACCAGATGCCGCCCCACGAACTCCCGGCCAACAAAACCCAGTCCGGCATCAAGTCCCGCTCCACTCCCGGCGCCGGTTCACAAAACCTTAACGAGATCCGCTTCGAAGACAAAATCGGCAGCGAGCACATTTTCATTCACGGCGAAAAGGACATTCACGTTCGCTGTAAGGCATCCTACTTTGAAACCATTGGCGGATCCTTCCATCAGTCGGTGGGTGGCGATTCCAATACTGGAATTGACGGCAAGGAGTCGGTCCACACGAAGGGAGACTACGTTCACAAGTCCGACGCCAACGCCACCATACACACTGATGCGGACATGAGAGTAACAGCAGGCGCCACTATTGGTGTCGCTGGCGCTAGTACGCTCGTCTTCGGCTCCGAAAAAGTGCAGGTCGAGAGCAACGGGACCCTCCAGATGAATGGGGCCGGTAACGTTTTAGTCGAGTCTGGCGCAACGCTTACTCTTGCCGCCGGTGGAAGTTTCCTTACAATCAATGCCGCTGGCGTAACGATCTCCGGACCATTGGTCAAAATCAATTCAGGCGGGTCGGCCGGCGGGGGAGGTAAGGTGGCCACTCCACCCGCTGTCGCCCCCGTCGAACCCGCCGCGGCCCTCAAACCCGGCGAGACCAAAGCCACCGACAACCCAGCCGGATCCACCTCCGGCGGCGAAAACACCCACGACGAAAACGCCGAAGAGAACAAAGACAAAACCCACTGGATCGAGGTCGAGCTAAAGGATGAGTCGGGTGTGCCCGTCATCGGCGAACTCTGCGAAATCACTCTCCCTGACGGCAAAAAAGCCACCCGCTCCACCAACAAACTCGGCTTCATCCGCGTCGACAAAATCGATGCCGGCAATTGCACCGTCCGCTGGCTCGAACTCGATCAGGACGCAATCTCGCAGTAACGGGAGTCACCTATGCCAATTGAAATCAAGGAAGTAGTCATCAGGGTCTCGCCCGGCGACAGCATCCCCAGCATCGCTCAGGATTCCGGCCATTTCTCCGAGACAATCTGGAACCACGGCGCCAACGCCGCGCTCAAAGCGCTCCGAAAAAACCCCAATATTCTCGCGCCTGGCGACGACGTCACCGTCCCCGCCATCCGCCTCAAAGACTTCTCCTGCGCCACCGATACCCGCCATTCCTTCAAACGAAGAGGCGTCCCCGCCAAGCTCAAAATTCAGCTCTTCCTCCTCGGCGAACCCCGTCGCAATGAGGACTATACCCTCATCCTCGACGACAAAATCATCCGCGGCAAGACCGACGCCGACGGCAACATCGAGCACTACATCCCACCCAACTCCAAAGGCGGCAAGCTCATCCTCGGCGGCGGCAAAGAAGAATACCCCGTTCGCGTCGGCCACCTGAATCCCATCGACACGCTCTCCGGTATCAAGCAGCGCCTGAACAACCTCGGCTACAACTGCGGCGACGAAAGCGACGACGAAACCGACGCGCTCAAAGAAGCCATCATCCGCTTTCAGGGCGGCCAGAAACTCAATCCTACCGGCGAACTCGACGGCGCCACTCGCGCCAAAATCGAGTCGCTCCACAACTAAGGAGAAATCATGCTAGGCGCAGTTTCAGGAGCGATGGACGCCGCCAGCGGCATTCTCGGCGGTCAGGTCCCCGGCGCCCCCGGCGGCCCCGCCCCACTCGTTTTCTACAAAGGCGAAAACCTCGGCGCGCCCGATCAATCTCTCGCCGGGGCCCAGGCCCCCGAAGTCCTTCGCCCCATCGACGCCGGCGCCGTCATCGAGTTCATCCACATCGGCCACGTCCATCTCGATAACTCCAAGAACTTCAACCACGACCCGAAAAGAGACGACACCGTCGAGATGTTTCCCGCCGGCGCCAAGTTCCGCGGCTTCCAGTTCCGCGCCGCCCTCCACCGCGAAGCCCTCCTCCTCTCGGCCATGATGACCGGCTGCCAATCGGTCCTCGACGCCAATGAAAGAGCCAAAGGCGGCCTCGGCCAGATGGTCGGCATGGCCGCCGACATGCTGGGCGCCGGTGGCGCCGGCGCCGCCGTTCCCACCGCCGGAGAAGTCAACGCCTTCGGCAACGCCGTCCGCGCCGCCGTCGCCCGCTTCAACTCCGGCAGCACCACCTACATGGACATCCACCAGGCCGGCATCGATCTCCAACAGGCGCGCTGCAACTATCTCGCCTTTCAGCAGCGCCTCATTACGCCCGCTGCCAATGACCCCGCCGGCGGTCTCCTCGGCAAGATGCCCGGCCTTGCCGGCAACATTCCGCCCCAGGTCGCCGACGTCCTCAACTTCGTCACCGGCCTCGCCTTCAAGCCCATGGAAGTCTACCTGCACTTCTACGTCCGTCTCGCCCTCGCCCTCGAAAAGCCGATCGAAAAAACCGTCCGCCGCTATACCGTCGCCGCCCTCCAGGGGCCGCTCACCCCCGCCTTCTATCTCTGGTACCCCCTTCCCCAGGCCCCCGCCGCCAGCGGTGGCGGTAGTGGCGCCCCCGCTCCCACCGGCATCCCCTTTCTTGACGACGCCCGCCAACGCTTCGAACAACTCCGCTCCGACGTCGAAGACTTCTCCAACACCATTCGCGACTTCATCGAGCCTGATCCCAACCAGCCTCCCGCTCCCGGCGACCCCTACCTCCAGGAAGCCTTCCAAATCGTCCCGCCCCCCACTCCCCCGAATTCGCCCGGCCCACTTCCCCCCAAAGAACTCGCCAACCTTATCACCAATGGCTTCAAGGCCGGCCTCGGCGCCTCCAGCCTCCCCGGCTTCATTGAAACGATCATCACCGAAATCACAACCGTCAACAACGAGTTCCTCCGCGAACTCTACAAAAAGCTCATGGACCGCCCCGCCGTCCAGCCCATCAATGAGTACTCAGTCTACAGAGCCGCCCGCGCCCGCATGCTCGACCGCCTCGTCGGCATCGTCATGGAAAACGTCCAGTTCCTCCAAACCGCCAAGGACTTCGGCTTCAACATGCAGGGCGTCAACGTCCAACCCGGCCAGGCCCTCCTCGATAAAGGCCTCGACGAACTCAACCAGCAAGTCTTCCGCCGCTTGAACGTCGCCCTCGAACTCACCATGGGCGAACTCGTCGATAAACTCGAAGGCATTCGCCAGCAGGCCGAAGACGCCAACGCGCTCGCCTACGAAGGCTACTTGGGCGCCTTCCCCTGGCTCCTCGCGCTAAACTTCCGCAACACGTTCATGCCTGTCTGGCAGCTCATCATGGACAACACCTTTGGCAAGATCTCCGGCCCCATCGGAGACGTCATGCGCCAGGCCCGCGACGCCATGAATACCGCCAAATCCGCGGTTGACGACGCCCGCACCGTCGCCATGCGCCTCCAACGCATCAAAGATCGCGCCACCAATGAGGGGCTCCAGGCCGGACTAGGCGGCCAAAACCTCACCGGCTACCCCGACGATTGGGCCGCCGAACTTCCCCCCGATCAGGTCCAGCCCAAGCCTCCCACCATGCCTTTTTTTCCCTTCACTCGTCGCGTCGCGCAATCGGCTGCTGTAACTATCACCAGAACCGAGTACGATAACGTGAGAGGATCTCACAAGTGGGATCTCGCGGGGGCATCTTCGTAACTATAAGCTCCCCGTTTCGGCGTTAGGCAAAACAGGAGTTTTATGGCGAACTTCACTCAGGACACTAGGCTCCTGGAGTTGACCACCCCTCTCGGCAAGGACAAACTGCTCATCCGGTCCATCACTGGCGCCGAAGCTATTTCCCAACTCTTCAATTATCAGATCCAATGCTGGGGTTCCCCCGAGGAACCCGCGAATTTTTCCTTAATCGTCGGCCAACCCGTCTGCGTTCGCGTCCTGCTCGACGCCGTTGACGCCCAACAACCCAAGCGCTTTTTCCACGGCGTGGTTCAGTCCATCACCTCCACCGGCTTGGAATCTACGCCCCACTATCAACTCAGCGTCGTCCCCTCCTTCTGGCTCCTCACGCGTACCACCCGGAGCCGCATCTTTCAACAGATCAACGTCCCCGATATCCTCAAAGCCGTCCTCATCGGCTTCCCTGTCTCCTTCGAGGTCCAGGGCGCCTACGAGCGCCGCGATTACTGCTCCCAGTACCGCGAATCCGATTTCGATTTCGCCTGCCGCCTCATGGAAGAGGAAGGCATCTTCTACTTCTTCAAACACGAAGAGACCAAACATACGATGGTCGTGGCTGATTCCGCCACCTCACACAAGGAACTCCCCCACAGCCCCACCATGTATTACGATCCAGACATGGGCGGTGTCGAGGACGTCACCGTCGTTTTCGGCTGGGAAAAAACACAATCTCTCCGTTCCGGCAAAACCACCCTCTGGGATCATTCCTTTGAACTTCCGCACAAAAACCTCGAAGCCCAGGACCTGATTCCGGAGACCCTCCAAGTCGGCACTGTCGCCCACAAGCTCAAACTGGGCGGCAATGAAAACATGGAGCTCTACGACTATCCCGGCGGCTACGCCCAGCGAGTAGACGGCGTCTCCCCCAGCGGCGGCGATCAGGCCGCCGACCTCCAGAAAATCTTCGAAGACAACAAGCGGACCGCCAAAATCCGCATGCAGCAGGAAACCCTCGGCTCCCTCAACATCACCGCCTACACCACCTACTTCGGTATCGTCCCCGGCTTCAAGTTCACCCTCGATCGCCATCCTGTCGACAATCACTCCTACGTCCTCACCCGCTCCGTCTTCACAATCCCCCAAATGGGCGGTTACGGAAGCGGGGAAGAGGAATTCGTCGTTACTCCCGAAGTCACCTTCAACTGCGTTCCCTTTGAGCTGCCCTTCCGCCCCCAGCGCGTCACCCGCAAACCCGTCATTAGCGGCACCCAGACCGCTGTCGTCGTGGGCCCCTCCGGCGAGGATATTTATACCGATAAATACGGCCGTATTAAAGTCCAGTTCCTCTGGGACCGCTCCGCTCCTTACGATTCCTCCAGTTCCTGCTGGCTCCGCTGCGCTTTCCCCTGGGCCGGCAAAAACTTCGGTTTTATCTCCATCCCCCGCGTCGGCCACGAAGTCGTCGTGGCTTTCGAAGAGGGAGACCCCGATCAGCCCATCGTCGTCGGTAGCGTCTATAACGCCGACATGATGCCCCCCTGGACCCTTCCCGATAACAAAACCCAGTCCGGCATTCAAACCCGCACCGAAAAGGGCGGCAACTCCAATCTAAACGTCCTCCAGTTCGAAGACAAAAAGGCCGCCGAGTTCGTCTTCCTCCACGCCGAAAAGGACTACCATACCCGCGTCAAAAACGACACCCACGGCAACTTCGGGCGCGATGTCCATCGCTACATCGAACGCAATCTCATCGAAGAGATCAAGAACGAAGTCCACCGCGTCGTCAAAAAGTCGACCTACGAAGAAGTTGTCGTGGACGTCCAAATCAAAATCGGCGGCACGCAGCAGATAAAGGTCGTCGGCGACGTCAAACGCTCCGTCGATGGCAATGTATCCGACACCATCGCTGGCGACCATTCCGAAAAGACAACCGGTAAAATAAGCGCCAAAGCGGGTCAGATTATCTTCGAGGCTGATTCCGCCATCTCTTTCAAAGTCGGCGGCTCGGAAGTTGTCATCGATACTTCCAGCGTCACCATCAAGGGCCCCTCCAAGGTCGCAATCACCGGCGGTATGGTCAACATCAACTCCGGCCCCGGCTCGCCCGCCAAAACGCCCGTCGGCCCCGTCGCCGCCGTCATCGCCAGATACAAAGCGATCGTCGAAGCCATGTTGCCCGGCCAGACCGGGACCAAAGTCTACAGCGGCAGCGCCCAAGCCGCTCAGAACGCCCCCGCTCATCCCGTGCCTCCCTCCGCAACCCCCACACCAACCGCTGTCGCCAAGGCGGCGCCGGCCACCAATGAAGCGTCGGCCACCAACCAGGCGCCCGCTCCGGCAAACGAAAACCACTTCATTGAAATTGAGCTCAAAGACAAGGACAATCTTCCGGTCCCCGGCGAATACTTTGAAATCCTCCTTCCCGGTGGCGCCCTCGCCTCCGGCACCACCGACGACAAGGGCTTCGCCCGCGTCGATGGCATCGATCCCGGACAAGCCACCGTTCGCTTCCCCAACCGCGACAAAACGGTCGTAGATTAATTACTTATGCCCACCAAAGTTACTGCCAAAACAGGTGACTGCCTTTGCGGCATTGCAGTCGACGCCGGCTTCCTGAATTGCCAGCCCCTCCGCGATCTCGCGGAAAACGCCGCCTTCCTCACCCGCGATTTAAAGGATGCCGACGAAGTCACCGTCCCCGATCTCGTCGTCGAAGACTTCCCCAAGCCCATCGACACCAAACACACCTTTGTCCTTGCCAGCAGCCCGCCCTTCAACATCCGTTTCGTCCACGGTTCCGCCGCTCTCCCTTACCGCGACGACACCGAATCCCGAACTCTACACATTTCGAATTTCGTCACAAATCTGGGCGGCGCCACCGGCCTGGCTGCGTTCCCTGCCGGTTATGGATTCAAAGACGATGGCCACCAGGACCCCGACACATTCAAAGTCGAAGTCTGGGATCCCGCCGCCGGCGGCTCGGTTAACGTCAAGTTGGAAGCCCTCAAACCGGTCTATACCGCCGGCGCCGACGGCAACCTCTCCGTCACTTCCTACGTTCCATTCACCGCCGATGGCCGCGTCATTGACGCCCTTGTCTGCAACGTCGCCAGCGACACCAGCGCCAATACGTTTCGCTCCAAATACATGCGCCTGGTCGTCGACGAAGCCGACCGTGACGCCGCCGGAGTGACCGGCCAAACCCTGTTTATCAGTGACCTCGCCGACGGCCTCGGCACCGGCGCCGCCACCGATAACGACACTATCGAAATCCTCGACCAAATGGTCCGCGCCACGTACACGATCAACCGCTGCCCCGGCGCCCCCAAGTGCAAAGTAACCACCGTCGCCGATATCGGGGGCTCCGAACGCCAGCGTGTTCGCGTCCATTTCTACGCCTACCGCCAGGACCTCGGCGTTGACACCATGCCCACCGGCGTAACCGCCACCGTGATGAAGCAGCATCTTCGCCGCCGCACTTTCAAATGGTATCGGCGCACCTACGCCCAGGCCGCTGTGGGCCCGAAACTCATGAGCATGAACATCATCGACCCGCCCGCCGAGAACATGCTCTGCCTCTCCCACAATCATGGGCGCGCCGTTGTCAAGACCACCAATGCGGTAGCCACTTGGATGGCCCGCAAATCCTGGCTCACGCACAAGATTGCCTCCGCCACTTCTGATCTCGCCACCCTCAACTTCCGGATCACAACCGCCACCAGGGACCTGCCCGTCTACGTCATATTCTCCGGCGGCGAAACGCCAGCCGAGGCCGCCGCCCTAACCATTAGCAGGCTCCCCGCCACCTTCACCGGCGCCGCCACCGTCACTCCCCGCCCTGGAAACGTCGCCAACGCATCCTGCAACGTCCTCATCACCGCCGACAACGGCGAACGGGTCACGCTTCTGGATGTCGTCTTGGCCACCGGAATCGGCATGACCGTTGAAGTCCCTCGCGTCGATTTGATGAGCGTCCTCTCCGGTGATGCCGATATTGACTTTTCCCCCAGCTTTCTCAGCATCGATATGAAGCGGATCCTCCAGGATGTCCCCGTAACGGACGATGCCATGCATTGCGTCGTCGTCGGTCAGTTCAGCACCCCGAGTCTGCGCGGGCAGGCGTTCATGCCCGGCCTGGGCGCCGACGCTGCCTTCCGCCCGGATCTCCCGTTCCGCTCCTCCACCATCATGGCCTATACATCCACCAGTGGAGCGGTGCTGGACGGCGGCGACAATTTGCCGTATACGTCTCCCCATGAGTCCTCCCATACCGTCTGCGACTTGGTCCACACCAAACCTTCGACAGACCACAGCCGCACCGAGCTCCTTGCTGGCGGCACGTCGGTCGCAAACGCGGTCGGCGCTAGCAAACGCCTTGGCGATGGCCCCTACCTCGTTCAGATGCAAAAGAATGGAACCACTACGATGACGATTCAGACCGTCAGACTGGCCAGCGTCTTTCGCACAGAGGGCGCCGAAAAGATGGAGGCCTGGTAACACCCATGCCCCGCTTCCCCATCCCCCTCACCTACGAACGCTGGACCAACCGCGATGCTGCCGAAATTCTCGAAAAGTTCGTCAACGGCTCGCGCTTCTCCGGCCGCCGGGCCCCGCGCGGTCTCAAGCCCGAGTACGTCTCTCACTGGATCCGCGAAAACGTCAAACCCGACTGTGCTCCCCCCACCATGATGCGCGTCGTCGATGTCCTCCGTTTCTATGAACGCAAGGACATCCTCGATCACGTCAGCCGCTTCCTGAATCGCAGTGAAGGCGACGAACGCGACTTCCGCCGCGCCAATTATGTTCTTCAGGCCATCGGTGAAGTCGGTACCCCGGAGCAGGCGGCCTTCGCCGTCCGCTACTTTAACGAGTTCATCCTGCCTCAGCCTATCGCCATGGAGTACTTCACACTGCTCCTCGAAACCGCCGAAGCGCTCGCTCTCGCCGTTGATTTCACGTCCGTCGGCCGCCGGCTCCAAGCCGCCATCGATGCCGCCGGCAAAGTGGACAACCTTGATGGCAACGCCGGCATTCCCTGGCGCAAGTACTCCGATTACAATCGCAACAACTACCCGAACGCCGCGCGTATCGTGGAAGCGAAACGCCTCCTGCTCAGCGCTACCCCGGAACAACGCCTCCCGGAACTTCTATTTATTTATCTCGGAGACTCCCCTTTCGCCAGCCCCTCCATGGAGATTTGGACGGGCCGCCTCATTCGGGAATACGCCGGCAAAGCCGCGGACACGCAGGCGGTCGTCCTTGCGGCTTTCGCCCAAGTCGCCGACGGCGCCCTCAAAAGCGAATTACCAAAGCCCCAAAAGGATTTCTTCGTTCACCGCGCCGCCCAAGCCATTCTTTATCTCCAGGGCGAACTCAACTTTATCCACGAAGCCGCCTACGAATCCATCGTATCGGGCCCGGAAAACTTCCTCTGGGACGACATCTAGCCCGCAACCAAGTACCATAGCGTGAGATCATCTCACAGTCGGGATCTTGCAGGGATTCTTCGCAGGTATAAACTCCCGGATTCCGCGTTAAGCAGAAGAGGAATAAAATGGCGAATTTTACTCAGGAATCCCGGCTCCTGGAGTTGACCACACCCGTCGGTAAGGACAAGCTGCTCATCCGGTCCATCGACGGCATGGAGGGCATCTCTCAACTTTTCAGTTTCCGCGTCGAATGCTTCGCCTCAAACGATGAGGTCATCGATTTCTCCAAACTCGTCGGCCAACCCATCTGCGTCCGCGTCATTCTCGACGCCGTCGACGCCAACGCCCCTAAACGGTTCTTTCACGGGGTTGTCCAGACTGTCACCCGGGGCGCCCGCGGCTATGCCAACACCTCCTACAACATTCAGGCTGTTCCATACTTCTGGCTCCTCACCCGAATCACCCAGAGCCGTATTTTCCAGCAGAAGTCCGTCCCCGATATTCTGAAGGCTGTTTTCGCCGGTGTGCCGGTCTCGTTCGAGCTCCAGGGCACATACCAGCCGCGGGATTATTGCGCCCAGTATCGCGAATCGGATTTCGATTTCGCCTGCCGCCTGATGGAAGAGGAGGGCATTTTCTACTTCTTCAAGCATGAAGAGACGAACCATGTCATGGTGATCGCCGACACGCCTACCTCGCACAAGGATCTCCCTCATTGCTCCACGCTCTACTACGACCCGGATGTCGCCGGTGTCGAAGACGTTGTCATCGTCTACGCCTGGGAGAAGTCGCAAACCCTCCGTTCCGGCAAAACCACACTCTGGGACCACTGCTTCGAACTTCCGCACAAGAACCTGGAAGCCCAGGACCTGATCGTTGAAACCGTTCAAGTCGGCGACGTCACCCACAAACTCAAGCTGGGCGGCAACGACAAAATGGAGCTCTACGACTACCCTGGCGGCTACGCCGAACGATTCGACGGCATCTCCACCGGCGGCGGCGACCAAGCTGCCGAATTGCAGAAAATCTTCGAAGACAATAAGCGGACCACCAAGATCCGCATGCAGCAGGAAGCCGTAAACTCCCTCACCATCACCGGCTACACTTCCTACCTCGGTATCACCCCGGGCTTCAAATTCGCACTCGATCGCCACTATGAAGACAACGATTCCTACGTGCTGACCCGCTCCCATTTCTCCATCCCCCAAATGGGCGGCTATGCCGGCGATGAAAATCTCGACGCGCCTCCGCCGGAGATCGTCTTTAACTGCATACCTTTCACGCTCCCCTTCCGTCCCCAGCGTGTCTCCGCTAAACCCGTCGTCAATGGCACCCAAACCGCCATCGTCGTCGGCCCCTCCGGCGAGGAAATCTATACGGACAAGTACGGTCGCATCAAAGTCCAGTTCCTCTGGGACCGTCAGGGTAAGTTCGACGCTTCCAGTTCCTGTTGGGTCCGCTGCGCCTTCCCTTGGGCCGGCAAGAACTATGGGTTCATCTCCATTCCTCGAATAGGTCATGAAGTTGTCGTCGCCTTTGAGGAAGGTGATCCCGATCAGCCCGTCGTCGTCGGCAGCGTCTATAACGCCGACATGATGCCCCCTTGGTCTCTCCCCGCTAACAAAACGCAGTCCGGCTACCAGACGCGCACCGAAAAGGGCGGTAACGACAATCTCAATGTCCTCCAGTTCGAGGACAAAAAGGGGTCCGAGTTCATCTTCCTTCACGCCGAAAAGGATTACCATACCCGTGTCAAGAACGACACGCACGGCAACTTCGGCCGCGACGTCTATCGCTATATCGAACGGAACCTGATCGAGGAAATCAAGAACGAAATCCATCGCGTCGTCAAGAAATCCATCTACGAAGAAGTCACCCAGCACGTCCAAACCAAGATCGGCGGCAGCACCCAGACTGACGTCGCCGGCGACATCAACCGCAAGGTCGGCGGCTCTGTTTCCGATACAATCGGCGGCGATCATTCTGAAAAAACAGACGGCAAATACAGCGTTAAGGCCAAGGAAATCCTCTTCGAAGCCGAAACCACCATCTCGATGAAGGTCGGCGGCTCCGAAGTGGTCATTGACTCTTCCAGCGTCACCATCAAGGGCAGTTCCAAGGTGGCCATCACCGGCGGCATCGTGAACATCAACTCCGGCCCCGGCTCTCCCTCCAAGGCGCCGAAAGGCCCCGCCTCCGCCATCGTTGCCAAGTACAAGAAAATCCTCGAAGCCATGAAGCCCGGCCAAACCGGTCACAAAACTTACTCCGGCGGCGGCAACCACAACGCGCCCACCCATAATTTGCCTCCAAGCGGCAGTCCGTCGAACTCTTCGAAAGTCGCCAAATCCGGCAAGCAACCAGAAAATCACTACATCGAAATCGAGGTCAAGGACGAAGACAATCTTCCCGTCCCCGGCGAATACTTCGAAGTGATAACCCCTGAGGGCACCAGCGCCACGGGCACAACGGACGAAAAGGGCTTCGCCCGCATTGATGGCATCCAGCCCGGTCAGGCCACCGTTCGCTTCCCGAATCGTGACAAGACGGTCGTCGAGTAAACCACAATGCCTACCAAAGTCACAGCCAAAAGCGGCAACTGCCTCTGCGGCATCGCGGTCGACGCCGGCTTCCTAAACTGCCAGCCCCTCCGCGACCTTTCGGAGAACGCGCCATTTCTAACCCGTGATCTCATCGATGGCGATGAGGTCACAGTCCCTGATCTGTCCGTCGAGGACTTTTCCAAATCCATCGACACCAAACACACGTTTAAGGTCAAGAGCAGCCCCCCTTTCAATATCCGCCTCGTCCACGGTTCCCCCACTCTCCCCTACCGCGACGACTCCTAAACCACCACTCTTCACGTCTCGAACTTCGTCACCAATCTCGGCGGCGCCACCGGGCTGGCCGCCTTCCCGGCCGGTTTCGGATTCAATAACGATGGCCACCAGGACCCCGATACTTTCAAAGTAGAAGTTTGGGACCCCGCCGCCGGTGGCTCCGTGAACGTCAAACTCGAAGCCCTCAAACCCACCTACACGGCCGACCCAATTTCCGGCAAGCTCACCGCAACCTCCTTCACGCCGTTCACCGATGCCGGCCGCAAGATCGATGCCCTCACCTGCAACGTCGTCAGCGCCGGAACCGACAATACCTACCGCTCCAAGTACATGCGCCTGGTCTCCGACGAGCAGGACTTCGCCAGCGTCGCCGGTCAATTGCTACTCGTCACCGACGTTGCCGACGGGCTCGGCACCGGCGCCGCCGCCGACAACGACTCCGTCGAAATCCTCGATCAACTCGTCCAGGCAACCTACACTATTGACCGTTGCCCCGGCTCCCCCAAGTGCAAGGTGACCAAGATTGTCGATATCGGCGGCTCTGAACGCCAGCGTGTCCGCGTCCACTTCCATGCCTTTCGTAAGGATCCCGGCGTGGACACCATGCCCACCGGTGTCACCGGTACTGTCATCCAACAGCATCTCCGCCGCCGTACCTTTCATTGGTATCGCCGCGTCTTCGCGCAGGCCGACCTTTCCCCCAAACTCGATAGCATGAAGGTTATCGATCCCCCGGAGGAGAACATGCTTTGCATCTCTCACTCCCATGGACGCGGTCTCCCGGTCGGGTCCTTCGTCGCGCTGCGCTTCCGGATCAAAACCGCCACCCGCGACATTCCTTTCACCGCTCCAATCGCCAGTGCCGACACTCCGCTCATAGCGGCCGGAATCTTCATTTCCTTTCTTCCGGCCGGCTTCACCGGTCAGGCTCTCCTCTGCCCCCGCTCTACGAACGCCGTTAACCCCGCTTGCGACCTCCTCATTACCGCCGATAATGGCGAACGCGTCACACTACTCGACGTCCAGTGGCAGGCCGGTGTCGGGATGACCATCGATATCCCACGGGTAAATTTAATGAGTGTTCTCGCCGACGACGCATCCATGGATGGCTCCGTTGCGTTCCTCACTATCGATTTCAAACGCCTCCTGCGCGCCGTCCCCGTCACCGACGAAGCCATGCACTGTGTCGTCGTCGGTCAGTTCAATACTCCCGGACTGCGCGGCATGGCCTTCACGCCCTGTCTCGGCGCGAGCGCCCCCTTTCGCCCGGAACTTCCATTCCGCTCGTCGACAATCATGGCCTATCAGTCCGCCAGTGGCCCCGTCCTCGATAACGGCGACAATCTGCCGTTTACTTCCCCCCACGAGTCTGCCCACACCCTCTGCGATCTGGTCCACACCAACCCCGGATCGAACCACAACCGGACGGAACTTCTCGGCACCGGAACCTCCGTGGCGAATGCTGTCGGCGCCACAAAACGTCTGTGCGACGGACCTTACCTTGTCACCATGCAGCAAAACCTCACCACCACCATGATCACCGTCAACGTTAGACTCACCGCGACGATGCGCTCCGGCGGTGCCGCGAAAATGGAGGCCTGGTAGTCCGTTATGCCGATATTTCCCGTCCCTATCACCCACGTTCGCTGGACCAACAACGACGCCAAAGGGCTCCTCGAAAACTTCGTCTTTGGCCCGCACTTCGCCGGACGCAGACCGCCCCGCGGCATAGATCCCGAGTTTGTTTCCTACTGGCTCCGCGAGAACATCAAACCGGACTGCTCTCCGTTAGCCATGATGCGCGTCGTCGATATCCTTCGCTTTTACGAACGTGCCGACGTCCTCGACCACACCAGCCGCTTCCTCAATCGCAATGAGGCTGATGAACGCTCCTTCCGCCGCGCCATGTACGTCCTCCAGGCGATCGGTGAGGTCGGCTCCCCCTCCCAGGCCGCCTTCGCCGTTCGCTATTTCAATGAATTCCTGCTTCCTCAGCCTGTCGCCATGGAGTTCTTCAACCTCGTGCTCGAAACCGCCGAAACCCTGGCTTTGGCCGTCGACTTCACGGCTGTCGGCCGCCGTCTGCAGGCTGCGCTCGACGCTGCCGGCAAGGCCCCCAACCTCGAGGGCTCCGATGGCCTCCCCTGGCGCAAATACTCCGATTACAATCGAAACAATTACCCTGGTACCGCTTTTTTCATCGAAGCCAAACGCCGCCTTTTCCGCGCTGAACCAGCTCAACGCCTGCAGGAGCTAATCTTCATCTACCTTGGCGAATCCCCTTTGTCCACCTCGTCCATGGAGATCTGGGGCGGACGCCTGATTCGCGAACACGCCATGAAGCAGGAGACACAGCCCGCTGTTCTGTCCGCCCTTGCCCAAATCATCGACGGCGCCCTGAAAAGTGAGATGCCGAAGCCCAAAAAGGACTTCCTCATCCACCGCGCCGCCCAAGCCACAATCTACCTGCAAGGTGATCTCTCCTATTCGCAGGAAGCCGCCTACGAGGCCATCAAAGATGGCCCGGAAAATTTCCTCTGGGATGACCTATAGCCATGCCGACGATCATTACAGCCAAGAATGGAGACTGCCTCTGCGGTATTGCCAGTGATTTCGGGTTCTTTAATTGCCAGCCCATCCGCGACCTCGGCGAGAATGCTGCCTTCCTAAACCGCGGACTCATTGCCGGCGACGAGATCACCGTCCCCGATCTATTCGTCGAAGACTTCCTCAAAGCCATCGACACCAAACACACCTTCAAGGTAAAGACCTCTCCGCCGATCAACATCCGTTATGTTCACGGATCGCCAACTCTCCCTTATCGGGACGACTCCACCACCCTTGTCCTCAACGTCTCTAACTTCGTCACCAACCTGGGCGGCGCAACCGGCCTCCGTCCCTTTCCCACCGCAACCGGCCCCAATGCCGGCTTCGGCTTCAACGATGATGGCCACCAGGACCTCGATGCTTTTAAAGTCGAGGTCTGGGACCCCGCCGCAGGCGGTTCCGTTAACGTCAAATTGGAAGCGCTCAAACCCGTCTATACGGCCGACCCTTTAACTGGCGTCCTCACCGCCACCAGCTTCGTCGAATTCGGGGACGCCCAACGTCGAATCGACGCCCTGGAATGCAAAGTGGTTAGCTCCGGCACTGACAACACCTACCGGTCCAGATATATGCGCCTCGTCGTCGATGAGGTTGATCGCGACGAACCCAGCGTAGCCGGCCAGGTCCTATTCGTCTCCGACATGGCCGACGGTCTCGGCTCCGGCGCCGCCGCCGACAACGACACCGTCGAAATCCTCGATCAGCTCGTCCGCGCCACCTACGAAGTCCAACGTTGCCCCGGCTCTCCGAAGTGCAAAGTCTCCGTCGTCGCCCCCATCGGCGGCGATGAGCGCCAGCGCGTCCGCTTGCATTTCACGATCTTCCGCCAGACTCCGGGCGACGCCAATATGCTCCCCGGCGTCCCTATCGATACAGTCAAGCAGCATGTAAGGTTCCGCACTTTCAAGTGGTACCGGCGTCTTTTTGCTCAGATTAATATTTCCCCCCGCCTTGCCGCCATCACCGTCCTCGATCCACCGGCGGAAAGCATGCTCTGCCTTTCGCATAGCCACGGCAACGCCGCAATCGCCGGAACCACGCTGTCCTTTGACGTAGAAACCGAGTCCGGGCTTCCCATTCCGGTCCCCCTGCCCCTCGTCGCGGGCGAAACACCGCTCGAAACCGGGAATCGAATCAACGCCGCCCTCCCGCCAGGTTTTTCATCCCAGGCTTTCCCCACTCCGCTTGCTACGGGCCGCGCCAATCCCGCTTGCGACGTCGTTATCACCGCCGCCAACGGAGAGCGTGTCACAATCTCCAATGAAGCGGTCGATTTGCCCGGCGGAATATCGGTCGAAGTCCCCCGTCCCGCTGTCACCTCCGTCAAATCCGCCCCCGTTGATGGTTCAAATTCATTCCTCACGCCCGAGATTAAACGCTATCTCCGGGCTTCCCCCGTCGCCATCGATGCCTTGCACTGCATCGTCATCGGCCGCTTTGCCAATGAAACCCCCCTCGGCCGCGCGTTCATTCATAACTTTTCAACAGCTCCTTCGCTCCAGCCCGCCGTCCCCTATTGCTCCGCAACCCTTATCGCTCATTCCCATTCCGCTGGCGGAATTCTCGATGGCAGCAATACCTTGCCCACCGTCTCCACCCACGAGTCCACTCACATCCTCTCCGACTTGAGTCACGCCCTCGTCGGCACTCCCAATGCGGACAATCAACTCATGGCTCCCAAGGCCGACCTGGCTCTTCCCGTCGGCGGGCCCAAGCGTATCTGCGACGGTCCATTCTTGGTCACCATGCAGAGGATCGGTTTCGCCACTACCGTCACAATCAAACTCGCCGACGCCATCCGCACCGCCGGCACAACAAAATTGGAGCCCTGGTAATCGTTATGGCTAAACCCTTCGTACCAATTACCCTCGTTCGTTGGACCGGCCAGGATGCCGCCGCCCAGCTCCAGGGTTTTGTTTTCGGCGGCCTCTTTGCCGGCAACCGGCCGCCCCGCGGCATTGATCCTGAGTTCGTATCCTACTGGATTCTCGAAAACATCACCGCCTCCACGGGCGCCATGCCGATTTCGAACCTTCTTAATTTGCTCCGCTTCTATGAACGTGCGGACGTCCTTCCTCACCTCGCCCGTACCCTTACCCGGCAGGAACCCGACGGTCGCGCCCTGACCCGCAGTCTTTATATCGCCCAATGTCTCGGAGAGCTTGGCAACGCCGAAGTGTGCTCCTTCGCTTCCTCATATTACGCTGAACTCCTCCTGCCGCACCCGGCGGCTATCGACAATTTTCCCCTGATCCTGGAAACCGCCGACTCCCTCGCCGCAACCGTCGACCTCCCCGCCGTCGGTCGCCGTCTGCAGGCCGCGATCGACACAGCGGCCAAAGTACCCGACCGAAAGGGTCCGGCCGGTGCTCCCTATCGGCAGCTAACCGGCTACGCCCGCAACAACTTACTCTCCATCCAGCGCACCGTGGAAGCCAAACGCCGCCTAATGGCCGCCGAACCCGCACAGCGCCTTCAGGAGTTGATTTTCATTTACCTCGGCCAGTCCCCTCTCTCTCTCCCGTCCATGGAGATCTTCGCCGCCCGCCTCATTCGCGGGTTCGCGATGAACGAGGATCAGGAGACCGTGAACAAGGCCTTCAGCCAAGTCATTGAGGGCACCGCCAAGAGCCAATTCGACAAGCCTCGCAAAAACTTCGTGATCCACCGCGCCGCTCAGGCGATCATCTACTTCCAGGGCAAGCTGACCTTCCCCCAGGAAGCGCTCTATGAGGCGATCCAATCAGGCCCCGTCAACTTCCTCTGGGACGACCTCGGCCCGCCAAAATAGTCCATCCGAGCGCAGCCTCGCCTCGAGACAAGGGCTCTTACCGCATAGCCGGACCAAGTAAGAGGGCCGCCAGCCCCGACCCGCCGAAATAGGACGCACCCGCCCCCGAGGGCCATCCGAGCGCAGCCTCGCCTCGAGACAAGGGCCCTTACCGCATAGCCGGACCAAGTAAGAGGGCCGCCAGCCCCGCCCCGCCAAAATAGGAC
>Ga0105048_10005820_pt1 | contig 19916 bp, 21 predicted proteins | sample MAT05_FD_78382 | JGI IMG/M metagenome (GOLD analysis project Ga0105048, IMG submission 78382) | Freshwater microbial communities from Lake Fryxell liftoff mats and glacier meltwater in Antarctica - MAT-05 | ecosystem: Environmental > Aquatic > Freshwater > Ice > Liftoff microbial mat | place...
TTCCCTTTCACCGTCATCCGCTTGATCCGCAGCTCTTCCTTGCTCGCCTCGGAGCGGGTGCCTGTTTCCCGGCGATAGACGATTTCCAGCGGCAGCCGCCCGCGCAGGTATTTCGCGCACTTCGGGCCCTGAGATTCGTGCTCGGAAAAACGGCGGTCCACATCCGTCGCGATGCCGGTGTAGAGTGAGCCATCGCCACAGCGCAGCATGTAAATCCACCAGACCGTTTTCCCCATGCGGGAGGCTAACGGAATCCGGCGGGAAAGTGCAATCAGATCGACTTTTACCACGGCCCGAACCCCGAGCTGCCGCAGCCCACGGAGTGCGTCGGGAATCCTGCTTCAATGCGCATTCAGGTTTGGCTGAGGTCCTTAATTACTCGTTTTTTGCCGTTCTGTCCTCGGATACCAAGGGCCTTCCGGCGTTTTGAGACTTTTACCCGGGTGATTTTCAGAGCAACTGCGACTTCCACATCAATTTGGACTCCAAGCATGGCATCTTCTTCGTCCAACCATTGCCGGTCTTTTCGCTTCCGGTCGAACGGCACAATTCCCATTCCTTTACGAAGGAAGGCGACCCGGGCGCAGCTGATCCCGAGCTTTCCAGCAAGGTCCTGATCCGTCATGGTGCCGACGAGGGCAAGCTCGGCGGTGCTCCATGTCCTGGTGTAGGGATGCACGATGATGCAGCGCGGTTTGCCGCGGGCTTCCCGATCGCCAATTGATAGCGGGCGAGCATTCTTTTTTTGTGCTCGGCTGCGATCTGCCCCAGGCTGGTTACTGCGTGGATAGAACAGGAGTTGCAATGTGTTGGCAACCCTTCGCACGAAGCGGATGCTGATCCCGTCCGAACGAACTGACAAGTCTCCCGGAATTACATCGCTGATGTCGGAAATCAACACTCCTTTCCCACAAGGAGATCCGCTTGAGGGGGATCGAGCCTTGGTAGGACACTGGCGTCGAAATTCGCGGTCCGTCGGTGGCCGATCTGGAGAGGGCCTTCGCGGACGACCAGGCGAGGACCGGCGAACCGCTTCCAGAAAGCGAGATGGCCGTTTCAGATGCGATTGCACAGGATGGTCAAGCCGCTTTACGCGCCTCGTGGCGTATCCACTGCCCTAACGCGTTCGCGTAATAAGATTTTAATATATCTTAAATACCTAGTGATGCTAATCTCTTGGATCACTTTATCTTGAAGTGATGATCCTACACAACAACACGACTAACCAATTACATCCCTACAACGTCCCATGAAATTCAATCCCACTACGCCCCTGATCCTTACTTATTGCTTGATCGGCACTTCGAATTACTTATCAGCAGCAACATCGATCCAAGTTAGTTCCATCGGAAAAACTGAACTCGTCGGCAGCACCGCAAGTGTCTTAGGCGGGGGTGCTACTGGTAACTTCTCCACCACACCGTTAGTTCTCGGAACAAGTTTTGCGAGGTTCCAGATGGTTCAAGCAGACGGTTCTGGAACTCGGGTGGCAGACCTGAAAATCACTCCAACCGCTCTCAAAGGAACGCTCAGTGCCTCAAGCACGCAAAGCGGCCTGATGATCGCCCAGACGGTCAACAGCCAAGGTCTCACAGATAGCGGTACGTTCTCAATCCTGACCAACTTTGCCAGCGCAAATGGAAGCGGCATTTCAAGTATCACGCTTAGGTTGGACTGGCTTGTTCCAGATACAAACACCCCTTTTGCAATCTCCGCTGAAGTCACTTCGTTTGACTATGACTTCAATCAGTTTTTAAAGCTAGAAAACACGGATTTTTCCACCGGAGTGCATGGATCCGCCTTGACTAGAACGAATTCAGGCGGTTTCACCACTTGGCAAGCAGGCAGTTCAGATTCAACGTTCAGCAATCCAAACAACGCAGTGATATTCAACTTCCTCTCAGACAGCTCGACGACGATCGAGGTTGGGAAGGCTGGAACGGGGAACTCTCTTTTCATGTTTGAGTTTCGTGATCCATCCATCAATCTCATCCCAGAGCCGTCCATCTCGTTGTTGGGGGCATTAGGGCTGGGTGGACTTTGCATGCGCCGCCGCAATCATTGAGGTCAACCTGAAGATCCAACTCGAATTTGGTCGAAGAGAGCTGAAGTGGTGGAGAATCAGGCAAATCGCAAGGCCCGCGATTTCTACTTCTGCTACCCATCCTCAGCTCTCTTCTTTTTCTCAAGCGAGCAAAGCGACTTGAGCCGCCGTCGCTCCGAATTCTCGGTGTCCCTTGGATGCTGAGCGACGGCCGCCCGAAGATGTGTTTATCAACGCCCTTTTCTGCGGCGGAACCCCACTAATCTTTTACAAGATCCGGTGGGAAAAATTGCGGAGCTCTAAAAAGTCAGGCGGCTTTCAAACCTGAAGGGCGCCTTCAATTGAATCGTCCATCGTTTTGCCGATCGTCGCTCCAATCATCATTTTGATACCCGCCACCATGATACCATGCTTGGTGTCCCAATAATAACCCTCCGATGGTATCACCTGGATCACGGAAATGCGCGGATCGTCAATCCCTTCCGTAAACCACGTCTTCAAGAGCGGCTCCCATAATTCCCGGATTTTTTCCGGGTCGCTGGAAATCACTGCCTCGCCTTCCAGGTGCAGAAAGTCCGAATGGGCCGAGCCTTGAAAATAGAGTTTTACCGCCGGGTCGATCACCAGTTCGCGGTTTTTGTGGCTGTCATTGGCGCTGAGAAACCACAAATGGCCGGCCTCATCGACCTTCCGGACGCTCATCGGGCGGGTTCCGCTGGAGCCGCCCATCGCGATATTCGAGCAGAAGAAACAGGTGCCCGCTTGTGCCACGAGTTCACGGATTTTCGCAATCGCGGCCTCACCGTGCAAGTCAGCGTGGTTTTCCTCTTCCTGATTCTGATTGATAGAATTCATGACTTTTTTCAGGAGTTATCGATTTTTCAGGTGGTTTGGAGATGGTGTTCACTCTCTGCGAATTCCTCGATCATTTTCTGACAGAAAGCATCCAGATCATCCGGCTTGCGGCTGGTGACAAGTCCGTGATCGCAATGCACCTCTTCATCCACCCAAGTCCCGCCGGCATTGGTAATGTCCGTTCTGAGGCTCGGCCATGAAGTCACCGTCCGCCCGTCAAGGACATCGGCCTCCACCAACATCCATGGGCCGTGGCAGATGGCCGCTACCGGCTTTTGCTGTGCGAAAAAAGAGCGCACGAAAGCCACCGCCTTTTCGTTCACGCGCAGCGCGTCAGGATTGTGAACTCCGCCCGGAAGGAGCAAGCCATCGTAGTCCTCCGCCTTCGCCAGGTCCACCGTGTGGTCCACCTTGAACTGATCAGCTTTTTCAGCATGATGGAAGCCTTGGATCGGGTGGCTTTTCAACGAGATGATGTGCGCTGTGGCACCAGTCGCCCGGATCGCTTCCAGCGGTTTTGTCAGCTCGATCTGTTCAAATCCGTCGGTTACGAGGATTGCGATGGTTTTACTGGAGAGGTCTTTCTTTTTCATTGTAAGCTTCTTCCCAGCTAGGAACGTGCCGGACGCAGTGACGGGGATCCAGCGTCCTCGACCTGCAAAATCCGCCGTATTCTGCAATGCCCGCGTTGCAAAATGAGCGCATCGGCCAGTAACTTTTATAAAATACGGATACCCGCACCTTACAAGCTGGTTGCGAGAAATTCCTGGGAGCCATCTCGCATCGACATACTTCAGCGCTCCTCGCCCACCGGCGGGCGGGCGGGCGGGAGCCGGCGGGTGGCGATGCTTACCTTCAGCGAGGCGCTGACTCCCGTCCCACCGCTGTAACCTCCGCTCACCGGCATGACCCCACGGGGGTGGTGGCTCACCCCGACGGCGATGTGGCGTGGCCCCACCCGTTTGCCGGTGGTTGGATCGTAGCCCGTCCAGCCATGTTCGGGCAGGTAAATTTCCGCCCAGGCATGGGTCGAGCCGCGTCCGGCCTGAGAGTTCCGGCACTCCAGATAGCCGCTTACAAAACGCGCCGGATAGCCATCGACGCCTCCTCAAATCTGGCATGAGCGATCACATTGTCCAACAAGTCCCTATGCCAACGTATTTCCGAGGGAGGCGAAGTGGTTAGATTCAGGGAATGGAGCAGCAGTTCATGGCCCTCGCGCGGCCGCATCACCAGCCGATGGGGTAGAAATCGAACCGCCTGGCCATAGCTGTAGGTCGTATCATGCACCAAGTGGATTTGCTCCCACATCTCCGGAGGCGCGGCGTATATTTTCATGGCAGTTGAATTTACAGAAGGAGGAAGGCTTGGTTTTGCTGAATAAGGAAGTCAGGAGCGAGGAGGCCGAGGTGTTCATCCAGTTATAGATTGTTCGTGACTTGATGAGAGCTGTCCTGTATTGAATACTTCGAACGCTTGCGCCAAGCGGCACTCAAAGCGGTTCCTGTCCTGCGTTGACTCGAGGGTGCGCCCGGCCACTTCGGTAATCCATTCCATGTGTTCAAGGAGCGCCTGCCGCCGGCTGTGATCTGCCGTGAGACTTGCAATGGTTTCAAGCGAGGTGAGCATCCGCAGCATGATGCCGAGATTACCCTTGGCGCTTGCCCGGATTTGATCGAAGGAATCGGACAGCAGGCTTTTAGCGCGTCATTGTCCATGGCTTGAATGTAACCACTCCCATCAGCGAGCACGATGTACCACTGCAAATCGGCTAACGAATACGCCGCTTGACCCTCCCGGGGATCATCCAGACTTTGTCCAAGATTGCTCCAGAGAAGTTTGAGTTTGTTCATAATTCACCTTCGGGGTTGGCGGTTTGGGATCGATCCGAGCCGCCTTTGCCTTTTGCCCGGACATCCGCTCGTGCTGCGCAAATGCAGACTCCCAGAACACCGATGCAACTCGAAAGGTAAACCCATAACAGAAAGGCCATGAGACCACCCAGTGCGCCGTAAACCACGTTGAACTGCGCGAAGTGAACCGCGTAGAGCAAGAAAAGCCGTTCACTAATCCAGATCAGGGCCGTAGCGGCTAGTGCTCCAACCCACACCTCGGAGAATTTCGTGGGTCGGCTCGGGGCCTGCCGGTAAATCATGATGATGCCGCTGAACAGAACAAGCCACGGAATGAGGTTGAAGGTCAGGTTGAAGGCCCAATTGGGGAATTCGAGATAAGTGGCGATCCAGCGGCGGGCAAGTCGCGCGATGCCTGGAAGGATAATCCCCAGAAAGGCAGCGCTCAGAGTGATGCCAAGCAAACCTAGGCTTTTCAGAGGCAATCGCCACCAATTGTAAATGGGCGAGCGCCAGATGCGGTTCGTGGTCCGAATCATGGTCCGCAGAAACTTCAGCGCACCCCAAAGCAATAACGGGAACGCGGCCAAGTTGATTTCACCGCTCTTTTCCAGCACGCCGTGAATATTCGCCGCCACGCCGCGTTCCTGTTCGCCGGTCAGCGGCACATATTGTTTGATCCATTGAATCACCTCGCGCGTGGCGTCCTCGCGCTCGACGAACAATGAGCCTGCGCTCACCATTAAAAAGACCAGTGGAAGGAGTGACAGCAACAGGTAATAGGCAAAAGCGGCGGCGCGTTGATCTCCATCCTCTTCCGCCCAACGCGTCCGGGTCCGTTGGATGGTTCGCCACCCCTTGGATTGCTTTGCATTGCGCAACCATGTTTGCATCGGATTGAAATTATTTATCGATATCGCGGCGCATTGCGAGTTCCTTTATAATACAGACAATGGTCTGAGAAATGATGAGTCGCGCGTTCTTCTTGTTATCTGCGGGGATTGATTTTCATCTTCATGATTGATTCAACGGTCATTCAATCGCCCAAGGGTGTGGTCAAGGGATCTCTTGAGTTTTTCAGCCGCCCCATCAATCGCTTCGAGAATGGACTCCGCCTCATCGGAAACGGCAATGGGTTGGTGACCTTCGAGACGTGCTTCCATCATGCAACGCTTGTCGTGGCTCCCGCCCTTGTCGCTGTTCTCATCGCTGAGATGCACCTCGACGCGGGTGATATGCTCCGCCAGATGGCCGAGTGTGCTTTCCACTGCTGCTTGGGCTTCTTCAGTCAGCTCTTCGCGACCTTCGATGTGATTGTCCGTGTTAATCTGGATTTTCATGGTATTGTTGTTTTTGTTAAAATCGGCACGTCGCCGCCACTCCCGTCTTCGTCGGCATCCGGTCGGCGGGGATCACCACCACGCGGCCACCGGATTTGACTACCAACTCGCCGAGATCGTCCAACAGATCATCCACATCGGGATCGCTCAGGTCCCTCAACTCAACTTCTCCGGTCGCACCATTGATGCGTCCTGAAATCTGCCGATTCGCCTCAAGCAACAAGATCGCGATTCGCCCGCCCGCCGCCGCCTCTGCCACCTTCTTCACTTCATCCTGGCCAAGCCCCTTGGATTTCGCCACGGCAAATTCATTGGCCAGCTCCGCCAGCCCCGCTTGATACTGCGGTTGAAAAATGTGCCATGCGCGTTCGCGGAACTCGGTCATTGGAAGTGCATCAGGATGAACGATGATTCCTTCGTCTAATAAAAAAATGTTCTGACTATGCTTGCGGAAATGCCCTTGATGGTCGGGCAGCGCGGCGAGAATCAATGGTAATCCTGAAGGTTGCGAGTGTGATTGGAAAATCGCGCGGTCCACCATGCGGAAGAACCGATCGGCGTCCTTGTCCATTTCATCCTTTTTATCGCCGTGCCCGTGGCGCATGGCCACGCTTCCGCCGCCGGCTCCTCCATAGGAAGCGACGGTTTGGTGTGGCTCGGTGAGCTCCTCGCCCAATGCTTCCGTGAGGGTGCGCGGTATTCCGGGAGCAAGAGCGATTTCATCCAGCGCGTCACGATTGCCCTCAAACAGTTTAATCTCGTGGAGGTTGAGTGCCAGCACTTGAAAACGGTCTGTGGATTGTAAAAAACTTAGCAGCGGTTTGGTGTGAAAGCTGTCAGCTACTACGGCAAGTTCGCGGGTGGTACGTTGCAGCCCAAATACTTGGAAGAAGCCGGGCGCACCAAACACTGCCATGCCGTCCATCGAGTGATTCCAAAATTCATGATCGCGGGAAAGCGCCTCGAAAGGCTCCAGCAGGGCGCGGATTTCCGCTGTTGTGAATCGTTTCTGCAACGATTGATCGAGTTGCTTGACCAGATTTCTGAATCGAATCGGGTCTTCCTGATTGCCCGGATGGTGGCGGTGTGTGGGCTGATAGAGTGAGAGGCACGGCACCGAGTGGTTTACTGAGAGCGAAGAGAGAGAGTCGTGGGTGATTGAGTTCATCTATATTTTTTTTGTTTAAATTGTTCCAGCTGTGTTCGTTTTAATGTTATTGATCACCGTTCTCCGTCGAGACTATCCAGCTTGGATCCCTTAAGTGTGTTAGTTTTGAATAACATGGTTATGGGTTTGTTGTGGAAGTTCTGTTTAGTGCTTTGGTGGCCTTCATGGAATTAAAGGGGGTTGCTTTTGGTCTGGCCAACCACTCGAAGAGGCGGGCCGCCGAAAATCATTCAATTGTTCATTTTGCGGTAGTTGCAGGCTATGCGTATTGAATGAAGCTCGCCATGGGGTGAAACCCCACCTTTTTCTGACTGCTGAGCGAGTTTTGGGATCTGGTAAATGGAATGCAATGCGCGGCGGGTTGTAAGCAGAGATGTTTCGATTTCCCCAGAAGCCGACTTCCGTTCATTTTTAAAATTGCGATTGATGTTAAAATCACCATGAGGTGAAACCCTACCTCATTGCAGTTGTTCGCATATCGTGGGAAGGCAACTCCGTTTTCGCATTGTTCGGGAATTGTGTTAGTCTGGACATGTGCTAGAGACAAAAGACGAGAACCAGAAGCAAAAGCCGCGCAAGATGGGCAAAGGTTGCCTGGGGTGGTTTTGGCGACTTTCGGTGGTTGGGCTGATGATGCTGGCGGGGTTGCTGGTATGGCTCAACGGACCGGGAATGCGATGGCTGGGTCCGAGGGTGGCGGCGCATTTCATTGAAAAGGCAGGTCTGGAGGGTGGCCTGCGGTTGGGCGGGACCATGCTCGGAGGGATCAAGGTGTATGACCTCGATTTGAAAAGCGAAGAGGCTGCGCTGGAGCGGCTGGTGGTGGAAAGGCTGGAAATGGATTACCGATTTCTGGAGGTGATCAAAGGGAAGGTGAGGGGTATTTCCGGCGAGGGGATCCATGTGGAACTTCGGCTTGTGGAGAAGGAAAAGCCGGTGGACGAGCCACCGCTGGATTTCGCCGCGATAGGTAAGACACTCAACGCCCTGCGGGCGAAGGTAATACCCATGGATCTGGACTTGAAGAAGGTGAGTGTAGCGGTGAGAAAGGACGGGGCGCGGGTGGTGGAGCTTGAGGACAGCAATTTCTTCCACAAAAGCGGGGGTGGGGTGATCGAACTGGCGCTGGGGCGGATCACCGATGCAGAAGGCCGTTTCACGCAGCAGCAAAACACTTCCTTGGCCTGGGAGGAGGGAAAACTCACGCTGGATATGCTGGATCTCCTGCCTGTGTTGGGGGTCAGGGATCTTGGGGTGATGTTGCCGGAGAATGGGGAGATCTCAGCACTGGGGATGATACGGCTTGAAGGGGCGATGCTGCGGCTTGAGATCGGCAGGGGGATTCGCGATGTGCGGCTCAACCTGACCGAGGGGGAGATTGATTTCGGCAAGGTGCTCGGAGGATTCGGAATGGAGTTTCCTATCAAGGGCCGGCTCACATCGCTGGCAGTGGATGTGAAACAGGTTTTCCCGAAGTGGCAGGCTGCGGTAGGGACGGCAGAGGTTTTCGTGGAGGGATTTTCATGTGATGGCTGGGATGTGGCGGAGCTTTCTGCGGGGGTGACGCTGGACGATGGCGGGTTTTCCGCAAGGCTGGCGGGCAAGGCATTCGGTTCGGACATGGCGGTGAACGGCGGCGGGGATTTCGAGCGGGAAAAACTTGGAACCGGGGATTTCATCCTGCGACGTATCAGCGGGGATCTGAGGATCGCTAAAGTGGGGGAGGTGCTGCGGGCGCTGGATGCGAAGCTGGATATGCAGACGGAATTTAGGGAGTTCCCTGAAAGCGAAATCGGCGGGACGTGGGCGGTGGATTTTGGCGAGCGTGGCTTCGAGGGCGTGGAAGGGGATTTAATGCTCAACGCAAAGGTGGCGGATGCGGCATCGCTCCGGCTGGATGCGCGCTACGACAAGGGAACGAATGGGGTCACGGTGAAGGCTCTCGAGGCGGCAGGTATGGAGTTTTCCGGATCCTACGGGATCGCGAGTCAGGAATATGAGGCAAAGCAAGTGCTCACCGGTTTTGACAGTGCGGGGATCGTCCCGTGGCTGCGGGGGGCGGGGCTGGCGACGCCGGGGAGTTCGGTGGTTTCCATGAAATGGGAGGCCAGCGGGAATATTGCGGACGGCACGATGCGCGGTGAGGTCACGGCTCTGGAGGCCATGTGGAAATGGAACGCGCCGCAAGAAGGGGACGCAAGGCCGCCGATTTCCACCAAGGCGGAGAGAATCACTTACGATTGGCCTTGGGCGGCTGAGGTTGCCGGGCTGGTGGTGGAGACCGAGGGACAGACGGTGAAACTCGACGCGAAGCTTGCGAACAACGAGTTGCAACTGGAAAATCTGCTCTGGCTGGAGGGCGAGGAGGAGCTTGCCAAAGGGGCTGGGAAACTGCCGATGCCCGAGAATTTCGCGAATTGGAAAGAGTTTCTCGAAAATGACACCCGGCCGCTGAACCTGAGTTTAAAATCGGCGACCCTCCCGCTCGCAAAGCTGAAACCTTGGGTGAAAGGGCTGGACAAGATCGGTGCAAAGGCGACAGGAAAACTCGATATCGAGGTGGGCGGCAGCCTTGCGATGCCGGAGGTGGATGCATCGCTGGAGCTGCGCGGCATCAGCGTGCCGGATCGTCCCGAGCTGCCGGAAACGGACGTGACGTTGAAGATGGATGCGGGCGGCGGTATCGCCAAGGTCACCGGAGAGGCGGTAGCCCCGGGCTATGCACCCGCCACCTTGGAGGCGCAGATGCCGTTTCTCCCAAAAAAATGGGCGGAGGATCCCGAGAGCATTAAAGTGGCACCACTGAGCGGAACGCTGGAGCTCCCGAGGGTGGACCTTTCCCGTTTCGAGGCGCTCATTCCAGGGGCGGAGGAGCTCAAGGGCATTGCCGAAGGGAAAATCGTCGTCAAGGGGACCGTCGGCAATCCAGAAGTTTCCGGCGATCTGAAACTGACCGGAGGCAAGCTCGGTTTCGTGAACGATGCGATCCCCGGCCTCGACGGAATGGATCTCGATCTTCAAACAAACTTGGAAGAAGTTACGCTCAAGGGCGGAATCAAACGGGTAGAAGGTGGTGATCTCGATCTCAACGGCTCGATGGCGATCAGGGAAACGGGATCGCGGAAAGCAGGGGACATGGATGTCAGCGTGAAGGCCCGCGGCCTGCCGGTGGTGCGGAACGATTTCCTGATCGTCCGTGCGAATGCGGATCTCAGGGTTCGCGGAGGGATGACCGACGCGTTGGTCACCGGGGAAATCGGGATCGTGGACAGCATGTTTTACAAGGACATGGAACTCATCCCGATCGGCAAGCCTTTCCTCGAACCCAAGGCGGCGAAGCTCCCGGGAGTCAGCGCGAAGGCGGAAGTCCGTTCCATCGTTCCTGCAGCCTTCGGCGGGTGGACTGCGAACGTTGTTGTGAAAACCATCGATCCCATCTTGATTCGGGGGAATCTCGGCAAGGGCGAGGTGGATGTGGCATTACGTGTGGAGGGAAAACTTGCCGACCCGAAACCGAACGGAACCGTACGGCTGCGTGACGCGGTCGCTCGGTTGCCTTTCTCCACGCTCGATGTGAAGCAGGGAACCCTGACCTTTTCCCCGGCGACGGGACTGGATCCGGTCGTCGAATTGCGAGGTACAGCCGAGCCGCGCCCCTACCGGGTTGAGGTGTTTGCATACGGGCGCATGTCCGATCCGCAGCTCTTGCTAACCTCCCAGCCTCCGCTCCCGGAAAACGAGATCATGACGCTGCTGGCCACCGGCACCACGTCCTCCGGGCTGGAGGATTCCCAAGCGGCGTCGTCCCGCGCGCTGCAGTTGCTGATCGAGGAGCTGCGGCGCGGTCGTTTCCTGTTTGGCAAACAGTTCAGGCCGATTCTCGGATTGTTGGATGAGGTGGACTTCAGCCTGTCCGAGGGCGACCCCTATGATTCGGGGACCTACAATTCCGCACAGCTCAAGCTGGGCGAGAAGTGGTACCTCTCCGCCGGTGTGGGTTCCACCGGTGACCAGCGGGTGATGGTGATTTACCGATTGAGATTCAAATGACACGTTTCAACTACATCACTCTGGCGCTGTTTTCCGCCTGCATCCTGGGTTCAGAATCCGTTTGTGGACAGGAAACGGAAATCGAAATCCGCGGGATGCGGAGCAAAAGCGAGAGCGAGGTCCTGACCCTCATCGGTGGGCGGCTTTATTATGTCAGGGCAAAACCGGCGAACAGCTGGCGGGCGAACGACGCGGCGTTCCTTGTGCAGAACATTCTCCGCAATGACGGTTTTTTCAAAGCGGAAGTGACCGCAAAAATCGAGGGTGCCCGCCGCATCTCGCTGATCGTGAACGAGGGGCTCAGGCTCTCACTTGGCACGGTCGAAATCCTCGGTGACGGCAATACCAAGGAACTCACGAAGTTATTCACCACGCCCTTCGGGTCGGACACCCCGTTCGGGGCGGGTTCGGCGCCTTTCCGGGCGGAGGACGTGCCGAAAGGGCTGGATTTCGTTTTGAGTCAGCTGAAATCAGAAGGCTACTGGAATGCGCAGGTTACACTGGCGAAACAGGTGATCGACAAAAAAACCGGAGTGGTGGACATGGCGGTGCGCGTGGATCGCGGCCCGCGTTTCAAGATCGGCCAACCGACCGTTGATAGCCAGGACGGGCGCGGTGTCAAACGCTCCGCAACGACCTGGCAGCCTTTCTTGGGGCTATGGGCGACCACCGAAAACGTCAATGGACTGCGCGCGGCGATGGTCGAGGCCTTCATCAGCCGGGGCTATCCCGATGCCAAGATCACGATGACGAGGAGGTTGGCATACGATACCTATTTCCCGGAATTCGTAATCAGGTTGGGGACCCGTGTGAAACTGCTCGAAGTGCGCTCGGAGGGCTTGGTCCGCACCAAGGCGAAACGCATCGAGCAGATCATGCAGCCCTTGGAGGGCGATTGGTATGACGAGGCGGCGATGAGCGGGAAGGTGAAGGATCTGCTGCAGACGGGTGCCTTTGAATCGGTGCGCCTTGAGACTTACGGGGTGGCGAACAAACGGATCGATGCCACCCTTCATTTTCAGGAAACGAAAGCGAAGGAGATCACCTTCGCCCTCGGGGGAGATTCATTCGAAGGACCGTTCTTCAGGACGAAATACACGGACCGGAATTTCCACGGGATGCTCAGGGCGTTCTCGGTGGGAACGGAGATAAGCGCGCGCGGGGTGCTGGGAGAAATTTCGCTTTCCGATCCATGGTGGAGGGGAACGGAAATCCTGCGCACCCACCGCCTGTATTCCCTCGTCAAGGCATACGACGGCTACACCTCCTATCGGACCGGCTACGAATCCGGGTGGAAAATGGATATTACCGAACATTATACCATGGATCTGGCAATTGGCGCGGCGGTGGTGTCCGTCGAGGAAAATGGTCTCCCCGTCAGTCTCCTTGGGGACCCGGAATACGGGTTGCTGAACCTGAAGCTCACCCAGGCCTGGGATTACCGGGACAGCCGTATCTTACCGAAATCGGGTTGGCACATCAGCGTGCCTTTGGAGATCGGTTACGCCGCCGGGGAAGATACGAACCCCTACGCCCACGCTGGGATCGACGGCGGCATCTATTTCCCGCTCAGCGATTCCTGGCAGCTCGATTTCGGCGGTTTCGCCAACTGGGCGTTCCCGGTCGGGGATAGCACCCGGTTGCCCATCGATCTCCGTTTCTTCAACGGCGGGCCGCGAAGTGTGCGGAGTTTCCCGGAACGGGAACTCGGGCCATCGTTCAAAGGAGATCCCTATGGTGGGGATTTCAGTTGGGCGATAAACACGGAACTGAGCCGGAGCATCACCGGTTCCCTGCGCGCGGTCGCCTTCGTCGATTCCGGGGCGGTCAGCGGGGATTATACCGGGTTGCAGCAGGGTGGCCTCGAAGTGGCGGCGGGCCTGGGGCTGAGGTTTGATCTGCCCATTGGGCCGGTGCGCCTTGAGTACGGCCATAACCTTACCCAAGACCCCGGTGAACCAAGCGGCTCGTTCCATTTCGCCATCGGCACCACCTTCTGAACGTTCCCTGGTGGAACACCGCCTCGGTGTCGAAGCGTGCGGGATGATTGCAAACTACTAAGAAGCCGAGCAACGCTTGGAACTTGTTATGCGCTCGCGTCGCGGCGGTTGCGGATATCGTCATGAGCCGCCTGCACGGCAGCGCTTTGTGCGGAAACCGTGCCCCGGATATTGGCTGGCAGTTCCCCGGCCAAAGCATCACGGTAAGCGCTCACCGCATAGTCTTCACCACGCTCGCACTCGGCAAGGATGGCGTGGTCGCCGCCTTGGGTGAGGGCAGCTTTCAAATCGATCCATCCGCGATGCATTGCGCTGGCAACGCTGCTGCTTTTCTCAGGTTCCTCGCCGAGACCGATGACCAATTGCTGCAATTCGCCTGCAAACTTGGAGCGCTGGAGCGAGTAGCCCGAGAACAAGGTTTTGAGGTCGGAATGTTTGACATTTTCGGAAGCGTCCTGGAATCCCTCCTGTCCATCTTTGCAGATTTCGATGAGGTCGTTGATAATGGCTGTCGCTGTTGTGGTGGTGGTATTCATTGGTGTGTTGGTAGGTTGGAAACTAAAAATTATCCCGGTCGATACTGGTCCGCCATGGGGTGAAACCCGACTTTCCAAGGGTTCATATTCCACCGCGCCTAAGATGCCGAGACGCGGGGTGAGCTTCAGCTTGCGGTCGCGCATGAAAATGAAACGGGCTGCGCCTTCATCATCGCTCCATGCCTCGGACCTGAAATTTCAGGATCATCTCATCTTCGCCATCCGGCCGCTGCCTGACCGCCTGCAATCCCACGCTCGCTTCTGGACCTCCTCCAGCTTGCTCCGGAAAATTCCGCACGCCGCGAACGAATAGCAGCGCGTTTTTCGCACAGCCCCGTTCGAAGTCACAGGCATCATCTCAACTAATCCGCCCGGAATTTGCAAAAAATGGCAACCCCAGCGGCTCACCTTTTTGTATAACGCAAGGGCAGGGCAATTGTGGGTGGTCAACCCGGTGTTACCTAACCCGGGTTTGACTGTCCGCCTCGATCTCCCAGCGGTGATACGCCTCCGCGTAGCCGGGGCATCCTGCGACGAGCTGCTCGTGGGTGCCGTCGCCGGTCAGCTCGCCCTCCTCGAGAAAAAGGATTCTCGGTGCCTGGCGCAGCAGGTCGATGCGGTGGGTCACGAGAATCGTGGTTCCCGCACCTTCCCGCGTGCGCTTGAGGATGGATTCGTGGATCAGCGCCTCGCTCTCGGGTTCCACGCTTGCGGTCGGCTCGTCGAGCAGGAGGATCTTGGGTCCGGTCAGAAAAGCGCGGGCGAGGCTGAGACGCTGGCGCTGGCCGCCGGAGAGTTTCACGCCATTTTGTCCGACCCTTGTCTCGTAGCCTTGCGGCAGGTCGAGGATGAAATCGTGGGCATTCGCGGAGCGGGCCGCGGCTTCGATTTCCTCCGCCGTAGCGCCGGGTCTGCCGTAGCTCAGATTATCCCTCACGATGCCGTCGAAGAGGTAGTTTTCCTGACCAACATAACCGATGGTGCCGCGCAAATCCGCAAAACGGAGACTGCGCACATCGAGAGAATCCACGGTGATGCTGCCATCGGTGACGTCGTAAAAGCGTGGCACGAGGTTGAGCAGTGTGCTTTTCCCGGATCCGCTGCTGCCGGCGACCGCTACAAATTCCCCAGCGCCGACCGTGAAGCTGACACCGCGCAGGACGGGCTTCGCTGGCACGTAATGGAACTTCACCCCGCGGAACTCGATGCGGCCTTTCGGCTCTTTCCAAGGCAAGGCTTCCTGCATCTCCGTCACCGCGATGGGCTCGTCGATCAGCTCGATGACCCGCAGCGCCGCCGCCCTCGCCCGCTGCATGATATCGCTGGTTTGGGCGATCGTGCGGATGGGGCTTTGCAAGCGCCACCAGAAGCCCCGGTAGGCGAGGAGCGCGCCGAGGGTGAAGAGATCGCTGCCCCGCATGATGAGCCATGCCCCGAGTCCGAGCATGATGAGGTTGTTGATGAAGCCGAAAATGGAGACGATGGGAAAATACGTGTTGCGCAAGCGGCTCGCCCCCACGCTGGCCTCGTAGTAGAGCGCGGCACGAGCGTCGAAGGTCTCCTTTTCAACGGCCTCCCGCGCGAAGGACTGCGTCACCTGCACGCCCGCCAGCCTGTCCTGTACGAACGATCCGATTTGCCCGAGTTTTTTGCGGACACCTTCGTAGATGCTTTTTACGCGGAGGTTGTATCTGCGGATGAAAATAAAGGCGAAGGCCAGTGGCAGGATCGATGCCGCGCCGACCAGCGGACTGATCCAGAGGACGATCCCTGCCACTGCGATGAAGGTGACGATTTCCTCAAGCAGGCTCGTTAGGCCTTGGAGAACCGATTGCTCCATGGCATCCACATCGCTTGTGATCCGGGTGACAAGTTCGCCGGTGCTGGTGTCGCGGTGGTAGGCGAGCGACTGTGCCTCAAACTTCGCGAAGAGCTCGCAGCGAAGGTCGCGGACGACAGCCTGCCCCGTTTTCTCCATCAGATAGGAGTGCACCGCGTTCGCCGCCGCGCCGATGACGTAGGTGCCGAACATGATCGCGAGCCACATCCCGAGAATGGCGGGGGTGAGGGTTTTACCAACAAGACCATCCGCCACATAACCCCAAACGAGGGGATGAAAATTCGTGAGGGGAACGGAAAAGATCAGGAGGCAAAGCGAAGCGATGAGCCGCCGGCGGTAGGGACGAAGCCGTGACAATACCTTGCGGGCGAGCTCCTGATTCGGAAGCGGGTGGATCGAAGTATCTTTCAAGCGGATTGAATCGGAGTCTCCGGTTCAGGATGTACGGTCCGCATAGCGGTCGAAGCGGTTCGAGAGGATCAGGAAGGTGGGTGCCCAGAGCCCGACAAAAATCCCGAACCTTTCGGCGTGCGCCTGAGAATCTGCGGTGGTTCCCCCCGTGAGGAACCAAATTGCGATCGATCCCAAGATCGAGGCGAATCCGAGGAAAAAACAAAGGTTGCTTAACTGCTTGAGTGATTTTGGATTCATACCCGGATAGCTTAGCAACTGTCATTCTCGACGCAATCTGGAAAACATGAAGTTTGGGATACCTCTTCCCAATTCACTTCTGCTTCACCCCAAGGATCTGGCGGCCCTGCAATAGCGCAGCCGTCTCCTGCTGGCGATGAAGTTCTTCGAACTCGGCGAATTGAGTTCCGGCCAAGCTGCTGAAATGTGCGGTTTGTCCCAGGTCGCATTTCTCTTCGAAGCCGGGAAACTTGGAATTCCGGTCGCCGGGTTGTCAGAAGATGAACTGGCAGCAGAATTTGCATGAACCCATTCCTCAATGCGCCGATAGTCTGCAATACCTGGTGGAGGCGAAAAACCATGGGATGATCGAATCCGTCAAACCGCATCCCGAAGGCGTGATCCGGGGAGGATACCTTCTCGGTCCGATTCTGGTGGCCAGCGCACCGTGAAGTTTATCCGCTGATTGAAAAATCATTTGGACTCCCAGCTCTCCTGGGGTCACGCTCTTATCCGTCTCGCCAAGATCTACGCTCGCTCATGACTCCAATCTTGGACACCAATGATGATTTTACGAGACTCCTTCTCACTTGTCCTCCAGCGCTTTGATGCGGGCGACGAGTTTGGGCAGGCGGCGGACGAGTGCTTGCATCTTCATGTCGTCGCGAATGGGGATGGCCGGGCGGCCTGAGTAAACTTGATCACCAACGATGCTGTTGCTCACCCCCGTGCGCGCGGCGAGAATGGCTTTATCACCGATCCTGACGTGGCCTGCGATGCCGCATTGGCCGCCCATGGTGACGTGGTTTCCGATGTGGGCGCTGCCTGCGATCCCCGTCAGTGAAATGATCAAGCAGTGTTTGCCGACCACCACGTTGTGGCCTATTTGCACGAGATTATCAATTTTCGTACCTTCGCCGATCAGGGTTTTGCCAAAGCGGGCACGATCAATGGTGGTGTTCGCACCGATTTCGACATCGTCGCCGATTTCCACGATGCCGACTTGATCGATCTTCACATGGCGGCCTCCCGAGAATTCATAGCCGTAGCCATCGGCGCCGATGACAGCACCGGGCTGGAGGATGACACGATCGCCCAACACACAGCGCTCGCGGATGGAAACATTGGCAAAAATCCGGCAATCCCTGCCGATTCTGACATCCTCGCCGATGACACTATTGGGCCCGATGTCCGAGCCATTTCCTATCACCGTACCCGCAAGGATCACCGCCCCCGGCTGGACGCGAACCTGGGTGGCATCCAACTGCGCGGAGGGATCCACAAAGGCGCTGGGGTGGATGCCGGGCTGGATCTTGCGGGAAGTGGCCGCGAAGTGGCTGACCACGATGGAGAAGGCGAGGGTGGGATTTTCCACCGCGATGAGGGCGGTGTCCGGAGGGCCATCGGATACGCCCGGCGGCACGATGACGGCGGAAGCCCGCGTGGTGAGAAACTGGGGATAGTATTTCTCGTTGCCGAGGAAGCTCACGTCGCCGGTCGTGGCGCCATCCAATGCGGCCATTCCCGCCAAGGACAAATCGAGCCCGCCCCGGACGATGTGACCATCGATCTTGCGGGCGAGCTCGGAAAGCGTGAGGGCGAATGCCAACTCGGGAGAGGTGAAAAAGTTATCTCACTGATCTCCAGCAGGAGCAGGAGCGGCTGGTGCGGGAAGCTCAGGGGCTGGATCTCCCGGCGCGGGTAGAGACTCGGCAGGAGCATCCTTGTTGAGGTCTTTCAAGAGGCCGGCGGTGATGTCCGTGGCGTCCTTGGTGTAGAGGAGGAAAGGAACCTGCGAGGTGCTGAGGCCGGATTTATCGAAGACGTAATCGTAGTTATCAAGCTTGGCCTTTTCTTCCACGAGCTTGCGGATTTCCTCGAGAATCCCCTTCATGCGCTGGACCATTTTCTCGTTGAGGGCCTGGTTACGGCGTTGCAGGAATTCGCGGCGCTCGCGATCAAGGGCGATGGCTTCTTGTTGCTGCGTTTGCCACTCCTTGAAGAGGGTTTGTTTCTTGGAATCGTTGAGGGAAGGATCTTCGAGTTGCTTGCGAAGATTGGCAAGGGTGCCTTCCAGCTCACGGATACGGGCGAGGCGCTCGTTGTTGTCCTTCTGGATGCGGGCGCGCTCGACGTTGATTTGCTTCTGAGCTTCGTTGGTGCGGTAATACTGTTTGAAAAGCTCCTGCATATCCACAGTGGCGATGTTCAGTTTACCTTCCTGGGCAAAGGCCACGGTGGCGAGAGATGCCGCGAGGGCGATGGAGAAAATTCGGCGGATGAGAGTCATTGGGTAGTGAGGTGTGTTTCCAAAAAGCAGCTAACGAAGGCGAAAGTGAACACAAATTTCAAGCTCGTCAACGAACTTCCCGAGAGTTCCCAAGAACTTCGTGGATTGACTTAGGGGAGGTTTGGGTTTGGATTGATCCATGAAAATTTTCCACAGCATGGCCACCTTGATTCTCACCAGCCTCGCCGCCCATGCGGATCTTATCGAAAAAAGCGTGATCTATTCGCAAAACGGCGCGGAGCTGGAGGGCTTCCATGTTTTCGATGATTCCATTTCCGGCAAGCGTCCCGGAGTCCTGGTGATCCACCAGTGGACTGGCTTGATGTTCAAGTGATACGAGCATGGCGCAAATTTCCACCACCCTTACGGTGATCGATGATTTCCATTGGGAAACCTACTTGAGCGAATTCGCCCTCGCCGCAGAGTCCGCCGGGTTTACAGAATTCGTGTTGATCGACCTAACCGCTGGTCCGCTGATGGTCTGGGAGCGGGCCGGGCCGGGGAACCGCGTCTATCTTTCCGCTGGCATGCATGGCGATGAACCCGCTGGCCCCATCGCCCTTTTGGAAATGATGCGGGCCGGATTTTTTTCCGATCGAATCCACTGGTTCATCTGCCCGGCGCTCAATCCCGGCGGCCTTGCGGCCTCGCGCCGCGAGAATGCCGATGGGGTGGACTTGAATCGCGATTACTGGGCTCTCAGCACGCCGGAAGTGGCGGCGCATACCGAGTGGCTGGATTCCCAACCCGCACCGGACCTTTGCATTTCCCTGCACGAGGATTGGGAAACCCGAGGATTTTACTTCTATGAAATCAACCTCGGCGAGGACGATCCCGAGCGCGCCGCTGCCATCCTTGCCGCCGTCAGCCCATGGTTCCCGGCGGAAGCGGGGCCGGAAATCGATGGCCACGAATGCCGCGAACCCGGCTGGATCTACCACCCCGCAGAGCCGGATCTCCCCGAAGGCTGGCCGGAAGCGATCTACCTCGCCAAAATGGGCTGCCCGCTCTCATTCACCTTCGAGACCCCGAGCTGCGGAAAACTCGCCGCCCGCGTGGCCTCCCACTGCGCCGCCATCACGGCGACTTGTGAGCATTTGTTGGATTGAATCCGCAAGTGCCGTGCCCACAATCCACAAACGATGGGTCTTTGATCGGCGAGAGATCATGGAACTCATTTTCTAAAATCCTTGCCGACTCCGCCCGGCAAGAGCCGCAGAGGCGGATCGCTCGTTGACTGAGCGGGGAAAGTCCATTTCAAAACGAGGAGCGCCTGCGAGCTCACCGGGCCGCGCCGCGGTCATAGCCAA
>Ga0105048_10005822_pt1 | contig 19913 bp, 26 predicted proteins | sample MAT05_FD_78382 | JGI IMG/M metagenome (GOLD analysis project Ga0105048, IMG submission 78382) | Freshwater microbial communities from Lake Fryxell liftoff mats and glacier meltwater in Antarctica - MAT-05 | ecosystem: Environmental > Aquatic > Freshwater > Ice > Liftoff microbial mat | place...
AAAACAATTGATTATAAATAATCTGTACGATAAAGAAGCAGTATTTCATGCAAAAAAAATATTATTGGCAGATGATGATATGCGAAATTTATTTGCATTATCAAAAATATTAAAAGAACGTGGCATGGAAATTATAAAAGCAGAAAACGGGAAAAACGCTTTAGAGATGCTGGAGTTGCATCCCGACATTGATCTGGTTTTAATGGATATCATGATGCCGGAAATGGACGGTTACGAAGCAATGAAACGAATTCGCTCTAATGTGAAGTTCAAAAATTTACCTGTAATTGCGCTCACCGCAAAAGCCATGAAAGATGATAAACAAAAATGTATTGATGCAGGTGCCAATGATTATATTACTAAACCTATTGAAGTAGAACGTTTGCTGTCATTAATGCGTGTGTGGTTAAGCAAATAAGGAATTCAGAATAATTAATAAACGATTGGAATAATTTCTAATGAAACTGAAATCAAATAGCCTTGTTAAAATTTTATTGGTTGATGATCTGCCTGAAAATTTGTTTGCCTTAGAATTAATTCTTTCCAATAAGAATTATTTATGTGTGAAAGCAAATTCTGGCAATGAGGCATTAAAAATTCTGCTGCACGAACAAGATTTCGCCATCATATTAATGGACGTGCAAATGCCGGAGATGGATGGTTTTGAAACCGTAGAATTAATTCGGGAAATTGAAACACTTAAACATGTTCCTATTATTTTTTTAACGGCCAGTATGGATAATTCTGTACATATTTTTAAGGGATATCAGGCTGGGGCAGTTGATTATATGATTAAACCGCTTAACCCGGAATTATTAAAAGCTAAGGTGGCAGTTTTTGTGGAGCTATATCTAAAAACACATGAATTATTGGTTAAAAATGAAGAGAAAGAAAAACAGGCAGAAGAGTTAAGAATTGCTAATAAAGAGCTGCTGGCATTCACGTATATATCAAGTCACGATATGCAGGAGCCATTGCGAAAAATGCAAACGTTCATCTCGATCATTCTTGAAGATGAAAAAGAAACGCTTTCTGACAATGGCAAGGATTATTTCCAACGGATTCAATCATCGGCTCAAAGAATGCAGAAACTAATTGACGATCTGCTTGCGTTCTCCCGTATCAACAAAACGGATCTCAAGTTTGAAAAAACAGAACTCAGTACAATCATTGATGATGTAAAAGCTGAATTAAAAGACAGCATTAAAGAAAAAAACGCCAGCATCGAGGCTGTTGACCTCAACTGTGCCAGTATCATTCCTTTTCAGTTTCGGCAGCTTATGTATAACCTTATCAGTAATGCACTTAAATTTTCAAAGCCCGATATCCCATCACATATCACCATAAAAAGCTGCATTGTAAAAGGCAGTAAGTTAAATACTAACCAGCCGGCCTCCGTAAATTCAGATGACAAAGACAAAGCCGTGCAGGAAATATTTTCGCCCGAAAAAAATTACTGCCATATCACCGTTACAGATAACGGCATTGGTTTTGAGCCATATTTCAGCGAACGTATTTTTGGTGTGTTTCAAAAACTACACAATAAAGAAGTTTACGCAGGCACCGGCATCGGGCTGGCTATTGTAAAAAAAATCGTGGAGAACCATAATGGCATCATCACAGCAACCAGCGAATTAAATAAAGGCGCAACCTTTGATATTTACATTCCGGCTGACTGAAAAAAAAGGCTGATTCATTATACCCAATAACAGTTTACCTTATACCCTGCACATACAGCAGATTCCGTGATGAGGCAGATGTACGCTTGTGCGTAAATTTGAACCACATAAACACATAAAGAACATTAGAAAAACACATAGTGAAAACTCCCGCCTGAATGACGGAGTCGGGGAGGTATGTTTCTATGTGCCTATTTAATTCCATTCAGCAATGAAAACAAGAAGTTAAAAACTAAACTGAGACACTACCTTATTGTGTGAATCATGCAACTTTATTATTCAATTGTGTAATGTTCAACATGTAAAGGGTAAGTAACTTTCCATTGCCAAAATTCTATTTCAAAAATCAAAATTAACGCAATCAAAAATGAAAAAGATTTTGCTTATTGAAGACAACTGTAATATTCTGGCCAATTTGATTGAATACCTGGAGATGGAGGGGTTTCAAATCTTCTCAACCAACGACGGAAAAAGAGGAATTGAACTGGCCAGATTAATTATTCCCGATCTTATTATTTGCGATACCCCAAAGCCGGGAATAGATGGATACGAGGTTTTGCGGTTACTTTTAGATACTGCTGATACATATGAAATACCATTTATTTTCTGTTCTACCCTGTCGGAAGCAATTAACAGATCAGAAGCACTTGACCTTGGTGCTGACGATTTTATTGTAAAACCTTTTGAACTGGAAGCCATGTTACAAACAGTAAATGACCGTATAGCAACGGGCAGCAAAAGATTAAAATATGCCGTGTGACAAATACCATGTTAAATGAACTAACTAACTACGATTTAAAGAAACTACGCCAATTGAAGATACTACTGGCAGAAGATAACCTGCTGAATGCCAAACTGGTTTCTATTTTATTTTCGCAAAACGGATTAAAATTGCAGCATGTTGAAAATGGGGTGCTGGTTATAGAAAAACTAAAAACAACTGATTATGATATTATACTGATGGATATGGAAATGCCCGTGATGAACGGATACCAGGCAACATCAATAATCAGGCAACAACTTAAAAGCAACATTCCTATTATAGCGCTTACTGCCCACGTATTACCCGGCGAAAAAGAAAAATGTTCAGGGTATGGCATGAACGATTATATAGCAAAACCCATTAACCCCGATCTGCTTTTTGAATCCATGTACAAGTTAACATGCAGCAATAAAATTATTGTGCCACACATATCCTCCCGAAAAATTTTAACACCCGTTGCAATACCACACCAGGTATGTAACATGAGCTACCTGGTTGGTGCTACCGGTGGAAATAAAAAAATGATCAATAACATCCTCACTGTTTTTTTTAAAGAAACTAAAAAAGAATTGATCTTTTTGAGTGAAGCGATAAAAAAAACGAATTATCCTGTCATCATTGATGTATCGCATAAAATAAAATCGGCCTTCTCCATCCTGGGCATCTCTGCACTGGAACCCGTTTTTAAAGAAATGGAACAATTGAGCAGTGCCGCCTCTCCCATCGAAAGATTAGAACAATTAAACCGCAGGGTAAATATTGTTTTTAAACAGGCCAGAGCCGAAATGAAGGCTATGGATTAACTATTCTAGTTTTTTTGAAGTTGCCAATGTACCGGGAAATAAGTAGTGTATCCCTTTGAAATTTTATTGTATTAAACCCAGATTTTGCAGTTGAAATCTACAGCGGCTTCCAAATCCTTCACAGCTAAGCCTTTCAGAACATTTTTTAGATTCAAAATAGTACACTATTCTTTCATCCAAAAAATAACCTGAAACCTTTATCTGTTTTGTATTTGAAACCCTCGCTACGATTTCAACTGCAAAATCTGGGTTAAGGAGGATCAGGTTGTCCCGATAGCTATCGGGATTCGAAACCGTCCGTTTTTAGGTTGAAAACCGCCTTCAACATCACGTGATAGGCGGGAGGAAATTTTTTAAAGCGAGACACTAGCGAGAAATAAAACACTTTTTAAATAACCACCCATTGAAATACACATACTAAAAAACCTCCGGTAATACCGGAGGTTTTTTAGTAAAGCTATTGCTTGATCAGTAATTCCGCAATGTCATTTCTACTCTTCTGTTTTTTGCACGTCCGTTGGCTGTATTGTTGTCTGCAACCGGCCTGCTTTCGCCATATCCAAATGAAGTAATACTGCTTTCAGCAATCCCTTTACTAATCAGATAAGCCCTCACCGAAGCGGCTCTTTGCTCAGATAAAGTTTGATTATAAGCATCATTACCAACAAAATCTGTATGACCATCAATGGTTAATCTAAAAGAAGGATTGTCTTGTAAGATGGAAACCACATCATTTAATTTTGGAAAAGATTTAGGTAATAATGTTGATTTAGCTGTTTCGAAAAATATATTCTGAGCGGCTATCTTTATTCGCTTAATAATTTCTTCGCTAATTACCGGGCAACCAAAGTTAGAAGCCGGGCCTTTATCGTTAATACATTTATCTTCTTCATCATTAACACCATCACCATCGGTATCCGGTATCGGACATCCCTGGTAACGGGCTAATCCCGGTACTGTAAGACATTTATCCATTTCATCATTAATACCATCTTTATCCGTATCCGGTATCGGGCATCCCTGGTAGCGGGCTAAGCCAAAAACATCCGGACATTTATCATCAATATCAGCAATGCCATCTCCATCTCTGTCGGGGCAACCTTGCAATGCAGCAACGCCCGGAACATCAGGACACCTGTCAACTATATCCAAAACACCATCTCCATCTCTGTCTAATACAACAGGTATTGGCGGTGGTGGCGGTACAGGTAATTTGCGGCCTACGCCAACTTTCAATGCAATACCTGCTCTTATAGTAGTCAGGTTCCAGGTTTCAACTGTACGTGGATTTTGGCCAAAATATGGGTGATAAGAAACGAAAGGTGAAACAACAAATTTACTTTTGCTGGTAGATGAACCCATCATAAAATCATATCCCATACCTACCTGACCAGAGATACGTGTTATTTGTGTATTGTTTATCTCGCCCACTACATCGGCCGGCGGGGTTTGGTTTGGAACAGCAGGGTTAATACCCTGTTTGTAAGTGAATGATTTTTCTGTTGTGAAAGCCATACGTGGTCCTGCATAAATATAAAAACCATTTTTAAAAGGAGCTAATAATAAGCTGGGTTCTAATGTAACATAACTCAAATTGGTTTTCAGGTCTGCCGGACAATTACAGGCAGTTGTTTGCTGCTCAAATTTTCCTCGGCGGCTGTCGTATCCGCCTTGCAGCATAAAACCTAATACAGAAGTGGCGGGGCGGTATTGAATCAATCCACCAACATACATACCAACACCTCTTCCCTTATGAAAAGTTGCAGGTGATGTAAATTCGGCATTTAGCTGCCTGGTGCTTCCATCAAAAAAATTAATGTTGGCAGCGCCTACGGCACCAAAATACCAGGATGGTTTAGCATATTGCTGCACCTGCGCAGATGATTGAATACCTGTTAAGATAAAAGCACCAACGATAAGGCTTTTAATGAAGAGGCTGTAAGAGCACCACGCTTTGCGTGATGCTGTTTTAAAATTATTTTTCAATTTCATAGTTTTTAATTTAAGGCTTAATGATGATGTTTGTACTGGTCATAACTACTGCACCATTCCTGGCAAGCATTCGTCCAACTGCAGTTGCATTTGAATTCATAGTGATAGATGTTAAGGCAAGTATATTTCCCTGGAATGAAGTAAAGTCTCCTATAACTGCTGAGCTGCCGGTTTGCCAGTAAATATTTTTTGCCTGTGCACCTCCTGCAAGGATAATACTTCCACCAGCACCGCCCACGGTTGTAAAGCCTGATGCAATCTGAAATATCCAAACAGCATTTACATCGCCTTGTGCATCAAGTGTAAGATTACCGGAAGCTACAGAAAGCGTAGAAGTTGATTTATAAATACCGGGTGCAAGTGTTTTACCACCCTGGTCGCCTGATACGGTTATGGGTGCTGGAGAAACTGCAGCTTCAGCGGCAAGATATGCATTGGTAAGATCTGTCTTGGCCTGTAACAACATAGCTGGTGTGCCCGGAGGTGCAATATCATCAGATGCGTATATCGCTCCATTCACAATAGTGGCAGGGGGGAATCCGGTAACTGAAGAACGGACACCGGGATAAATACCAACATCCATATTATTAATTACACTCGGCCCGGCATTGTTACTAACGCCTACACCTGCTAAAATTCCGAAACGGTCTGCTGTTCCAAGCACAACAGGACCAGGACCGGGAGTGGTGCCAGTATTAAAGTTCCACACATAATTATTTGCCAGTGGAGTACCTGCAAGATTTTTAGCACCGGTTGTAATGGTAGCTGTATAAGTAGAATTAATTACTAGATTAGCAGCGGGTGTAAAAGATGCTGTAGAACCAATGTAAGTAACAGTTCCGGCTACAGGTGTGCCTGCCCTGCTTAAGGTAAACGTAGTGAAATTAATCGTGAGCGGATCCATAGGCGTACTGAAAGTAGCTGTGATTATTTTACTAAGCGGTACATTAACTGCGTTACTCGTAGGATCGGTAGAAATCACTGTAGGCGCCAGATTAGACCCGGTAGTGAAAGACCATACATAATTAGCTGCCAATGCTGTACCAGCTACATTTTTAGCACCGGTGGTAATAGTTGCTGTATAAATGGTATTGGCGGCAAATGCTGCCGTTGGGGTAAATGACGCTGTAGAACCACTATAAGTAACCGTACCTAAAACGGTAGTTGCTCCCTGCTTAACAGTAAAAGTGGTGGCATTGATGGTTAACGGATCCATGGCCATATTAAAAGTTGCAGCAACAATTTTATTTAGTGCTACACCGGTTGCGTTGTTTGCAGGATCAGTTGAAATTACCGCAGGCGAAACAGCTGTACCAGTTGTGAATGTCCACACATAATTATTTGCCAGTGCCGTACCCGCCGGATTTCTTGCACCTGTGGTAATGGTTGCTGTATAAACTACACCCGGCAAAAGATTAATGGTAGGCGTAAAGAAAGCGGTAGTGCCTGAATAAGTTACTGTTCCTGCAATTACTGTTGAACCCTGCATTACTGTAAAAGACGTTGCATTGATAGTTAGTGGATTCATGATTTCACTAAAAGTTGCACTAATCACTTTGTTCAATATCACGCCCGTTGCGTTATTTGCAGGATCGGTTGATATTACTGCAGGTGCTGTGAGCGAGCCCGTTGTAAACGACCATCCATAATCAGCCGCCAGGCTGGTGCCAACTGTATTTTTAGCCCCAGTTGAAATGGTTGCTGTGTACAATGTATTAATTGCAAGTGCTGCTGCTGGCGTAAAAGATGCGGTATTACCGCTGTAAGTAACAATACCTGCAACTGCCGTTGTTCCCTGCATTAACTTAAATGTTGTTGCATTAATGGTTAAAGGATTCATGGGCATATTGAATGTAGCAGTAACCGTTTTGTTAAGTGCTACGCCTGTGGCATTGTTAGCCGGATCTGTAGTAATAACTAACGGCGATAATGTGTTACCGGTACTAAAGGTCCAGATGTAATCTGTCTGCAACGCATTTCCGTTTTCATCTTTAACAGCTGTTGTAACCCTGCCTGTATAAGTAGTGTTAATGGTAAGCGGAGCCGAAGGTGTAAGAGTAGCAGTGAAACCACTGTAGGTTAAAGTTCCCAAAACTGCAACACCGCCAGCCTGTATAATGATTGATGTCTGCGTAATGGTAGCAGGGTTCATTTTTTCATTAAAGGTTACTGTAATTACTTTATTAAGAGCTACACCGGTTTCCAGGTTTGCCGGACTGGTTGATACTACAATGGGGCAAACGCCATCAACCTGTACAAAGTCATCCTTTTTGCAACCGCCTAAAAACGCTGCCAATGAGAGGGCGGCGAATGCGGTGATCAATAAAATTGTCCGTTTTGTTTTCATAATTATTGTTTTAAGGTTTGATAAAATTATCAGGAAGCAAAGGTCTGCCGATAATGGCGGGGGAGCATTACACAATGATGGCAATACCTTGTAACATTCACACTTCAAACAAAATAAAATAGTGTGGATGGCTATCTTCCCTTTTTCGAAAGCAGTGCCACAGACACTTACAGCTCAATAAAGTAAAAAATTATAATAATGCAAAGTGTTAAAATAGCAGTTGATGATGTGTGAATGATATAAATAATTATCAGGTTTATGTAACAGCGCAAAAGGCAAACGGACTGACTTTTGCTATTATCATTTTAAAATAATTATTATGCCTATACTTACTATTTTACTCGTGTTGGTTGTTGTTGGAGTTATTCTTTGGCTTGTAAACGCCTACATCCCCATGGATGGCAAAATCAAAAGTATCCTCAACGTGGTGGTGGTGGTACTGGTTATTATCTGGCTGTTACAGGCTTTTGGCCTTTTCAGTTCCATGAAAAACATGCACGTGTAAAGCCAATTACACTATGGAGTTGTTGCAGCACATGCTATTCATGTTCTTTAAAAATATTTGTATTGATGAAAATAAAAGAAAACATAAAGACATTGAAGAAAATAAGCATGGCATATATACTGCAGATTTTTGCAGCAATAGTGCTGTTTTTTTTCGTTGGTTCTTCTTCTGCAAACAAAACAAAAGAACCGGCTACCAATATCGGACCGCCATTGGTAATTAAAAAAACTGATTTTTTAAGCTCAGATAAAGATTCTCCATTGACCTGTAAAAAAGCTTTTTGGGGAGGGCTTCTAATTGCTAAAGCGGTAGTTAAAAACTAAATGCATTATGGAGGAAATATTTACTGATGCCACACACAATCGTCCGCAGGGGCAGCGCAAGCTGGATGCACCGTTGGTTACAATTGACCTTAACTTCTTTATTGCACAAATAAAAGAAGAAATTCAATGGAAAAAAACTGACCGCAATGCCATAACTATCTTCAAGTCGCTGGTTATGCGTATGGTGCTTATTGTGTTGCACAAGGGTGCCGAAATGAAGGCCCACAAGGCAACCGGAACAATAACGGTGCAGGTTATTGAGGGAGAAATGGAGTTTACAACGACTGATCAAACAATCACTTTATACGCTGGCCAAATGTTGGTTTTACAGGAGGGTATTGCACACAGCGTACTTGCAAAAGAAGAAACTGTTTTTTTGTTATCACTAACAATATGATAAGCCATCATATTTTTTTGCATCTGCTGGCCTTGCCTGTTAATGTTTATACCGAGAATTGCCGTTTTAGTATATGAAAGTAGTGGCATACATAAATATTTCAGAAACAGAACTGATATCCGGCCTGCATAAGAGTGGCCAGGATTGTTTTTCTGGATTATACGACAGGTATGCTTCCAAACTTATTGGTATGATAATGAAATGGGTAAAGGAAGAAGAAAAAGCAGAAATGCTGTTACACAGTACTTTTTTAAAAGCATGGAGAAGCAAAAATTTATTTGATACAGAAACTGAAAATCTTTATTGCCGGCTATGCAGGTTGGCACGAATTTGCTACAGTGAACAGCGGTAAAACAGATTATAATACCAAATATAATTTCATTACAGGCCAATGTGTGCTGGCCGAAATTATGTGCAACGGCTTAGTGTGAAGGGATTTGGTAAACCTGCCTGCGGCAGGCAGGTACCGATTGGACTAATCACGGAGTATAATCGGTATAAAAAAAACCTGGTTGGTTTACCTGATATAAGTAAGTATGAAAATGTTGATTTTATTTTTTAGCGTGCTGTTAAACTTTATATATGCAGATGGCATGTCTATTACAACCCCTATGCCCACTAATTTATTAAACACGAAGTCTTACAGCACATTACCATATGCCTTAATAGCAGGCGGCAGCAAAGGTATTGGTTACTCTATAGCAGAAGCATTGGCAAAACGTAATTATAACCTGATTTTGGTTGCACGCAATAAAGACAGCCTCATTGCAGCCAAAAATAAACTGGAAGCAGCCTACCCCATTCATGTAGAAATACTGGCAAAAGATCTTGCATTTGAAAGTACAGCTACCGAAATAGCAACATGGTGTACCGGCAAAAACATCCGCTTAAAAATGCTTTGCAATGTTGCCGGCCTTGGCGGAGAGCATGATTATTTAGCGCTTCCGTTAGATTCGCTTCGGTACATGGTGAGGCTTAATATTGAATCTGTAATGGCACTTACTTTAACATTATTGCCTTTGCTGGAAAACAATTATCCGTCATATATTTTAAATGTAGCCAGCATGGCGGGCTTTGCTCCTATACCGATTAAAAATTTATACGCAGCCACTAAGGCTGCAGTTGTTTCATTCAGCTATTCTTTACGATACCAGTTAAAAGATAAAAATATAAGTGTGAGCTGCCTTTGCCCCGGGCCTGTCTTCACTAAACCTTCTATTGAAAAATACACTAAAGAAAAATTAGGAAGCCTTGGCATGAAAATGGCAGTTCCGGTAAAAAAAGTTGGAGAGGTTGCCGTAAAAAAAACACTTCATGGAAAAATGATTATTGTTCCCGGCACATTGTCAAAATTATTATCGGGTGTTGTGCGTTTTTTTCCACAGCGATGGGTAGCGTGGTTTTATTATCGTTTCACAAAATAAAATATCCTGAATTTCTGATCTAATAAAAAACTAAAAAAATATAAAATTGGTTGTTGCTCTAAAAAATTTATTTACAGATTGTGGAAATATAACCCTGTTTACACTCCGGTTTTTTAAAGAAATTTTAAAACCGCCTTTTGAAATAAAGGAATTGCTGAGGCAATGTTATATTATAGGGTACAAGTCGCTGCCGCTGGTTGGCATTACCGGTTTTATTATGGGTCTGGTGCTTACATTGCAATCCCGCCCTACCCTGGCAGAGTTTGGAGCCGAATCATGGTTGCCTGGCATGGTTGCGCTTTCGCTTGTAAGGGAAATTGCGCCGGTAATTACAGCATTAATATGTGCCGGTAAAATTGCATCAGGTATTGGTGCAGAGTTGGGATCTATGAAAGTTACCGAGCAAATAGATGCGATGGAAGTATCAGCAATCAATCCTTTCAAATACCTGGTTGTTACACGTATACTGGCAACCACACTCATGATTCCGGTATTGGTTGTATTTGCAGATGCTATTGGTATTTATGGTGGTTATGTAGGTGTAAATATCCACAGCGATTTAAACCTGTTCCGTTATTTACAGCAGGTGCTGGACTCACTTGATTTTTTAGACATCATACCTGCAACCATTAAAACTTTTTTCTTTGGATTTTTTATTGGTTTAATTGGTTGCTACAAAGGATATACTGCAGCCAATGGTACCGAAAGTGTTGGTAAGGCAGCTAACTCTGCTGTAGTTGCAGCCTCGCTAACAATTTTTATTATTGATATGCTGGCAGTTCAGATAACAGATCTTTTCTTTTAAATCATGATAACACACGAAATAAAAACTGATAAACAAAATAAAACAGAGAATAAGGCTCCTGTTATCAGCATACAAGGCCTTTATAAATCTTTTGGCAAGGATAATCATGTATTGTGTGGTGTAAACCTGGAAGTAAATAAAGGAGAGAACCTGGTGGTGCTGGGCAAATCCGGCTCGGGTAAATCAATTTTAATTAAATGCCTGGTTGGTTTGGTTACTGCAGATAAAGGCGAAATAAAAGTATTTGACACAGATATTACTTCTCTGGATAATACCCAATTGAATGCAATACGGGTTCGTATTGGTTTTCTTTTTCAAAATTCTGCACTCTACGATTCTATGACGGTGAGAGAAAACCTGGCTTTCCCGCTAAAGAGACATCATAATAAATTAACAAATGTAGAAGTTGAAGCCGCAATTATGGAAGCTTTAGATAGTGTCGGCCTTGCAGAGGCCGTTGACAAGATGCCATCAGAATTATCTGGCGGTATGCGTAAACGTATAGGACTGGCTCGTACACTTATTTTAAAACCAGAGATCATATTGTATGATGAACCAACAACAGGACTGGATACAATAACATCAAGAGAGATAAGCGAACTGATATTGGCTATTCAGAAAAAAAATAAAACAACGTCTATCATCATTACACATGATATGGCCTGTGCAAAATTAACAGGTGACAGGCTGGTAATTTTAAAAGAAGGTATCATACATGCCGAGGGCAGTTACGAAACACTGGAAAAAAGCGAAGACGAATGGGTACGTTCGTTTTTTATTTGATCATTTAATAAAATTAAAATTATGAATAAGGAATCTGGCTTTACATGGAAACTGGGCATGTTTGTAATAATTGGCCTGGTATTGTTTACCGGCACTATTTATTTTGTTGGCAAGCAGAAAAATTTATTTGGCTCTACTTTTAAATTAAAGACACAGTTTAAAACGGTAAGTGGTTTAAAAGAAGGTAATAATGTACGTTTTTCGGGCATCAATGTTGGAACGGTTCACGCTATAGAATTGATAACTGATACTTCTGTATTGGTTGAACTGGTTATAAAAAACAAAGTACAAAAATTTATTAAAACAGATGCAATTGCCAGCATAGGTTCTGATGGCTTAATGGGCGATAAAGTACTAACCATATCGCCGGGCAATGGTAATGCCGGCACAGTAGGTAACAATGCGCTCATTGCTTCAAAAAGTGCTGTTGAAATGGCGGATGTGATGAATAGTTTAAAAACCAGTGTTGATAATGCAGGTATCATTACGGCACAACTTGCACAGGTAACTTATAAAATAAACAACGGAAATGGTGCATTAGCCAGGCTAATATCTGATGAAGGTTTTTCAAATAGTATAAAGGGTACATTGACGAATCTACAGACAAGTACCAATGAATTTGCCATTTTTACTCAAAATCTTAACAATGGCGCTTTATCAAGTAAACTCGACTCTACCATGAGCAACCTGCAGGCTGGTACCAAAGGGTTAAGCGATAATATGGATGCAGTTAAGAATAGTTTTTTATTGAGGGGTTATTTTAAAAAGCAGAAAAAAGCTGAGGCAAAAAAGAAAGCTGAATTACAAAAAAAGAAAAAAATAAAGAAATCAAATATTTTAAAAAATGAAAAAGATAGTATAAAATAAAACTTAAAAATGTGTGAATGATACAAGTTTTTCTGATGATTTTGTAATATTCAGAACTTAAAATAAACTGACCTTTGTTTAGTGAAAAAATAATGAAAACAAAGACAATTAATCATGAATAACATGACAGAATTAAGAGGAAACTGGAGCGAAATAAAAGGAAAACTGAAAGAGAAATTTGGAATGCTTACCGACAGTGATTTACTTTTCATTCAGGGTAAGCAGGATGAAATGCTGACCCGCTTGCAAACGAAGCTTGGCAGAACAAAAGCGGAGATACATAAGATTATTTCGGAAATGTAAATAGTATTTTTTATCTAAATAAATGGAATTAAAAATGGCATACAATTTATCATTGTTAATTCAAATTCAACTTCACAATTTAAAAAAATTAAAATGGGAAATCTACTCTACACAATAGCCGTAATATTAATTATTATATGGGCTATTGGATTTTTAGGATTTGCGGCCGGTGGCATTATACACATTCTTTTGGTGATAGCGGTAATAGCCGTTTTAATAAGGGTTATTCAAGGTCGCAAGTCTCTGTGACGTAAAAATTATTTTAAACTATAAAATCAAACAACATGGGAAACTCAAACGGTGGAAAATTAGTAAGCGCATTATTATTGGGCGCAGCAGTTGGCAGTCTTATCGGAATTCTTTTTGCACCTGATAAAGGCAGTGAAACAAGAAGAAAAATTTCTTCAAAAGGCAATGAACTTACAGATGCTGTAAAAGAAAAATTTGATACAATTGTTGACAAATTTAGAAAAGAAGTTGAAGACGTTAAAAAACAGACAAATGACTTTGCTGAGAATGGCAAAACGATCATTGAGAAACTTAAAACAAGTTAATCAGTCTGCACTTTAACCGGAACAGCTTTTAACAGCCGGAAATATTTTCCGGCTGTTATAATTTAAATTATAAAAATGGAAACTCATACAAACCTGATTGAACCACTACTGGAAAAAGTAGAGTCCTATGGCAAAACAAGTTTTGAATTATTGAGACTTAAAGCCCTTGCTAAAACAGCCGATGTTAGTTCTACCCTTTTTTCCCGGTCGTTATTTATTTTACTTGTTTCATTTTTTGCTTTTACGATTAATATAGCGTTGGCACTATGGATTGGAGATTTGCTGGGTAAAAACTATTATGGGTTTCTTATTGTAGCGGGTTTTTATGCGCTTGCTTCAGTTATTATGCTGATTGCACATACCGCTCTTAAAGCCCGTGTAAACAATACTATCATCAAGCAATTGTTCAACTGATATTTTATGCAACCAATTACTACATCCGAAGAATTAAAAGCAGCTATTAAAGAATTAGAGTTGCAGCAGGCCAGTGAATTTATTTTACTAAAAGAACAGTTTTACAAAACCAGGGAAGGGTTTAAACTGGTTAACATTTTAAAAGGATCGTTGAAAGAAGCTGTTGCTGCACCCGGTTTAAAGACAGATGTTTTAAACGCAGCAATTGGCCTAACCACGGGAATTTTGGCTAAAAAACTTGTGATAGGTAAAACGATCAATCCTTTCAAAAAACTATTAGGAATTATTGTAGAAATGACCGTTGCCAATAAGGTTGTTAAGAATGCAGATGATATAAAATCTGCAGGGAGCAGCATTTTTCAAACCTTATTCAGAAGAAATAAAGTACAGGAAAATCAGGAATGAATTCACTCCTTAAATATCAATTTATATAACATCAGCGCTGATATTTGTCAGCGCTTTATTTTTTAGAATTATAAATATTATCATCAAAAATTTAAACTCATGAAAATTAATATCGGTATTTCAGAAAAAAATTTAAAAAGTAGTGCAGACATACTTTCAAAAGTTTTAGCAAATGAAATGACACTTTACATTAAAACCAGGAAATTTCATTGGAATGTTGCAGGTGAAAGCTTTATGGAGCTACACAAATTATTTGAAGCCCAATATAATCAACTGGAAGAATCGATTGATGAAATTGCAGAACGCATTGGAAAGTTGGGCCATAAAACAATTGGCACCATGCAGGAGTTTTCAACACTATCTTCTATAAAAGAAAGCCCGGGTAAATATGCTGCTTCAAAAGATTTGCTGGCCGAATTACTGAAAGATCATGAAGCGGTTATCGTAATGCTACGCAAAGATGTGGATGAAGCCGCCGAAAAAAATAAAGATGCTGGCACAGCCGATTTTCTAACCGGCCTTATGGAACAACACGAAACTATTGCATGGACATTGAGACGATACCTGAACTAAGTATTTAACCAGTTGCACCAGAGATTTAGCAGTGCTTTTAATTCTTATAACCCTAAAGCTGTGAATCATGTAATGTATTGCGGTAATTCTGTAACGACTCGTTTCTAAAAAGCAGCCACCTTTGCATCAACGAAAAATCACTAATTTAAAAAAACAAAAATGAAAACAAATAAAAACAACAACCACACTAAAAATATTCTTTTAGGAGTAATAGCAATCTTTACCATGTTATTGGTTGTCTCTTGTGCTAAAAAATCTGTTGCAACAGCCAAGGCCGAAACGCAGGTGCCAACAGCAACTGCGGAAGCAGCAGTTGTAGTTCCTGGGGAAGCCAAAGGTCAGGTGCAGATAAAAAGGGATGTAAACAGCAATTATGTAATTCAGATAAACTTAAGAGAACTGGAAGCTGATAACAAATTTGAACCTGCAACAAAAAAAGCGTATATCGTATGGATGAATGCTAATAACAAAATGGTTAAGAACCTGGGGCAGATCAACAGTAATGAAGGTTGGCTATCAGACAAATCAAAAGCATCTTTTGAAGCAGCATCTGAATTTAAACCAACCAAAATATACATAACTGAAGAAGAAACAGCTTCCGTTACAAAACCAAGTGCAAAAATAATATGGTCAACAAATAAATTTTAAACAAGAGCAAATTGGTTTAATAAAAAAAATCCTGCAAATGCAGGATTTTTTTTAAAAACCAATTAATTGTTTGTAAAAGTGGAGCTGAAGGTTCCACATACCCATCCTTTTGGCATTTGTGGTTTGCCAGTATAAAGCGAAAAAAATGTTACTAAATTCCAATACCAGAAAGCATTTCATCGTTTTAAAAGTTGTTGAACTCTATTGCATGATATTTAACCGGATTAACCGATTGTGGACTAAATGTGGACTAATAATACAGAATATATGCATGCATGAGCGTATATTTACAGCATGGCCAGCATCACTTTTTTTATCCAAAGCAAAAATAATCCCGCAGGAATTTACATCCGCATCAGAGATGGAAGAACCATTGATGCAAAGGCTAAAACCAAATTTTCCATTGACCCTGGCAACTGGAGTGCAGCCAAAGGCCAACCCAAAAATTTAAAAGATATAGCGCTTAAAAATTTAAATCAGAAACTGATTGAGTTAAAAATAGCGTTGTTAACCCAGTACAATAAAGCTGTATCCGCTAATCATTTCATTGACACGCAGTGGTTAAAAGACTATATTAATCCTCCGGCAATGGAAGGAGCCGTCCCTGAAAAATTAGTTGACTATTTTACCTATTATTCTTTACATAAAAAAAGCACCGTTGAATTAGCTACTTGGAAAAAGCTACAGGTCATCAAACATTTACTTGAAAGATTTGAAAAAGAAATGAAGAGGAGTTATTTTATAATGGATGTAAATGCGGATTTTAAATTAAAATTTGAAGCCTATTGTCAAAAGCAAAATTATGCTGCCAACACCATTGCCAGGGCAATAAAATTTATTAAAACAATCTGCAATCACGCAAAAGCAAATGGTATAGAAATACATTTTCAGCTTAGTGGTCTTGCCTGTAAAATGGAAAAGGGAACTAAGGTATTTTTATACCCGGATGAGATTAAAAAGATTTTGGAAAAAAATCTGGAACAGGACTATTTAGATAATGCCAGGGACTGGTTAATTATCAGTTGCGAAACGGGGCAGCGGGTATCTGATTTTATGCGGTTCACCAAAGATATGATACGCTATGAAGAGGATGTGCCACTGATCGAATTTACGCAGGTAAAAACCGATAAAGTGATGGCTGTTCCCCTAAGTAAGACGGTGAGAAGTATATTGAAAAAAAGGGATGGCGATTTCCCCCGGAGAATAAGTGACCAGCGTTATAACAAATATATAAAAGATGTTTGTCGGCTTGCCGGACTGACCGAAAAAATCAGCGGCAGTAAGTTTAATAATGAGACCAAAAGAAAGCAAACCGGGAAATTTCAGAAATACGAACTGGTCACTTCGCATATCGGTAGAAGATCCTTTTCAACGAATTATTATGGAATTATTCCGACTTCTTTATTAATTAATGTTACGGGACATACGAGGGAGTCCAGTTTTCTGGAATATATTGGTAAGACGGTAACCGAAAAAGCGATCCAGTTAGCCAAATATTTTTAAACAGCTTAATATCCATATAACATGGGATCTACAAAAAAATATAGTTATGATGATTGGTGGACAGGAAGAGTCTGTCTCAATTCTGCACCGGCAATTAACATAAACCCCAAAAAAAAACCGCTTGTGACCGAGGAGGATATCCGGGAAGCTGATATGGCCAGGATAAAAAAAAAACAGAAAGTACTTTTTAATAACCAGGTGAAAAGCCTTTTAAAAAAATGGAAATCTGATTTTTTAAAACGATATAATAATTCGAGGCTAAAAGAAACACTTCTTACGGAAGAAATTAAACAGGTTGATGGCATTTTTAACTACCCGATATTACCCGAAACGTTGATTATTTTCCATCATTGGATTGTAAGTTTTACAGCGGAGACCCTGAAAAGAATTCAACAGTATCATGCCAACTTCAATATAAAAGGGCTTGAACGCAATTATGACTTCATGCATAGCCCTAACTCCCCATATCAGGATCTCAATAAGATTCCCGATGAGATTTACGCCGAATCCTGCATGGAATATTGGTTATGGTTGAAAGAATTAGCATCCCCACCTGTAATTAAAACTACAGTTGTACAACCTCCAAACATTAGTAACGCACAAAACCCACAAAAACCAGTTGAACCGGCCAACCTGGATATTGGAATCTTTAAGAATGGATATGCCTGTCAGTTTTTTTTAGATTTGAAACAATCAACCGTAAAGGAAGATACACTTGCTGCCGATTATGGATTTATTTTTTTTAAACTGAAGGATCCAGATTTAAAAGCCATTCATCCCAGTACAAAGCATAAAGACTTTTTTGCTTTTTTGAAAGAAAAATGCCAAGTTATAGTCCCTGGAACCAAGTTCCCAAAAACTAACCCAAAAGGGAAACAAGCAATTTATAACGAACTGCTAAAGAAACACCAGACCCATATATTGAAATGATACTTCTGGCTTTGATCCCAGAGCCAAAAGCATTGAATATCAAAGCCAAAAGCATTGGTAAAAAAGCACCATTAATAAAAATCCTACAAACCTTTGCCAAGTGAAATTTAAATCACTTGACAAATGCAAACATCAACAATCCTCAATCATATTTCAGCAGAACAAGTATATGATTTGTTTGAAAAATTACAAAAGGAAATAACAGCGCTTAAAGAAAAGTATGAGCCAAAGGCGCCCGAAGAGCTGATGACCAGGACTGAAGTAGCTGAATTTCTCAAATGCGACCTTTCTACAATACACAACTGGACCAAGTCCGGGAAACTAAAAGCCCATGGTATTGGTTACCGCGTATATTATAAACGCAGTGAAATTAACGCTGGACTTATTCCCCTTAACTCTATTTAAAAATTCAAAAAATGAAAGACAGAAATTCAAAAAGGAGATATCCTCCAAAAAAATGCAAGCAGTGCACAGAGTGGTTTACCCCCACTGATGCGAGGCAGGAGTATTGCTGTCCTCAGCACCGCATTGACTTTAATAATGACCAGCGAAGAATCCGGGAAGCCCCCGTCAGGTCTATCGCTGACAACCTGAAAAAGAACGAACTGGTATTAATCAAAGCAGCAGACGTACTCAGCAGACTAAATCAGTGTATTATATCAATGGACATGCTGTTATTAGCCGGATATGATACGGTGGTTTTCAGCAGCAGCTCCGTAAATACTAAAACAGGAAACAAGGTTTTTTGGAATATTAATTATGGTATTGAAGGCTGCGATTGGATCAACAAAGGCTTTATTATTCACAAAAAATAAATTATAAATAAATGAACCCTACATTCAGACCGCTTACCGTTCATGAGATGTTTTTTGATGAACCCGTAAAACTAAATATACCATACAGTATATTACCTAAAGATTTGCCGGAAATTGCCACATCACCGGGAGTTACTTCTGCCCCATTCAAACTGAATGCCAAGCAAATTCCGGCCCCCTCCTTTGAGGCTAAGACTGGAAATTTCCTGGAAAATTATTGGCTACCGGTACTATTAATTACCGGCGTCTGCATTTATGCTGCAGTTATGTACAGGAAGCACTTAGAAGATGAAAAAAAGCGTAAAAATTAATAATCCAGCCCCAAAACCTTGGAAGGAATATTACAGTTTTGTAACTTTGCTAACAGGATGCAGAGTTTTGACCGAACGATATTAAACAAACAAAAAGAGTTTAAAGAAATAATACACTTTATCAGATATGAAATTCATATATAGATTATGATATTTAATAAGTAAAAAAAGAAGCTGCTTTGTCAGCTACTTTCCATTTTAGTAACTGACCTGCATTAAAGGGTTTACAATCATTTTGATACACTTGTTTAACAGTAAAATCAGTATAACGGCTTATAAGTTCAGCACTTTCTTGCTGCATTTTGTCTTTAACTTTTCCCATTTCCTTGTTATAAGCCAATTCTCTTTTACTAAACTCCGGTAAATGAATCATTCCGGTAGATTCAGGTATTATAATGCGTTCATTACACTTAATAAACAATAAAAAAGCTGCTGAATAAAATTTTATCCCCTCTGCAATTAAATGACAGTTATGAATATAACGTAGATCATCTATCTTTTTCAAAATAGGCTCATGATTGCTACGTATTCCTCCTTTGCTTATTAATTTAAAATTAATTGTACTACCGGGTTTTATTGCTTCCAAAACCGGCATCATCCATTTAACTGTGGATTCGGTAATCGTTTCATATAGCCTATTGACGGTTATAATATACAATTTATATTTAGAAATTAAAAGTACAAGTTAAAAACATAAAGCCCAAGAGATTTCCATTTAGCCCAGATGAAGTACAGAAACGATCTTGCAGCCGATTGATACATCGTCATG
>Ga0105048_10005823_pt1 | contig 19913 bp, 15 predicted proteins | sample MAT05_FD_78382 | JGI IMG/M metagenome (GOLD analysis project Ga0105048, IMG submission 78382) | Freshwater microbial communities from Lake Fryxell liftoff mats and glacier meltwater in Antarctica - MAT-05 | ecosystem: Environmental > Aquatic > Freshwater > Ice > Liftoff microbial mat | place...
GCCAGCGTTCGTTCTGAGCCAGGATCAAACTCTCCAGTTATATCTGGACAAGCTGTCCTCGATGCAGACGCCGGCTAAGGACATCTACATCGGCTTCAATCTCAAAGTTTTGCCAGGACCCCGGAGGGTCCGTGGCGGACCATCTTGGCGTTCTGCTATCCAGTTTTCAGAGAGCGGGAGCCATCGTTTTGGCTCGCCGTCCTTCGGATCGCTTTCCGAAGGGAGCGACAGATTATACATCCTGTCGCTGCTGTCAAACTCTTTCTTTCCGACCCGCTTGGCGTCTCGCTTTTTTCGAGGCGCCCCGTCGCGTCGGGAGGCGCAACCTACTCTCCTCCCGTTTGGAGTCAACGACTTTTTTTCGGGTCGGCGAAAGGTCTGGTGAATGGGGTGGGAAGGGCTCGCGTCTGCGGCGGCGCGCCTCCGGCGCGACCTCAACCGATACGAGCGAGGACCACATGGGGGCTATCCGGTTGGCGCTATGCGTGCTGTTGAGCTGCGCGTCCGTTGGAGCCGCCAACGCGGAGGAGCGCCTTGCCGCCAAACGTCCGGGGACCTTCCTCCTGGCTGAGGTCGATGTTGGCTATGGCCTTGGGGGCGCCTTCGCGGAGAGTCCGGGCGGGCTGGCGACGGGTGTGACGCTTGGGATGGGCGGCAAGCCGAAGGGTTGGCCGCTGCGCTTCTTCGGGATCGCACGACTTGCTTGGGCCAGCCTCGAGGGCGAGGTGGACAGCGGGCTCGAGCGCTCAGTGATCGCGCGCGACGTGTTCGACTGGTCGTTCGGACTGCGGGTCATCGCACCGATCACGGGGCGGCTCCGGTTCATCGCAGACACGACGGTCGGGGGAACGCAGGTCGAGAGCAGCGCCACATTGGGCGGCGGCGCCGAGCGGATCGCTAGTAGTGACGGGAGCTTCCTCGTCGCGCTTGGGTTCGGACTCCAATACCGGCTGCACTACAACTTCTCGATCGGGGTGCGCATGGAGATCGCGATCCCGACCGGGCTCGAGACATTCGACGCGCTTGCCGAGGTCGCGGGGGCGAACTCCGCTGATGCAGGTCTTGCGAACCTCGATTGGACCCTGTCCGCCACCCTGCACTTCTGAGGCTATCTATGGATACAGCGTTCGCGCCGCGAGGGAGGTCTAGATCACGTGCGGCGATGCTGCTCCTTGGGTGCGCGGTCGCATGGACCATGGGGGTCCGTTCGCCGCGAGCGGCCTCGTTCGACAACGTTGCGTTCGCTGGTAAGGGGCGGGCTACATTGGTGATCGAGGAGTCGGTGGCTGCGGGAGGCGGTGACGCGGAGGGCCAGTCCGATCCGGGCGCTGGAGATGCGGATGAGCGGTTTGGGCTGCTCGAGGTGTTCGCCAAAATGACCTTCGGAACCGAGATCTCGGTGTTCTCCAAGGGCTTGTATGCGCGGTCCAGCTTTACGTTGCCGGACAGCGGGACGACCGCGGTCCTGGTCGTCGATGTGGATCGCGGCAACGGTGTGAAGGATTGGAAGGCGGGTGATCGGGGTCTTAGGGCGCGGCTCTACACGATGCCGAAGGGAGGCGAGGCGAGGTTCGAGGGCGAGCCGGTGTCGGGCTCACTCGAGCTGGAGGCGGCGATCATCGGACGCAACGCGGCCGGGTTCCGGATCCGGGGCTGGCTCGAGATGCTCGATGCGGGGCCCGATGGGGTGAAGGACAGCGAGGACGATACGGTGCTCGAGGTCGACCTGACGCTGGAATCGATCCCGACGCCGGAGGAGATCGCGGGGCAGCCGGCGCCGCCTCCACGGCAGCCTCAGGGCGGTTTCTGCGAGGCCCCGTGGTGTTGGACAGACGGCGGGTACTACGACGGATACTCCTACGGGTATGGGTGCGGGGATGCCGAGGTCGGCTACGACACGACGAGCGATGGGTGCGCCGGGGATACGATCGAGCCCGACGATGGGGTGGTGATCGAAGACGATGGATCGACGGCGGCTCCCGGAACGGGCGATGTCACGAGCAGCGATGGCTGCGGCGACACGACGAGTGACTCGGGACTCCGGGACGATCCGGGGTGCGAGGGCACTGATGGCGGGAGCTCGAACGATGGTTGTGACGGGGGTGACTCCGGATCGGGTTCGAGCGGGTGCGATGATTCGGGGAGCAACTCGGGGTGCTCGGATTCGAGTGGGGGCAGCAGCGGGTGTGGTTCGAGCGGGTGCGAGGGCGATACGCTGGAGCGCGCCGATGGGGTCGATGGGAGCGGTGATGGGGATGAAGGAGGGCTCTCGAAGCGGGCTGGGATCGAACTCATCGGGCTCGGGCTGTTCATCGCGGCGATGGCGACCTGGATTTCGGACGGGCGTCGCAGGCGCCGCGGCGGAGACTAAAAGGGGTCCCGGCGGCGCGAGGCGTTGACATGGTTTGGCGCGGGCTCCTAACTTACCGCCGGTTTCCTCGGTTCCTGGCGCGGAGGTGCCCGTTATGAGCTGCCGATCGATGGGTGTTGTGACGAAGCGGTTCGGTTTGGCGGTGATCGCGACGGCGCTCGCGCTCGGGGCGTGCGGCGACGAGGCGAAGAAGGCCGACGACGGTGACGGTGCGACCGATCCCGACGGGGCCGATGGCAGCGATAGCGATGTGAACAGCGATCCGTGGGCGGTGCCGGCGGAGACGGGAGCCTGGCGCGCGCTGTACAACAATCGTGGGCGGCTGCCGGACAACGCGAGCTTGAACGATCTGTGGATCATGGACTCGGATGGGTCTGACCAGCTCGCGATTACCGACCTCGGTGGGCTGAAGGACCTGACACCGCCGCTGTCGTGCAACTACGGCTGCTTCGTGTCGCCGAACCTGAAGTGGATCGCGGTGGTCGCTGGGCCGCCGAGCGCGACCGGGTTCGTGATCAAGCTCGGCACGTTCGATCCGAACATGAAGGTCGCGCTGCTAAAAGGCGGAGAGCTAAACGATATCGTTGACTTCCAGTTCGTTGCGGACCGGATGTTCTACACGAAGATCAAGAGCTGCACGGGCGCGGCCTGCGAGTACGAGTTCACGGTCGTCGAGCTCGCCGAGAACGTGAACGTACCGATCCCGTTCGAGACCTTCCCAAAGGGTGAGGACCTCGTCGGCTCGACGTACAAGGGGCACTTCCGGGTCGCGGCCGACGGTCGCAGCATGGTCATGCTCAATACGACCATTCGCAGCGTCGGCGTGTTCCTCTGGAAGCAGGGCACCGGCACGGTCGAACTCGACTACATCTGCAAGTATGGCGAGAAGGGCAACTGCTCGGGCACGGGATCGGAGTACACGGACACCGACACGGTGGCGATCGACGCGACCGGGCGCTACATCGTGTTCTTCACGTTCGCGGAGCGGTGGCAGCGGGCGCGCGTGTACGACACGACGAACCCAGGCAACGTGCAATCGGCGATCATCGCGAGTGTCGGGTCGGGCGCGTACATCGAGAACGCGTGCCAGCCGGGCGTGCTCGCGGACTGGCAGTGGCAGTCCACGGTGGGTGACGCGTACTTCACACCCGATGGCAGCGAGGTGGTGTTCATGGGCGAGAACGCGTGCCCAGTGAACGGGTCGCAGCCGACGAAGGCGCGTTCGGACATCTACCGGGTAAAGCTTGCGACACTGCAGTCGGGCAAGACCCTGGAGCAGGCGGACGTGTTCAACATCACCAAGCACCCGATGGGTGACGTGACCGCGAACAGGCGGCCGTCCGCGTTCCAGCTCACTCCCGATGGGGCAACGGTGGTCTTCACGGGCACGCCCACGTACGACCAGAGCGGCGGGTTGATCCCCGATGGGGGCGCCCGGCAGCGCAACGACCGCGAGGTTTATCGGATCCGGTTGGACGGCACGAACGCCGAGCAGCTGACGAACGACATCGCATTCACGGCCGAGTCGCCGTTCGTGATCGGGCTCTAGAGCGCCGAACAGGTTGGACTCGGGCGGAAATGCAGGGATCCACGTCGCATCGCTTCGTTGCTCGTCGGTCACATAGGCTCGATATGCTCCCTCCTCGCGCCTCGCGCGGCTCGCGTATCCCTGCATTTCCTTGGTCGCCCAACCAGATCGGCGCTCTAGCCAGGGCGCTCGCACGTCGGACGACACGATCGGCCGCTGCGAAGATCTCAGGAGATGGAAAGTGTGCTCGCGGATAGCGGCCACGCTCAGGCAAACAAAAAGGGCGGCCTTGCGGTCGCCCTCTTTGCGTTGGAGATGCGGCGCGCGGGTTAGCTGCGGGCGGCCTTCACCTTGGCGGCGAGCTCGGGGATGACCTTGAAGGCGTCGGCGACGAGGCCATAGTCGGCGACCTGGAAGATCGGGGCGTCGCCGTCCTTGTTGATGGCGACGATCGTCTTCGAGTTCTTCATGCCGGCCAGGTGCTGGATGGCGCCCGAGAGCGCGACGGCGACGTACAGCTTCGGGGCGACGACCTTGCCGGTCTGGCCGACCTGCATGTCGTTGGGCACCTCGGGGAAGGAGTCGACGACGGCGCGGGTGGCACCGATGGCGGCTCCGAACGCGTCGGCGAGTGGGTTCATCACCTTCCAGAAGGTGTCGCCGTCCTTCAGGCCGCGACCACCGGAGACGATGATGTCGGCGTCGGCGAGCTCGGGGCGCTCGGACTCGGTGAGCTGGTAGTTGACGAAGCGGGCGCCACCCGAGACGGGGGCAGTCTCGAGGGCGATCACGGGGGACGTGCCGCCGCCCTTTTCGGCGGCGTCGAACTCAGCCGGGCGGGCGGTGATGACGGTCTTGGCGGTGTTGACCTTGACGGTCGCGATCACGTTGCCGGCGTACATCGGGCGCTTGTAGGCAAGCGCCGAGCCGTCCGCCAGACCGACGCATTCGGCGACCATGCCGGCGCCGAGCTTGGCCGCGACGCGCGGTAGCACGTCTTTGCCGAAGGTGCCGGCCGGGGCGATGACGAAGTCGGCGCCGGACTTGGCGACGGCCTCGGCGATCACGGCCGCGTAGGGCTGGGCCAGGTAGTTGTCGAAGGCGCCGTTGTCGGCCACGAGGATCGACTCGGCGCCGTAGCCCTGGAGGGCATCGGTGACGCCGTTCAGCCCCTTGCCGATGGCGAGGAGGTCGAAGCCGCCGCCGACCTTGGCGACGATTTGCTTCGCGAGGGTGACTGCCGCGAGGGTTGCTTTCTTGAGCTGGCCGGCCTGCTGCTCGGCCACGACGAGGATCTTAGCCATGGAGGATACTCCTTTGGATTCGAATAGTTCGGGTGGGTCGAGGCGACGGCCTAGAGGACGCGGGCTTCGGTTTTCAGCTTGGCGATCAACGCGTCGACTGAGTCGACCTTGACGCCGGCCTTGCGCTTGGGCGGCTCTTCGAGCGCGACGACCTCGACCTTGAGGGCCGTGTCGCTGATGTCGAGGTCACCCAGCTCGAGTTCTTCGATCGGCTTCTTGCGGGCCTTCATGATGTCGGGGAGCTTCGCGTAGCGCGGGGTGTTGAGGCGCAGGTCGGCAGTGATGACGGCCGGCAGCTTCACGGCGATGGTTTCCAGGCCGCCGTCGACTTCGCGCGTGACGATGGCTTCGCCGTCCTTGATCTCGACCTTCGAGGCGAAGCAGGCCTGCGGGTAGCCGAGGTATTCGGCGACGAGCTGGCCCACCTGATTGTTGTCACCGTCGATCGCCTGCTTGCCGAAGAAGAGGATGTCGGGCGACTCCTTCCTGGCGACGGCGGCGATGATGCGGGCGGCGAGATCGGAGTCGAGCTTCGCGTCGTCGACGTCGACGCGGATCGCGCGGGCGGCGCCCATCGCGAGGCCAGCGCGGACCTGCTGCTCGGTGTCGTCATTGCCGACGGTGACGATGACCACTTCGGCGTCGTGATCCGAGGCGATCTTGATCGCTTCTTCGAGGGCGTTCTCGCAGAAGGGGTTGGCCTTGTACTCGACCGAGCCGGTGTCGATGGCGGACTTGTCGGCCTTGAGCTTGATGCGTGCGTCGGGGTCGATGACGCGCTTGAATGCGACCAGGATCTTCACGGGTTGGCTCCTTGCTGATGGGGGCTGGGGTCGAAGCGGATGGCGACTGAGAACGGCTAGAAACGGCGTACGAGGCCGGACAGGAACAGATCGGCGACGTGGCTCGAGGCCTCGTCGAGGGAGGCGTGGCGGTCGGACATCGCCCACTCGAGGGCGAGCTCGTCAACGGCGCCGAAGATCGCGCGGGCGATGAGGCGGGGGTCGCTCCCGGGGGAGAAGGCCTCGGCGCGCACGCCGTCGTCGACGATGCGCGCGATCATCGCGAGGTAGCGACCAAAGGGCTTCATGTCGGTGTTGCGCATGAACTTCGAGGACTGGCGAAGCTCGACGGTAATCACCTCGGCCATCGCGCGCGACTCGGCGACGGATGCGAAGTGCACGCGGATGAAAGTGCGGAGCTTCAGGACCGGGTCGGTGATGGCGGCCAGGGCTTCTTCCTGACGGCGCAGGATCTCGTCCATGGCGTCGATGAAGACCTGGATGAGGATGTCTTCCTTGTTCTTGAAGTAGAGGTAGATAGTGCCATCGGCGACGCCGGCCTCTTTGGCGATCTGCGAGACCTTGGCGTTGTAGAAGCCGTTCTGGGCGAAGACGGACACCGCGGCATCGAGGATGCGGCGGCGTTTGTCGGGAGGGTTCGCGCTCATCGAGAAGGGGGCTCCTGAGTGGCCGGGACCGCAATGAGGCGCGGCTGCCGGCTTGAATGAATCACCATTCAACTGCGGTGCGATAGCATGGTGAAAGGGCTGGTTCAAGGAGGATGAGCTAGGAGCTCAGGGAGGAGGCGGGGGCGGGTTCCTTCTGCGAAACGTGCGCGTGGGCGCTCGAGACACTGTGTCGCGAGGCTTGACCCGGGGACGGCACGCGGGGAGTATCCGCGGGTTGTACGGCCGGAGGCGGGATGACCCAGGAAGGACAGACGGCGCGATCGACCCGGGTGCTGATCCTCGACGAGGATCGCGTCGAGGGCGGCATGTTGGCGTTCCATCTGCGGCGCGAGGGCCTCGTGGTGATGCTCATGACGAACGCCGAGGAGGCGTCTGACGCGATTGCGTGGGCGGAGCCCGACGTGCTGCTGGTCGAGGTCGCGGCGCAGGGATTCGATGGGCGAGAGTTTCTGGGGCAGCTCGCACATCTGCCGGTCGACGTGTTCGCGGTGGCGGATCGGCAGCTCCCGGCGGAGGTCGAGCTGGATGCGCTGCGGCTCGGTGTCATCGACATCATGATGAAGCCGATCGATCCGGTGACGCTGGCGCGGCGGCTGAAGTCGCGGCCCGAGCGGACGCGGCGCGGGTCGATGGCGGGGTTACCGGAAGGTGGGATCTCGGGCGACCAGGCGGTGCACTCGGTCGTGCACCTCCTGCAGATGGCGCATCGGCATCGCCTGAACGCGCGGCTGCACACCGAGATCGATGGAGACTGGGCGGTGCTGCTGGTGCGGCACGGCGAGGTGATCGACGCGGAGGCGCCGTCGGCGACGGGGCGCGAGGCGGCGTTCCAAATGGTGCGCGCGACGCACGGCGCGTTCGTGTTGTTCCCGTTGCCACCCGAGGCGGAGGAGCTGTCGCGCGACGACGTGATCCGGGCGGATCTGGCGACGCTGGTCGCGGATGCGATGGGACGGCGGGAGCCGCGCACCGTGAACGTCGTGAAGGTGCGTGAGCAGGAGCTGTTCGTGCTGCCGCACGTCGGGTCGCCGCGGGCGCCGCTGGCAAAGCGGGGCAGCGACGAGACGCTCGAGTACGCGGCGGCTGACGGCATCGCGCGGATTTCCGATGGAGCGCGAGTGCGGCGGCCGGGCGAGCGTGAGCGCGAGCAGGCCGAGGTCGCGCTGTCGCCTTCGCCTGCCGTTGCTGGCAAGCCGTTGCGGCAGCCGACGCGGCCGATGCAGACGACGGTAACGCCGGCGGCGAGCGCGACGAACAGCGGACCGACCGCTTCGGAGCTGGCGCTGCGCGTGATGGATTCGCGTTCATCGGCGCGACCCGAGACGACGCGGCCGGTGACGGACCAGGGGGTCGGAACAAGCTCGCAACCGAGCGTGGGGTTGACGGTCGTCTCGACGTCGCCGGGATTCGCGACGCGGACGGAAGGACCCTTCGGAGGGCGATCGCCCATCGAGAGCCCGACCGTGGACGAGGGTTTCGACGAGTCGACCGACCAGGAAGAGAAGCGGCGGCCGCGCGCGGGCCATACCGGGGCTTCGAAGCGGCCGGGGAAGTCGGGGCCGGCGACGGGCAGCGGGCTCAGGCGGGTTGCGGGCGGGAGCGCTGCGGCGATCGTGAACGAGCGTTCGGGGCGACGGCCGACCGATCCCGAGATGGCGGCGATCGGACCGGTACTCGGTCATGAGCAGCGCGATGAGCGTCGCAACGAGAAAGGGGACGACGAGCGAAGCGCGGCGACGGGACGGTTTGGGTCAGAAGAGATCGCCGAGGCGAGTGCGCGTTACGCTGATGAGCCGGGGCGCGGGCGACGTGGTCCGCGGGTGCCTAGCGAGCGGCGGGCGGGGTGGAGCCTGCCGACCATGGTGATGGCCGGGGCGGCGGTGGTGCTGGCGATTTTCATCGTGGCGCGAATAGCGACGCGGGAGACGCCGGTCGTCGTCAACGTGGATGCGGACCCGACGCTGAAGCTCGGGCAGGCGTTGGTCGACCTGGATGAGGGGCGGCGCGACGCGGCGCGAACGGCGCTGGCGACGCTGGCGATCGACCAGGCGGCGCCGAGCGAGGTGTTGGCGGCGCTGGCAAAGATGCACTACCAGGATCGGCGATTGGCTGAAGCGCAAGCGCTGGTCGAGCGATGGGTCGAGCGCAATCCGATGGAGCCCGAGGCACTGGCATGGTTGGGTCTCGTGCAGGCCGAGCGCAAGGACATGCCGCGGGCGGCGGCGAACTTCGAGAACGCTCTGCAGGGGGCGCGCGGGGACCTGGCGGAGCGGCTCAAGTGGCTCGTGCCGAAGCCGCCAGTGGCACCTGCGCCTGCGCCTGCGCCGCCAACTCCGACTGAAGGGGTCGCGCCCGGAGCGCCCGATCCAGCTGCGGCTCCTTGGGAGCATGCGCACCAGCCGGCTGCGCCTCCGGCGGGGCAGGCGCACGAGCCGGCAGCACCTGCTGGAGAGCATGCGCCAGCGGCGGCGGGTGTGCCTGTCCCTGTGCCGGCGCCCGGACAGTAGTCGCCGATGCAAGACGCGCAGAGGGGCACCGCCGTGAGGCTGGTGCTCGGGATCGAGACGTCGTGTGACGAGACGGCCGCGGCGCTGGTCGATGAACATGGGGTCGTGAAGGCGAGTGTGGTGTCGAGCCAGGTGCCGATCCATGTCCGCTATGGCGGGGTCGTGCCGGAGCTGGCGTCGCGCAATCACCTGGTGGCGATTCGGCCAGTGATCGAAGAGGCGCTTGCGCTGGCGGGCGTCGGGCTGGAGGCCGTGTCGGCGATCGCGGTCACGGCAGGGCCGGGGCTGGCAGGATGCTTGTTGGTCGGCATGCAGGTGGCGAAGGCGATAGCGTATGCGCGGGGGCTGCCGTTGGTGCCGGTCGATCACATCCAGGCGCACGTGTGGGCGCCGTATCTGAGCGACGCGGACGCGGTCGACCGTGCGGTCGGGGCGGCGTCGAAAGGGCTTTCTTATCCCTATGTTGCGCTGGCCGTTTCGGGCGGGCACACGAGCCTTTTGCGGGTCGATGGGCCGGGTCGTGTGACGACATTGGGGGCGACGCTCGATGATGCGGCGGGCGAGGCGTTCGACAAGGTCGCGAAGCTGATGGGCCTGCCCTACCCTGGCGGAATCTACATCGATCGCTTGTCGGAGGTCGGGAACGAAGCGGCGTACGAGCTGCCGCGGCCGCTCATCGGCAAGGGGCTCGACTTCTCGTTCTCGGGGTTGAAGACCGCGGCGCGGTTGGTGTGGGAGAAGGCGTCGGTGACGCCGGGCGCCGATGTAGAGCGTGTGCGAGCGGACCTCGCGGCGAGCTTGCAGGCGGCGATCGTCGAGGTGCTGGTCGAGAAGAGTCTGCGCGCGTGTCGCGAGCTTGGCATCAGTCAGCTCGTGGCGGCGGGTGGAGTCGCGTGCAATCGAGGGCTGCGCAAGCGGCTCATCGAAAAGGCGGCGCGGCAGAAGATCAAGGCGGTGATAGCGCCCGCGCGGTACTGCTCGGACAACGCGGCGATGATCGCTGGGCTCGGGGGCGCGCTTCTTGGCGAGGGCGCGGGGCTTTCGGGGGCGGCGTTGCTGGCGGCGGACATCTACGTGACGTCGCGTAGGAGGGCTTCGTGAAAGCGAACAAGCAGTTGGGGCAACACTTCCTGCGCGATGCGGAGGTGCTCGCGGACATCGCGGCGGTGACGGATGTCGCGCGCTCGGCAGGGGCGCTGGAGATTGGGCCGGGCGAAGGGGCGCTGACGGCGTGGTTGCTCAAGGCTGGCAAACCGGTGAATGCGATCGAGGCGGATACACGCGCGGTGTACGAGCTGCGAGCGCGGTTCGGGGACGCGTTGAAGGTCGTGCTCGGGGATGCGACGCGGGACGATCTCGGGGCGTTGTTGCCGGTCGCTGAGCCTGGGGTCGAAGGCGTCTACGCGCGGCCGGTGGTGGTAGGAAACCTGCCGTACAACGCGGCGAGCATCATCCATCGGCGGGTGCTGGCGCTCGGGGCGCGGGTCGCACGCTCGGTGTTGATGTTCCAGAAGGAGGTCGCGCTGCGCCTGGTGGCGCGGCCGGGAGTGCACGACTATGGCGTGCCTTCGATTCTCACGGCGGCGAGCGCGAAGGCGTGGATCGTGCGCGAGGTCGGGCCCGATGCGTTTGTGCCGCGACCGAAGGTGGACTCGGCGGTGGTGCTGATCGAGCCGCTGGCGGTGCCGCTCATCCCGGAGGCCGAGCTCGAGGCGTTCGGGGACTTCGTGGGCAAGGCGTTCCAGCAACGGAGGAAGACACTCGGCAACGCGATGTCGGAGCAGCGCGAGCTGCTGGAGGCGGCTGGGATTGCGCTGACACGGCGCGCCGAGGAGCTCGCGCCGGAGGTGTGGGTAGACCTCTGGGAGCGGTCGCGGCGGTAGCTGACTTCGCGGTCCGGCGACTACTCGGAGGCGGGGATGGCGCCGCGCTTGTCGTTGCAGAACGCGTAGGCGCCGAAGTCCTGCACACATGCGTAGCCATCGCGGCAATCGCCACTGACATCGCAGGGTTGCATGCACCAGCTAACGTCTTCATCGAAGCGGATGCAGACGCCGTCGGCGGGGCAGTTCTTGTTGTCGCAGTTCTCGAGCGTGCAGTAGCCGCCGGGGAACGAGCGCTCGCAGAACATGGAACGGCCGCAGTCGCTCGAGACGTCGCACGCGTCACCGACGAGCGGTGAGCACGCGGGCACGGTGAGGGCAAGGAGGCAAACGAGGGCGACGAAGGCGAGCGTGGCGCGCATGGGGGCCGGCCTAGCATTGCGGGCCGGGTTGTGGAAGCGCTATCGCGGGCAGCTCAGCGTGGGGCGCGGGCGAGGACCGCGAGGCGGGCGAGCTCGAGGCCGGCCTTGGAGAGCGCCAGGCCCGAGAGCACATGAAGTGCGCCGGCGAGGTAGTCCTTCTGGGTGAGGAGATCGCCCGAGCGGAAAAAGAAGAAGACGGCGGCGACGAAGAGGGCGACGGCCATGACGATGAGCAGGGCGAACTTCATCGGGGGCTCCACAGGTACCAGAAGGCGAGCAGGCCCAGCGTCAGTGCCGAGGCGAGCGCGGCCAGCACGAACGTCGCGGGGCGAGGGCGGATACGCTCGCGCAGGGTGTAGAAGGCGCGGGTGCGGGTCGCCGGATCGACGGCGGGCAGTGCGACGTGCTGGAGGAAGCCGCGTGCGACGAGCCACCAGGCGATGAGTGGGGCAAGGGCGAGGCAGGTGAGCGAGGCCCATGGGGCAGTGTCGGCGACAAGTGCCGGGGCGGTGAGCGCGATGGACGGGGCGAGTGCCAGTAGTGTCCCGATGACGACGAGCCACTCGGGGCGGGCACGGCTCGCGACGAGGCGCGGGGTGGTCGCGACCAGGTAGGCGGCGCCGGCAGCGACGACCGCGAGGAACGCGACGAGGCCGGTCGCACCGCCGTAGACGCGCGGGCCGGTCAGCTCGGGGTAGGCCAGGAGGATCGGCAGGTGCGCCAAGGGAAAGGCGAAGTGCGAGAGCGCCGAGAGCCGCGGCGCGAGCAACATCACGACCAGCACGGCCGGTGGAATGAGCAGGAGCAGGAGCGCGCCGCCGGTCGGACGGAGGTGCAAGTGCAGCATCGGTAGCGCGATGCACAACGTCGTGAAGACGAGGCCCGAGACGATGAGCGGCAGGGAGCGCGGAAGCGGCATCGGGGTCAGATGTAGCAGGGATGGGGGACCGGAGTCATCAGCGGGCGTGGGCGCGGTGGGCGCGGGCGTGGGCGCGGGCGTGGGCCTGAATGCGGGCGGGGGCGTGGGTGTGGGTGTGGGTGCGGGTGTAGGTGTGGGTATGGGCGCGGGTGTGGGCGAGGGCGCGGGCGCGCATGACGCGTGCTATGCTCGCTGGAGGGCCTGTGCTAAGCGCCCTGGAGGCGACTGCGAGGGCTGTTGCCTGCCCGCGGACGAGCCCAACGGGATGGGAGGTAGGTGATGGTCAGCCAGCTCAAGCCCCACAGCAATGAGGCGCGGATCCGGGATATCAGCGCGCGCTGGGCCGACCTGTCGGCCGACGAGTTGCGCCAGGCTTACGAGATAGCCCTCGAGACGCGGGCCCAGATCGTCACCTGCATGATGATGAAGACCCGCGGTGAAGGGGTCGAATTCTGGATCGGCGGGCCGGGGGAAGAGGTGCATGGCACGGCAGTGGCGCTGGCGCTGCATCGCGTCGTGCGGGGCGTCAAGGGCGCCGGCGACAAGCTGCCCGAGCCGGGCGACCTCGGGCTGTTCCTGCACTACCGGAGTGACGCGCTGGCGGCGATGACGTCGGCCTTGCGCGGGGACCCGGGATTCGTCGTCGACTACTTTCGACAGGCGCTGTCGCGCGTGACCGACCCGCATTCGGGTGGGCGCCAGATGGTGATGCATCTGTGCCGGCCCTCGCTCGGGATCTGGCCGGTGCAGAGCCCCGTCGGCATGCAGCTCTCGAAGGCTGCGGGTTATGCGCGCGGGCTGCAATTGCTCGGCAAGCGTGGGCTCGCGGTCGCAATCGTCGGCGACGGCACGACCGGTGAGAGCGACTTCCACGAGTGCGCGATGGCCGCGTCGCTTTGGCGGTTGCCGCTCCTGACGATGATCACGAACAACGATGTGGCGATCAGCGTGCGGCCCGAAGATGGCCGCGGGATCCGCGATTTCCGGAAGTATGCTGAGGCGTTCGGGCTCTTGTATTTCGAGTGCGACGGCAGTGACTTCCTCGACACGTACACGGTGACGAAGGCGGCGGCCGAGGCGATCCTGAAGGAAGGGCGCTCGGCGCTCATGGTGGCGAAAGTGCCGCGACTGATGGGGCACTCGAGCTCGTCGGGCGGGCAGTTCGAGTATGACGAGCGCGATCCGCTGCTCGACATGGGGCAGTGGCTCGTCACTGAAGGGCTCTTGAAGGCCGACGAGGTGTTCCGGCGCGGCGAGGTCGATCGGCGGAAGAGCTACTTCGAGGTGCACGAGCTCGGGCCGCTGATGGAAGGCGCGCTCGAGAAGATCCGGGTGGCGTGGACGCAGGTACGGCAGGAGCCGGCGCCGTCGGTCGAGGCGGGCGATCATCTGCATCATATGCGGCCGCCGTTCCCGGTCGTGAAGGAGCCCGAGACCGATCCGAAGACGACCACCCAGATCCAGGTGAACGAGGCGCTGAACCTGGCGCTCGACCGGATCCTGGCGCGCGGGAAGGCGGCGATCTGGGGGCAGGACGTCGGCCATCGTGGTGGCGTGTTCAAGGTCACAAACAAGCTCATCGAGAAGTATCCGAGCCAGGTGCGGGACGCGCCGATCAACGAGCCGATGATCGTCGGCACCGCGATGGGAGCCGCATTCCACAAGGAGCTGGCGCTGTTGCCGGAGATCCAGTTCGGCGACTACTCGCTCAACTGCCTGCACTGGTTTGTGCACCTCGGCAACGTGTACTGGACGACCAACGGGCAGACGCCCGTGAACGTGACGGTGCGCTTCCCGGTCGACCCGGTGCTGGGCGGCGCGGTGTATCATTCGATGAGCGTCGATGCTCTGTATGGGTCGATCCCGGGGTTGGTGATGACCATCCCGACGTGTGCGTACGATGCGTATGGACTCCTGCGCACGGCGGCTGACTACCCCGGGCCGGTGCTGCAGATGGAGCCGAAGCGGATCTATCGCATGAAGCTCGGGCCGGTGTTGCCGGGTGAGCCGGCAGACCCGCGGGTGATTCAAGAAGCGCGCAAGAACGGGGACGTGCCGCTGTTCGCGGACTATCGGATCCCGTTCGGGAAAGCGGCGCGGCGGCGGGCCGGGTCGGACCTGACGATCATCGCCTGGGGCTGGGCGGCATGGCAGTCGGTGGCGGCGGCGAATGCGATCGCGAAGCGGCGTGGGGTGCAGGCCGAGGTGTGGGATCTGCGCACGTTGGTGCCTTACGATCGCGAGGCGATCCTGGCGTCGGCAAAGCGCACAGGCAAGGTGCTCATCGCGCAGAATGACCGGCTGTTCCACGGGTTTGGGCGGCAGATCCAGGGCGATCTGGTCGAGAGCCTGCCGGGGATCACGGTGCGCGTCATCGGTCAGATGGATACGCCGGCAGTCGGGCAGGCGCGGGCCTTGGAGGATGCGATTACGCTCCAGGTCGAGGACATTGCGGCGGCGATCGACCAGATGGCGGACGTGAAGCCTGCGGCCTGGCTCGAGAACGAGCTGCATTGGATGCAACATGCGCCGAGCCGCCTGCTTCTCTGAGTCTATGCGCGAGATGCATTGCGCGTGCTCAATGAACAACGGGTGATTCGCCAGCGAGACGACCGCGGGCTAGGAGCCGCGACGAGGCTGGCCTCATAGGCCGCCGACGAGCGAGCGACGACGCCCCGGTCGTCGAGCGGCAAATCAGAGGGCTTCGAGGACGGCGTTGGCGCGGGCCTTCACCTCGGCGTCCTGCTCGCGCAGGATGAACTCCTGGAGGGGGCGGCTGGCCTTGTCGCTCTTGAGCTTCTCGAGGGCAATGAGGGTGGCGAGCTTTATCTCGCGGTCGTCGTCGAAGAGGCCACGCACGGTGTGCTCGACCGCTTCGGGGATGCCGAGGTTGCCGAGGACCTCGAGGGTCTTGAGCTTGAGCGCCTTGGGGGAGCGGTCGTCGATGAGCGGCAGGCCGATGTACTGGGCGGCGCGGGCGTCCTTGAAGGGGGCCAAGCCGTCGAGTGTGACCCTCTTGAGCTCGGCGTCTTCGTCCTGCATCGCCTTGCCGTAGAGGTCGAAGAGCTGCGGGTCGGCGGGCTTTGCTAGCAGGACCAGCGCGCGCATCGCTTCGCGGCGGACCTCCACCTTGCGGTGGGCGACGAGGAAGCGGACCTTGTCCTGGGCGGCCGCGAGCTTCTTCGTCTGGACGGCGGCGAGGGCCGCCTCTTTGACGACGTTCTCCTTGTCGTCCAAGAACTTGATCAGGATCGCGTCGTTCGCGGCGCCCTTCGAGTGGCCGATCGCGTAGGCGACGTGGGCCCTGACCTCATAGTCGGCGTCGCCCTCGAGCTTGGCCATGCGGCCTAGCACCGCCTCGTCGTTGCTGCGCGCGAGCGCGTAGGCCGCCGCCTGGCGGATGCCAGGCTCCTTCTCGGTGAGGGCCTTCTCGAGCACCTCGGTGACCTTCGGGTTGGGCTTGTCCTTCGAGAAAGCGGCGAGCGCGCGGATCGCCAGCTCACGCACCGTCGCGTCCTTCGCGGAGGCGATGTTGATCGCCTGATCGACCGGCTGCACCGACACGATGGCTTCGGCCTGGGCGGAGTAGACCGCCTTTTCGCCGGGGTCCTGAGCCGCGCGCAAGGCGGCCGCGAGGGCTTCGAGGCCGATCGGATCCTTGAGCTTGCCGAGTCCCTCGGCGGCCATCCGCCGCACGTCGACCTCGGGGCGGGCGAGCGCCTTCGCGAGGGCTGGGGCGGTGCCGATGACGACCTCGTCGCGCGCGATGCGGGCGGCGTTCAGGGCGTCGACGGCTGCCCCCTTCTCGATGAGGTAGGCGATGCCGTTGGCGCGCTCGGTCGAACCGGCGGGCGCCTTGCCTTGCAAGGTCTTGGCGGCGAGGTCGCGCACGTCGGCGGCGAGCTGCTCGTTTGGGAGCAGGGCCGCGATGAGGCCGAACTCGCCGAGGTCGCGCAAGAGCTCGACCGCGACGTTGCGCACCGCCGGGTTGGCGTGTGCGGCGAGGCCGGCGATGGCGGGGATGAACTTCTTGTCCTTCGAGGCGGCGAGGCCCTTGGCAGCGTCGATGACGGCGTTCGCATCCTCGGCGTTGAGCCTGTCGAGGAGGAGGTAGCGCTCGTATTCCTTCTTGCCGGAGGCGACCAGGATCTTCACCGCGGCGAGGCGCACCTGGTTGTCGTTGTCTTTGTCGACGACCGTCTGGAGGGCCTTCTGGGTGGCGACGCTTGGGCCCTTGGCGAGGTGTACCATGGCGGCGCGGCGCACGCGTGCGTCGCCGTCTTCGAGGCGCGCGATGAGGAGCGCCTCCTTGTCTTTGGACTTGAGCACGTCGATCTTCTCGACGAGGAGCAGGCGCACATCGGCGGGCGCACTCTCGAGCAGGGCCTTGGCAGCGGCCGCGAGGTCTTTGTCCTGGGCGTCGAGGCGCTTGTAGAAGGTGGCTGCGGGGATCGGCAGGCCGGCGACATCGACCCAGCCCGCGACCCTGGTCGTGAGCGCGGCAGTGATCGGGAACACGCCGACGAAGGCACCGCGCGAGAACGACGCGCCGCTGAGCGGCTTACCGGCGAAACGAACCTCGTCGAAGCCGGCCGCGCGAATCGTGTGGAACACGGCGCCAAGCGCGCGATCAGTGACCGCGGGGTCGTTGACCTTGGCGGGGTCGATCGCGAGATCGGCCGAGGTCGCGTCGTAGCGCACGGTTATCGCAACCGTATCGGGCAACGCCTGGGCGAGCTTCTTCAGGGCCTGGTCGGCGAGCCCGGCCGGGGTTGTTGCGCCACCATCGACCGCCTCGGGCAGATACGTCTCGGCGCCATCGACCGCCTTGGGCAAGTAGACGAAGGCGGGTGCGGCCAGGGCGGAGGAGCCCGAGACGCAGACGAGGAGAGCAGTGATCAGCTTGCGCATGACGACCTCGGAGCGAAGAACCCTGGCGGTATCGATAGGATGACGCAGAGTGTCAAGCACGCGCAGCGCCGGCCGATGAACCGGCGGACGATGCGACGCATGCCCGGCGAGGCGGTCAGCAGCTCAGCCGAAGGCGGCTTCGGCCTTCGCGTAGAACGTGGCGATGAGATCCGGCAGGCGCGTGAGATCCGAGCCGCCGGCCTGTGCCACGTCGGGCTTGCCGCCGCCCTTGCCACCGACGAGCGGTGCCAGCTCGCCAACGAGCGTGCCGGCTGGGAGCTTCTGGCGCGCGTCAGCGGTGTTCGCGACGACGAGGCTGACCTTGCCTTCGTCAGTGCCCGCGACGAGCACGATGCCCGAGCCGAGCTGGTCGCGCAGGGACTCGGCCAGGGCGCGCACGTCCTTGCCGGGGATGCCGTCGAGGCGGATCGCGGCGACCTTGAAGGCCCCTATCTGGCGGGCGCTGCGGATGCTGGCGCCGGCCTCGGCCTTGCGCCATTCGAGGCGCGCGGCCTGGAGGTCGGTCGCGATCTGGCGCTTCTCGTCGAGCAGCTTGGCGATGCGGTCGTTGATGTCATCGGGGCCGACGCGCAGCTCGGACGCAATCGCGCGCACCTGCGCGTCGCGGCGCAGGGCATAGTGCACGGCGTCCATGCCGGTCACCGCTTCGAGGCGGCGCACGCCGGCCGATATCGGGCCTTCCGACACGATCTTGAAGAGGCCGATGTCGCCCGTGCGCGCGACGTGCGTGCCGCCGCAGAGCTCGACTGACTCGGAGCCGACGGCGAGCACGCGCACATCGTCTCCGTACTTCTCGTCGAAGAACGCGATCGCGCCCCGGGCGATGGCCGCGTCGTAGGGCAGCACCTCAGTCTCGACCGGCTCGTTGTCGACCACGTGCGCATTCACGAATAGCTCGACCTGGCGCGTCTCCTCGTCGGTCAGCGGGCCGGTGTGGCTGAAGTCGAAGCGCAGGCGATGCGGCGCGACCATCGAGCCGCGCTGGCGCACGTGCTGACCCAGGACTTTTCGCAACGCGTCGTGCAGGAGGTGGGTGGCGCTGTGGTTCTTGCGGGTGTTGGCGCGCGCCTGGTGATCGACCGTCAGCACGACGCGATCGCCTTCCTTCAGGACGCCTTCGTCGACCGTAACGATGTGCACGAAGATGTCGCCGAAGGGCTTCTGGACGTCGCTGATCGTCCCGCGAAAGGTTGCGTCCTCGAGCCCTACGAGCACACCAATGTCACCCACCTGGCCACCTGACTCGGCGTAGAACGCACTCTCGTCGGTGACGACCTCGACCCGTTGGCCGGCGGCCGCATGCGGCACGCGCACGCCTTCGACGAGCAGGGCGAGCACCTTGCCGACGACCTCTTCCTGGCCGTAGCCGACGAAGCGCGTGGCGCTGATGCCACCCTCGACGAGGGCCTGGTAGGCGGCTTTGTCGACATTGCCGAACTTCGAGGCGGCACGCGCGCGGGCACGCTGCGCTTCCATCGCGGTCTCGTAGCCGGCGTGGTCGTAGCTGAGACCCTGCTCGGCGAGGATGAGGTTCGTCAGGTCAGTCGGGAAGCCGTGGGTGTCGTAGAGCGTGAACGCGACATCGCCCGAGAGCCAGGTCGAGCCCGCCGCGCGGACCTTGTCGGCCTCGTCACCGAGCAGCTTGAGCCCCGCCTTGATGGTGCGGCCGAAGCGCTTCTCTTCCTGCAACACGATGCGCTGGATGGTATCTTTCGCGGCCTCGAGCTCGGGGTATACGTCGCCCAACATCTCGATGCACTTGGCGGTCGTGTCGACGAGGAACGGGTCTTCCAACCCGAGCATGCGGCCAAACCGGATCGCGCGCCGCATGATGCGGCGGAGCACGTAGCCGCGACCTTCGTTGTCGGGGTAGATACCGTCGGCGACAAGCGCGGCGGTGGCGCGGGTGTGGTCGGCGATGACGCGCAGCGCGACGTCTGTCTCGGCGTTGGCGTGGTAGGTCACGCCGGCGCGCGCCGCGACGAGCTCGATAATCGGCGTGAACGCGTCGGTGTCGTAGTTGTTGAGCTTGCCCTGCAAGACGGCGACGAGCCGCTCGAGCCCGGCGCCGGTGTCGATCGAGGGCTTGGGCAGCGCCGACTGCACGATCTCACCGTTGGGTCCGAAGGCGCGTTCGTACTGCATGAACACGAGATTCCACAGCTCGAGGTAGCGATGCTCGCCCTCGGGCGTGCCGTAGGCAACGTCGACCACGCCGTTCGACATCGCCGGACCGAGGTCGATGTGGATCTCCGAGCACGGTCCGCACGGGCCGATGTCGCCCGCCTGCCAGAAGTTCTGCGGGTCCTTGTGGATGTGGCTCGGGTCGACGCCGATGAGGTCGCGCCAGAAGCCCAACGCCTCTTCGTCGTCGGGGTGCACCGAGACGTGCAGCTTGGCGACCGGCAGCTCGAAGACCTTCGTCAGGAGCTCCCATGCGAAGAGGATCGCGTCCTTCTTGAAGTAGTCGCCGAAGCTGAAATTGCCGAGCATCTCGAAGAACGTGTGGTGGCGCGCGGTGCGCCCGACGTTCTCGAGATCGTTGTGCTTGCCCGATACACGCAGACACTTCTGAACCGTCGTCGCACGTGCGTAGTCGACCGGCCGCGCGCCGACGAACACGTCCTTGAACTGCA
>Ga0105048_10005826_pt1 | contig 19906 bp, 14 predicted proteins | sample MAT05_FD_78382 | JGI IMG/M metagenome (GOLD analysis project Ga0105048, IMG submission 78382) | Freshwater microbial communities from Lake Fryxell liftoff mats and glacier meltwater in Antarctica - MAT-05 | ecosystem: Environmental > Aquatic > Freshwater > Ice > Liftoff microbial mat | place...
AAGTGCAAGGTCGTCTAGCATCATCGTCCGTTTGGTATGGACACTTGTGCTCCCCGATTTGAAACCCAGTGACACTGGCATATGCTCCGCCATTAACTCTCACACAAATCTCTCAACTAAGTGAAATTCGCCTTTTAGCTCCTTCCTCACGTTCCGCAATCAACTGCTTCGGGCTCATGTCCGATAAATCCCCGAACTTGCTGAGGGCATTGCTGCACGAATCACGAAGGATTTAGCCCTGTCGTTTTACGACAAATACCCTTAACAGGCTAGTCCTAACGCAGTGTCAAGGGTGCCTTACTAGCCCTTTCCACTCGGATTTGAATAGGAATTACAGATGTGGCAATCTGTGCTGTTCGACTTTATCGATCAGGAGGTGTTTATGAACGAACAGACAGAAGCAAAAGGGAAGAAAAAGGATGCCGACAGTGAGAATATGGACCCGGTCCATGTGATCCGAAAAGGAGCGATCGCCGCCAGCATTTGGCAGCGGCAGAGCCCCAGCGGTTTTGCGTACTACGACTACTCGATCAGCCGATCATGGAAGGCCATGAGCTCGGACAAGACGGGCTATTCGAAGAACTACTTCTCGACCAATCAAGCTGATTTGATTGAGATTATCCAGAAGGCATCTGCCTGGATCATTGAAAAGCAAGAATCAGAGCAAAAAGCTGCTCCAGAGATGCTGGTTCCGGCTTGAGACGCTTTAGGTAGAACCGTCGCGTTGATGTAACTGTTTAAGGAAACACCCTGTTGGCTGGCTAGTGGTTATGCCTTTGCTTTGAGGTCATCTCGCATTCATAATGAAAGTGCGGCCATGATCAATCTCCAAGATTGTAAAGTCGCCAACTGAAATGAAGTTGAGTTTGGTGCGACAGAGAAATGAATTCCAGGATCAAATCGGTGTTCTGCTCAACTGTCAGTCCAGTCAGCTTCTTACGGACGGCCACGTCAAGACGTCTTCGTACTCGGCCACGATCTCTGGGGTCAGCATGAGTGGAATCTTTGGGGCCGCCCTAACTCGGATCTTCCAAGAGCCATTGCCGAGCACGCTCGAACAACAAGAGATTGCGACTGTCTTCGCAGATATTTTCCGAATCGTCACGTTGGCTACGCCAAAAATTATGCCCCTCGTCGTCGGTAACATGTCCAAACGCACCGAGCCTTGGAGGTACCTCGAAAAACTCCGAGATGTGCCACGGCTCAAAGATAGTCTTAATACGTGCGACAAAGTGAGGAATTTCTGCCCTCCACTCAGGCCTGGCGTCAGCTACTTCGAGAAAGTTAAGTAGCTTCTCGCCAATCAGGTAGGCGATTGCTTTTTCAGTCCCATGCTGTGATTCAATCCGCTTGGACGGTTTAGGTGAGCAGAACAATTATTCGTATCGAGAAGGAAACTCACTCTGGTTCAATATCCGAACGTCGTTCTAGCTTTCGATCTTGTTGAATCTTGTCCATGATTGCTCCCATCTCTAGTCTATCGCATTTCTTGGGCCGTCGCAAAGCCAGGCGCTGCCTCAAAGCGTGACGCGTGGCGTATCAATCCGGCGAAGGAATGCGAAAGCTTCGAATGCGGGCGGCCTATTTTGGTTTTTTGGGTTTGACCGTGGATTCGGCTTTCTTGCGATTCGAGTTCGATCTAGATTTCACTTCGACCGCCACTGCAACTTTGGCCGTCGCTCTACTTACCGACTTGGTCGATTTTGATCGGACGGCGGGGCTGTCGCTTGCCCTCTCTAATTTCTCCATCGCTTCTCTTATTGAGACAGAGAGGACCGGCTCTGTTGGCTTGATTGTGGGCCGGATGCTTTTTCGCTTAGCATCGGGTAACTTGGCCGCCTGAACAACGGCTGGTTTGGCGTCCTCGCGTTTGGAAACAACTGCTTTCGGTGGCATCGTTTTCGGTGACTTCGGCTTCGGTACTGCTTTCTTGTTGGCATTCGTAATCATTGCGGATGGACTCGTTACGAGATCAATCCCGAAAAGCGCGCCCAAGTCCGCTTCGGCAAGCCCCTTCCGAGAACTCTCCGACGTTGGTTGGCTAGAAAGCGATTCACCGAACGCTGGATTGGTCACCACTTCACTGATCAACTCATTCTGCTCAACGCCACGTAGCACGAAAAGCAACTCAGGTGCATTGTCCAATCGATTTCCGATCCCGTACATAACTGCCGCTAAGTGCTTGCATAAGTAGGCTGAGTCGGGACAACTGCATTTGAAATTGATCTCGGAGGGTTGCGGAAACAAACCGATCTTCGGGCTTGTCAATCGCTGAAGAACTGCGTTGCTGAGTTTGCCTCGCAACAGATCCATCATCGAATGAATCGACTGCGAACAGTCAAACTTAATGCACTGCCAATGCTTGGGCGCTAACGTCTTAATCTGGATTGCAATTCTGTATAAACTCGAACCGCTAACGAGCGCTGTGATACTCCCCTTTCCAATTTGCAAATCCACAATCGAACCGTTCCTCGCATAGGAGCGGCCCCGCGGCAATCGATTTGAGAAGTCGCTATAGCTCTCAAGATTGGTGCACCACGCCTCCCCCCAAAACGTCGTCGCCATTTTTCTGCCAACAATGCGTACGGGGCAACGGGCGGGCCCCTTCGCGTTTCCCTTTTTATCGAGCTTTGCAATTTCTCTTGCCGCCTGCGCTCTTCGTTGTGCTACAGGCACGTAAGGTGCCCAGCCTCCACCGCCACCGCCACCGCTTCTGCCCCATCCCATGGTTCGATTCCTTTGTTTGCAACGTGCTAAAACTCGTTAACTACGTCAAAGCCTTGCTGATATCCAAGGCTACAAATTTCATGAGCTGCTGATTGGACATCTCTGTCAAATTCAGCTCCCCTTCTTCGCTGAACAACTCTTGGCTGATCGATTTCTTATCGCGAATCATTTGGTCGATCTTCTCTTCCAATGTACCCCGGCACACGAACTTATGAACCAGGACATTACGTTTTTGCCCAATCCGGAAAGCCCGATCGGTCGCTTGATCCTCTACCGCAGGGTTCCACCAACGATCAAAATGAACCACATGGCTAGCCTGTGTCAAGTTCAATCCGGTCCCACCCGCCTTGACCGAGATAACAAAGAAAGGCGGTCCCGCCTCCTCCTGAAAGTTCTCCACCAACTTGCTGCGCGATTTGGCCGGCGTTTTGCCAGTCAAAATCAAACCCGGTCGGCCGAAGAGGGTTGCCAGAAAATCGAAAAGAGGTTGGCACATCGATTGGAATTGAGTGAAGACCAAAACCTTTTCTTGCTTCTCGCAAATCGTTTCGCAGATTGCTTGCAATTCCGTAAACTTGCCCGAATCCTGGTGAACGAACTTATCTTGTTTGAGATACAGCGCTGGATGATTGCAAAGCTGCTTTAATTGCATCAAAACCGACAGGACCAGGCCGCGTCGTTGAATGCCCGTGGCCGTGTCGAGCATTTTCTCAAGCTCTAAGACAATCTTTTGATAAAGGGCCGTTTGCGTCGCTGAAAGTCCGCAATCCACTCGCATCTCGGTCTTGTCCGGCAAGTCAGGCGCGATCGCCGGATCCGTCTTGAGTCGCCGCAGGATGTAAGGCCGAACCAACTTGCGAAGCGACGCGATCCCTCGATCGTCGTCGCGGTTGAGGAATTTTTTGAACTGAGACGCCGTACCCAGCAACCCCGGCGAACAAAAATCGAATAGCGACCACAAATCACCCAAGTGATTCTCAACGGGCGTTCCCGTCAATACGATGCGACCTTCCGCCTGAAATTTCTTGATTGCTTTGGCCTGCGATGATCCCGAGTTCTTGATGGCTTGCGCTTCGTCTAGGACCAAAAATCGCCAAGGAACATCGGCCAACCAGCCTTCGCGTCGCGCTAAGCCATAGGTCGTAGCTACCAAGTCGTATTGTGCCAGTTCATCCACCGGGTTTTCTGCCACGCGTTTCAGCGTGCTCGCCTCATGATGCGAGCGATGCGCAACGAACATTTTCAAGCTGGGTGCAAATCGTTCGACTTCGCGTTGCCAGTTCCCGAGCAAGGATGTCGGGGCAACCAGCAAACTAGGTGAACGAATCGCCTGTTTCTGCTTGGGACTGACGGGTTGCGATTTCGTCTGCAGCAAGAGGGATATCACTTGGATCGTTTTCCCCAAACCCATGTCGTCCGCCAAACAAGCTCCTAAGCCGAGTTGAGTCGTGAACCAAAGCCAACGGACCCCGTCTATTTGATAGTTGCGCAGGGTTGCATTTAAGTCTCGATGCGGATCGATTTGAACGACCCCGCTTGGGTCGCGAAGCGTATCGAGTATTTCATGCAGCCAATCGCCCGCTTCGACCCGCGACCATTGCCGAACCTCTTCGTCAACCGCCAGTCCGCCGATGTGAGTTCCAGAAAGCAATCGTAGCCCCTCTAGGAATCCGATACCTGACGCATGCTCGCTTTCGAGTTTGGCCCATTGGTCCATGGCTTGTTGCAGACGCTGGTCATCGACTTGAACCCATTGGCCTCTAAGAAGCGTCATGCCTTCGCGGGCCGACATCAATTGCTTAAGTTCCTCTTGGCTAAGAGGTTCGCCTTGGAATGCAATCTCCACGTTGAAATCGAGCGCCTCAATCAAACTCACCCCAGGCTTTTTCTTTTGGCCAATGCGAACTTGAATACTTGGACGCGGCGGACGAGACGCGTTCCACCAATTCGGTACGCGCACAATGACGCCGGCTTGCTCGATTGCGGGTACAGCCGTCAAAAACTCAAACGCTGTATGAATCGACCACGCTTGCGCGGAAAACAAAGCTCGCGATTCGAGCAACTCCTGAATCAGCTTACACTTTTCCGAAGCTCGCTGAACCGGCTCCAGCAATACGTTCAATTGTTCTGTATCTTTGTCCAAGATCGATTGCTTGAGAGCATCTGCCAAGGGGATATGACGCAGGCTGCCCGTTGTCGAATGGCCATCGGTATACGTTGCAAGGAAGGCAAATGGCAATTGCTCATTCTTTTTGTTTTCAGCCAAATGAAACGTAACTCGCCCGACGAGATTCCAGGCTGCATTGAGTTCATGCAAGTAGCCAGCCAGATCCCCTTTTGTAGACTTGATAGCATTTTTAGTGTAACCGTCGAGCTCATGCCAAACCGCCTTGAGAGATTCGACGTTAAGGTATTCAAGTCCACGCATCGCAGGGGCCGAATCGATACGTTCGATGAGATCATCGTCCGATGGCGGTCGAGGACTGGTCCAATGCTTGGCCTCTTGAGAGGCATTTCGACAAAGTGCTTGAAAATAGCTTTCCGCGAATCGCCGCCAGAAACCAAGCGGCAGATTGAGCAAACCATCGAACTGCTTGGACGCAAGAAGTGTAAGGCCTAACCACTGAGATTTTTCAAAACTGTTCATCAACAATAGAGCCATCGAGGAAGCAATTGGCTTTACCAATGGATCGTCGTTGATTTCCAAAAACAATCGCCCCTGTGGCGAGATACAAACCACGAGGCGAATGTCCGTTTCAGGCATAGCTGGGTCTTGGCTAAGTGGGATGGATGGGCGGTCACGGAATACGTAACTATTCAGGGAGAGTGAACTCTATCATACCCATTTTTTTCGCGTGGACAGCAGCAAGATCTTCCGCCACAGTCTTGCGGTCTTCGAACGGCACGTTCCACTTCTGCGTTTGAGTGCTGGCTTACCTGGTTTTGGGCCGCGTCGCTTCTTCGACGTGACAGGAGCATCAGGATCAGTAAACTCCATCGACCGATCGGAGGACGATTGTTTCTCTGATCGTTTGCAGAAGCGTTCCGACTTGAGTTGTCGAATCTCAGCTTTCGCCTGATCGAGTTCGGCTTGCAATTTTACATTTCGCAGTACAATTACCAACCCCTACCAACGTGTCACGAGCTCAGCAGACGCTGAGACGCTCGGAAACATCTTGGTCGAGGCCTTCTTGACCGACGATGTGGAGAAAGCGGCAGTTGCACTGAAAGAGTCGGGAAATAGTAGTGATGAAAAATCGAAGAACGCAAGGAATGCGATCCGGGATTCGATCGGTGCAGCGATTGGAGAACGTCAGTCCCTGCACTGCAGTAAGGAATACACAATGAGCACTTGGTATCGAAATTTGCGACTGTTCGGATTGCTTTGTGCGATATGGGTGTTGCCAAAAAGCCTTTCCGCAGAGGACACGCGTCCGCGACTGATCATCGAAACGGACGCCGGGGGTGATCCCGATGACGAACAGTCGCTCGTGCGGTTTCTGGTATATGCGAACGAATTTGACATTGAAGGCATCATCGCGAACCGTCCGGCAGCTCGGGACGGCGAGAACAAGAATCCCGTCCGGGACGGTCTTGGGATCGTGCGAGCAATGATCAACGCCTACGGTGAGTGTTATCCGAATGTCGCGAAGCACGACGCGCGTTTTCCGATTCCCCAGCTTCTCTCGGAGCGGACAGTCGCGGGTTACAACGATATCCATGACGGTGTGAATTTGATCATCCGTGCCGTCGATGCAGATGACACACGCCCCGTCTGGTTTAGCAACTGGGGGACTGACAACGGCGCAGCAGAAAGTTGTCTCAAACGGGCGCTCGACCACGTACAGCGCGAACGTGGCCCCGTGGGATACGCAAAGTTCAAAGGCCGATTGCGGCTCAGCTCTGCCGATAAGTTCGGTGATCATACGGCGAAGATCGAACCGCCGTTTCCTTTCTGGTTGAACGCATCGCATCCTCCATTGGATGGCAAACGCTGGTATCACCGCTTTTCGGCATTGACGGCGACTGCTGGCGGTTTTGGTATTGAACGCGATGTTCGAACAAATCATGGATCTCTCGGCAAATTGTATCCGGTCAACACCGGCTTGCGCCAGAAAGAAGGGGACACGATGATGTTCCTGTACCTTGTACTTACTGGAATGAACGACCCACTTGAACCCACTTGGGGAAGCTGGGGCGGTCGATATGGACTCGACGAGTCATACGCAAAACGACAGTACTTCTGGGCAAACCAAGCCGACACGTGGCATGGCACCACGCACCGTGACAACACACTTGCACGCTGGGCGGTCGCTCTGCAGAACGACTTTGCTGCCCGGATGGATTGGTGTGTGGCAGATTCGTATACGAAAGCGAATCACACGCCTGTGGCCATTTTGAACGATGATAAAACGAAAAACATTCTGCAACTGACGGCCCTCTCCGGCGACGAAGTTAAGCTTTCGGCTATTGGCTCGACTGACCCGGATGGAAACGATGTCACGTTGAATTGGTTCATCTATCAGGAGGCCGGTACTTTTAACAGTGACGTGACGTTAAGCCAGTCGACTGGCACATTTACGACGCTGATCGCACCACTGGTTGCTCAGCCTCGAACGATTCACGTCATCCTTGAAGCCGAGGACAATGGTGAACCAAGGCTGCGATCGTATCGTCGCTCGATCATCACCGTCTCGCCCAAAGTCGCCGGTCTGGTTCCGACTCATAAATGATTCCACCAATCCGAACAAGGGTATTACCATGAAATCACGAAAACTATCATGGCCCATACTTGGTAGCATGCATTGGCCGAGCAAGGCACCACGACAAAGGTTATCTACTATTTCAAAAGACACAAAACATGATCGCCGTGTCGATATCCATTCACTCGATCCTGTCGGTCTGCAAGTTCGCTCGACGAAAGCCGTGTATCGCGTCGTGTATTCTGTCCGCCACTTGGCGTCGGAGGGACAAAAAAGTTCTTTGAGCCTCTGTTTCGCACGTGTGGTTGTTGCTGCCGCCGTGTTGCACCAGCAGTTTGTGAATTGCCGAAGGACCGGCACCACCGAAGAACAGTCCATGGGGAAACACATATTGTCCTGCCGCGATCGCCTGCCGCAGAGTTGGCATCCCATACCGTGCGATGGCTGGGAGTACTTTTAACAGGAACGGCTCCCGTCTGAAGTGTTCAATAGCATCACTTATACGATATTTAAAATACTGAGAGGTTCCGATGAAACGAATGAAAAAAGTCGCTCAACGTAGCGGTTTTGTCTTACTAGCAATTTTGATCCTGCTACTGAGTGTCATAAGTTGGAATTACTTGCACTTCTCGACCATGCAATTGCAGGTGCGGCCTGTGCCTAAAATCTCCCTGGATGACGCGTTGCTCCTTAGGAGATTCCAACCTGCGATCCAGATACGGACCGTGTCCGAACCTCTATCGCGGATAACAGAGAACTCTCCACTGCATCGATTTCGAGATTACTTGGCGGAAGCGTTCCCCACCTTGCATCGCCCTCCGTTTGTTCGTCGGACTGGCCTCGATTTTGGAGACGCATTGATTCCAAGCGTGCTGTTCGAATGGCCGGGGCGGAATCCCGATTTGCCTGGCATCCTATTAATGTCCCATTTTGATGTCGTGCCCATCGAAACGAGCACCCACTCGAAATGGACGCACGAGCCATTTAGCGGGCACAACGACGGGAAATTTCTGTGGGGGCGTGGTACTTTAGACTGTAAACACGGAGTCATGACGATCCTCGAAGCCATGGATCGGCATGCCGCGGATGGATTCCAACCGGAACGAACGATTTACGTTGCTCTGGGACATGACGAAGAACTCGGTGGCATGGATGGCAACAAAAAAATGGCGGAATGGCTTCGCAGCCACAACCGTCGGTTGCACACGGTTTTGGACGAAGGCGGCTGTATTTTTACTGGGTTTCCCGGGCTCGAGCGACCCGCGGCCTTGATCGGAGTTGCGGAAAAAGGAATGTTGAATGTCCAGCTAAGCGTTGACGTATCGCCCACGGAGGCCGGGCACGCTTCTATGCCGCCAGCGCAAACGGCAGTTAGCATTTTGGCTTCGGCAATTCACCGGGTGCAAGCATCTCCATTCCCTGCCCGCATCGATGGTGGGTTGCGCGACACTCTCCGCTTTCTTGGCCCGGAAATGCCGTCGTTTGGTCGGCGGCTAGCGATGGCCAACCTTTGGTTGACAGGGCCCTTCGTTAAAAGCAAGCTGGCCGACAAGCCCAGCAGCAATGCCCTCCTGCGTACGACCGTCGCTCCCACGCTGATTGAAGGTGGCATCCAAGTCAACGTTTTGCCGCAACATGCTACCGCGTCCCTAAATCTTCGACTGCTCCCAGGGGACACGATCGAAGGAGCCATGGAGTACATCCGACAGAATATTCACGACAGACGCGTTAACGTATCGGCGCTTCCGTTTGGAAATGAAGCATCCCCAATGTCGAGTATCGAATCGGATGCCTTTCGCCAACTACATCGAACTATTCGCGAGGTCTATCCGGATGTTGCCGTCGCGCCTTTTGTCTTGGTCGGCAGCACGGACAGCGTGCACTACCGTGCACTTTGCGAGAACATTTATCGCTTTATCCCAGCACGGGTCGCCGAACGTGACACGCAACGATTCCATGGAGTCGACGAACGCATCGCACTAAAAGATTACACGGATATCGTACGTTTCTTTCATCAATTCATCCTAAACCAAGCGGGCCAATGAACTAGTGCGTCGGATCGGAGATACGACCGCGTTCAAGCAAAACAGTTTCGATATACGGACCTGGCGTAACGCCCAGCTTTAGTTTTTTCTTCATGGTTTTGGTTTGCGCAAGTACTGTTATTCCGGTGAAACCGACGCAGTGGAACGTTGTACTCGATTGAAGCAAATATGGGAGGAGCAGACACGGCGAGCCCGTTCGGTTATTTTTTCCAACCCATTGACAGCAACCTTTCGCGAATCACCTAGGGTGTTTATGCTAGAGTATCGCTCTCTTATCAATCCTCTCCCCACGGTGTATTCAACAAATGACTTACCATCGGTTTTCTGATTGGCTGGCTTGCCTCTTCATCGTTCCAGTTGGGTTGCTACTTGCACCATCCTGTTTTTCGGCAGAATTGGAGCTTAAGAAAGGAGATAGTATCTGTCTCGTCGGAAATGCGCTTGGCGAACGACTTCAGCATTACAATCATTGGGAACGCGACCTCTACCAGCGTTTTCCAGACATGGAACTTTCGGTCCGCAATTTGTGTTTCCCGGGCGATGAACCGGTGACACGGATTCGATCGATGAATTTTGGCGAACCTGACGTGCATCTTGCTCACTCCAAGGCCTCAGTCGTCCTCTTCTTTTTCGGATTCAACGAATCGTTCGCAGGTCCTACCGGATTGGACGCGTTCACGAAAGAAATTCGCGAATTGATCTCTCACACGAAGCAACAAGACTATTCAGGCAATGGCAAGCCTCGCATCGTGTTTGTTTCGCCCATCGCTTTTGAAAACACTCACGACAAAAACCTTCCAAATGGGGAACAACACAATACCGACATTGCCGCCTATGCTGCTGCGCTACGCGATGTCTGCAACGAGGCCAAAGTTGGCTACGTCGACCTCTTCGCACCCACATTGAAGCTCTTCGATCAAACAGACGCTCGACTGACGAGTAACGGCTCACACTTGAACAAAGATGGATACGCGGCTCTCGCGACGATTCTCAATGACCGATTGTTTGGCCCTACTGCGAAAAAACGGAACGAGAATCCAACGCTGCTCGCCGCTATTGATGACAAGAACTTTCATTGGTGGCATCGCTATCGGGCAGTTAACGGATACTCGATTTACGGCAAGCGTGGCGAAGCGGGATCCGATGGAACCTACCGCAATCGCGAAGTCATGGAGCGTGAGCGAGAGATCCTCGATCAGATGTGTGCCAATCGCGATGCTCGCATCTCTAGGATTGCTCAAGGACAGCCCGTCCCCGATAGTATCGACGACTCGAACACCCTCCCATTTATCGAGCCCAAGTCGAACGTAGGGGTGAATGATAAGGATCCCAATCGCAAGGCCGGAAAGCTGGGCTCCCTAGACTACCTGACGGCAGACGAGCAGCAATCGAAGTTTAAGATGGCTCCAGGCTACGAGATCACGTTGGTCGCTTCGGAAGAGATGTTCCCGGATCTCGCCAAGCCCGTAGCAATGAACTTCGATTCGAAAGGGAGGATGTGGGTCTCGACGATGCCCAGCTACCCTCAGTGGAAACCCAAAACGAAACTCGACGACAAGATCTTGATCCTCGAAGACGACAACGGAGACGGTCGCGCGGATCGATGCAAAGTCTTTGCTGATGGACTTCACCAGCCGACGGGCTTTGAACTAGGGCATGGAGGTGCCTACGTTGCTGAACAGCCGGACATCCTATTCTTGAAAGACACCGACGGCGATGACAAAGCGGATACTCGCGTTCGCAAACTCTTCGGATTTGATACGGCGGATTCGCATCACGGTTTGGCCGCTTTTGAATGGGGACCCGACGGAGCCCTCTACTTCAATGAAGGCACGTTCAAGCAATCGCAAGTAGAGTCCCCCTATGGCTTGCAGCGACTCTCAGAAGCGGGCGTTTGGCGCTACGATCCAAGAACCGAACGAATGGAAGTACATTCGTCGCTTTCGTTTGCCAATCCATGGGGCCACGTTTTTGACAAATGGGGCCAAAACTTCATCGCGGACGCTTCCCCTGGTTACAACTATTGGGCAACACCTATTTCGGGCAAGTCCATCTATCCAGACAAACATCCGGGGGGATCGCAAGCCAAGGGACACGATAATCCTGGCTCCAAGATAGAAAAAGAACCTCGGCACTTTATCGAAAAGCGAACCCGTCCCTCATCCGGTTGCGAAATTGTTTCGAGCCGTCAATTCTTTGAAAAAGACCAAGGGAACTTTTTGATCAACAATGTTATCGGTGATCGAAGTGTTCTTCAGCATACGATGGCCGACAAGGACTCAGGCTTCGAAGGAAAAGAGGTCACTCCTCTGGTCTATTGCGAAGATGGAAATTTTCGGCCTGTTGATCTGCAATTTGGGCCTGACGGAGCTCTCTACATCATCGATTGGCACAACGCCCTCATCGGTCACTTGCAACATAATCTTCGCGAGCCATATCGGGATCATTCCCACGGTCGAATCTGGCGAGTTGCTGCCAAAGATCGCCCCGTCGTGAAGGCACCGCAGATCGATAAGGCTTCGATCGCTTCGCTGCTGGAACTCATGAAAGAACCAGAAGACAGAACTCGCTATCGGGTGCGAAGAGAATTGGCGGCTCGTCCGACTAAAGATGTCGTGGATGGTCTTAAGACTTGGCTTAGGAAAATCCCGGCGACCGATTCCGACTCAATTCATTTGCGATTGGAGGGGTTATGGCTCTATCAAACTCACAATGTTATCGAAGAGACCCTGCTGCGTGAATTGCTTAGGTGTTCCGAGCCGAGAGCCCGGGCCGCTGCAACTCGCGTGCTCTGCTATTGGCGCGATCAAATTCCCGAGGTCAACTCCCTGATGAAAGCGCAACTCAATGACAAGCATGGACGAGTTCGAATCGAAGCGGTTCGTGCATGCAGTTATCTTAAGGGAACGGACATGCAGGAAGCGGTCTTAGATGTCTTGAACTACGACTTAGACGACGAGTTGCAATACACGCTGGATGAGACTATTCGGTTGTTCGAGAGTCAACCATAATGCGTTGGATTTTGAAGCAGGCCACGAGCCTAGTGATCGCTGTGTCATGGACAAGTCTGTCCGTGATGGCCCAGCACAATCATGGCGGTCATGATTCTCACAAAGTGGAAGCTCCCAAGATCTTCTTGGACAAGAGTCCGAAGGTCGTTGAGTATCAATTAAAGCGGCTCACCAACGAACAACTCCTGTTGGTGGAACGGAAAAGTGACGATCCCAAGTACGTTCCAGTACATTCTGTGATTGCAGCGAGGCTAGGGATTTCGCTGGCCGATCGCAAGAACGCGGTCGAATCTTTGACGCAAATTCAAAAAACGTCTCTGGTTGTAGAAGTCATGAAGGTACTGGACAAACTCGAAGAGTCGAGTGACAACCTGCGCATTGCCCGCGAACTCGTTCAGGTCATGGGTTCGCAATCGAGAGAGCAGTTGTCAGCTCAGTCCGAAATGCTGATTCACGCCCTTGATGGAAAGTCAGGATATGCTCGCCGAGCAGCTTGGGCATCGCTATTATTGGCTGAATCCGAGGCCACTTGGTCCGAATGGGTCAATACGAGCGAACAACGCAAATTAGACTTTTTATCCGCGATTCCTTGGATAGGGGCACAAGACAAACGCAACTCGCTCCGGTCACAGGTGGTTCGTTTGATGATGGAAGGCAATTCGGTCGATGTCCAAATTGCTGCGATCAAGTCGTTAGCGACGATTGACTCGGAGGCAAGGGATTCGTTCGCGAAACTAGCGACCCTGTTTCGGATGGAAGCATTGAGGCAGACCGTCATCCAGGCTTTGCTCAAAATCCCCATGTCAGAACGGGATCTGCAACTGAGCGCTTCGCTTGCCAAGGAACTTGTCACTATGGCTGAGTCGACGCCTGCAGCAAAGCGGACAGAAGATAGGTTCTTAGATGCCATCCAGTTGGTCGACGGATTTTTACCGCAATTGGATCCCGGTATCGCAAAAGAGTATCGGAACCGCTTGGACGCAGTCAGTGTTCGAGTGGTTCGCATCACTACGGTTATCGAAGAAATGCGTTATGACCTGAAATACTTTGCAGTCGAAGCAAGCCGACCGGCGCAGCTCATTCTCAAGAATGAGGATTTAATGCCTCACAATTTGGTCATTACCACGCCTGGCAAGCTCAAGGACATTGCGATGCTGGCGGCAACCATGGCGCCGGACGAAGCCCCAAACGGAAAGCAGTATGTTCCCAAGAATCAAGACGTTCTGTTTGCCACTGGCATGGTATCGGCCAACAAGCAAGAAATTCTCACGTTCACAGCCCCCTCCGAACCAGGCGAGTATCCCTATGTGTGTACCTTCCCTAACCACTGGATGCGGATGTATGGAGTGATGGTGGTTGTCAAAGATCTCGACGCTTGGCTGAAAGATCCGCAAACGCCTAAGGATCCGATTGGCAACAACCGCTCCTTTGTAAGGAATTGGAAGCTCCACGATTTGGAATCGGAGATCGAGTCGGGGACGCGAGGCCGCTCGGATGAAATTGGGGCTCGTATTTTCAAAGAAGCCACGTGTGCTCAATGCCATCCCATTGGGACAGATGGTCGCAACATTGGACCATCACTCACCGATGTTGCCACTCGATGGAAGAATGACAAAGCAGGCATCCTTCGGGAGATCTTGGAACCGTCGCACAAGATCGATCCTAAGTTCGCGTCGTATTCTGTTTTGACGGAGGATGAAGTCGTCTACTCAGGAATCTTAATCGAAGAAAACAAAGAATCGATTTCGATCCTATCCGGCGCCGACCAAAAGGAACCGAAAGTGATCCCTCGCCATGAAATTTCCAACATGCTCAAGTCGTCCCTTTCGCTCATGCCCAATGGACTGATGGATCAATACACGCAAGATGAAATATTTGAGCTTCTGGCCTATTTGCTCAAGCAGAAACAATAGGTTCATCTCATTGGGTTTACTTCCAGTCTATCTTGGCGGTCTTGCGTTGCCAAATTTGCCGGGAGAAGTGTGTTGAGAACAAGGAGATCACTTGGGTCAACATTGTGAGCGAGGAGGAAGGCAAGCGTGGCTGGGATGCGCCCATGGCGGATTACTACGGTGTATCTGGAATCCCTACGGCAATTCGCGTGGACCAGAAAGGCAAAGTCGAGGGGAAAGGGTCGATTCGCGAGGGCCGGCCGTTAGTACGCCAAAACAAGGTTGAGAGGAGACAAGCTCCCACTCAACCTGCGGAATTGTTGATGGAAATGCTTCACAGCGTCGGGGTATGACCCGATCGGATCTGAGCGAGGTCCTCGCCCAGCACCACTAGCCGATCCAGAAGATCGCGAACCAGAGGGTCGCGGCGATCGCCCCTAAGAAGCTGAGCGTCCAGACCGCAGTTCGCCAAGCTTGGCTTAGGATCTTGTCATTGCGTTCATGCCGAGTTGCGGCCATCACCAAGGAGACCGCCGCAAGAATCGGTAACAGCCACAGCAGGTATTCAATCGAAATCGCCATTCGCTTCGTGCTCCGTAATTTCCCCGTGAATTTCCCCGTGAATTTTCCCGTGCTCAGGTATGTCGAATCCCTAGATGCTGACCTTGGCGTTGGTATCCCGCAGGGCTTCCGTCAAATCGATTCTCGTGCTGTCGGCCCAAAGACCTTCAAGATCATAAAACTTGCGGCACTCTTCATCGAACAAATGGATCACGACACTGCCGTAGTCCAACGCGATCCAGCGACTTTCATCGTAGCCAGCCACGCTCAATCTTATCTCGCCGCGAGCTTTGAACACGCGATGGATTTCTTCGGCGATCGCTTGCAGTTGCCGGCGGCTGGTCCCGGTCGCAATCACGAAGCAATCGAAAATGCTTGTCTGCTTGGACAGATCCAGAACTAGAATATCCTGACCTTTGTTTTCGGCTGCGGCTCGAGCCGCAAGCTTCGCACATTCGATGCTATCGGCAAGCGTTTGCTGAGAAAGGACGGTAGTAGTCGTTGCCGTATCGGGTTGTGCCATTAGTTCGCCAAATGAGTTAAGGTGTTTTTCTAGGCGAGCGGCAAAATGAGTCACACCCTCCCCTCGCTTCGCTCGACCCTCCCCGAGGGAGGGTGAAGTCACTCTCCCTCTGGGAGAGTCGGCCTGAAAGGGGTTGCATCACACTGGTAGTTTTCAGCCTGCCGTTCGCCCTATTTCGAAGTTTAGTTGAAATTCAAGGAATTGTCACGCCAGAAGCCCGCGCGGTTCACTCAAACCGACTTCCAAAGGCGTTTTTGCGACCACGTTTAGCTACTATTCGGCAAGGATTGGCAGGCAGGAAAAGTTGGTCTTAGTCCAAAAACTGAGAGATTTTCGTGAATCCGTGACCAAAGGTGTCCGTAAAATGTTTAACTTAGAGCTTTCTCAACTACCTTTAGATTCCCATGTCAACAAGTCGATTTGTTTCGTCCATGCGACGCGATAGCATCCGAACCTTTTTTGAAGCGTCCCCAACCGCGAGGCTGCTCCGTTCTGATAATGCGCCGCTCATCTTGGATTTTCTCCTTCGCGTTTTCAAGTCGGGTGAGCTCATTTCGATCGGCCAGACGGATTTGAGAACCCGGCTTTCGGGCTACCAAGAAGAAATTCACGAAACCGAGCCGAACCTCCTGTCGGGCCCGCCTGAGCGGTATTTAACCCAATGGTCCGATGCAGGCTGGTTGCAGCGGTTTCTCGAAGCAGCCTCGATCGAACCGCAATTTCAACTGACTCGGTACGCGGAAGAAGCCATCCAATTCGTCGATGCTGCGGTCACCCGCGGTTCCAATCTGGTTGGTACCGAGAGCCGACTTCGTCTGGTCATCGATACTCTCGAGGATATCGTTCGAGGTGCGTCGGCAAACCCCGATCGCCGACTGGAATACCTCCGAGCACAGCGGGCTGTCATCGACGCGGAGATCGATGCCATCGAGTCCGGTAAATCGGTGCAAGTTTACCGTCCCGCTCAAATCCGCGAGCGGTTCCAAACGGCGGTCGATTTATTGCGTGCCCTTCAGTCCGACTTCCGCGCCGTCGAAGAACGTTTCCAATCCATCGCCCGGGAAGTGCAGCAACTACAAGCTTCAGGCAATGATTCTCGCGGACAGATTCTAGGCCATGCTTTGGATTCCGAGGACTTATTAAAGCAACAGGACGAAGGAATCAGCTTCTTTGCCTTCGTATCCTTTCTGTTCTCTCCGAACCAACAAGCTATCCTTCGAAAGAACATAGAGGAGATACAACAGCTTGCTGCATTGGCAGACCAACATGAATCGCTGGCACGCGTTCGACGCATGGTGCCATCGCTATTGGCCGAAGCCGAAAAGGTAATGCGAACCACGGCTAGACTATCGGCAACATTGCGACGATTACTCGATGCGCGAGCCGCTGCCCATCGAGTTCGTTTGGCCAATGTACTGCGAGACATCCGGCAGCATGCGCTTCGGCTGAGAGGCGCGCCCCAGTGCCAATCTATCCAGCTCTCGGTCGACGCAGAAGCCGAGATCGCTTCCCCGTTGGCTCGTACCTTTTGGATACCGCCGCAGGACTTCGACCAGTTACAACTAACCGAACAAGTCATCGATCCTCAACATGCCCAAGCGATGGCGTCCGCCTTTGCCAAATTGCAGCGTTTAGATTTGCGCAAATTGCGGGGGCATATTCGCGAAGCGACGCTGCTAGGACAAATGGAACCGCTTGCGAATTTGCTCGATCGTTGGCCATTGACAGGGGGCGTTGTCGAGTTGCTCGGCTACTTGCAAATCGCGCATGACGATTCGCACCAAATCGATCCAACTCACATCGACCGAATCAACATAATGCAACCAATAGGCCGCTCGTCGGTGTTGCAAGTCTCGATCCCTCGTGTCGTGTTCCAACCCAAAGCGGCTAATCGCGAGATGGCCACGAAACCTCGATAAAAGCAGCCCGTGGACATCTATTCTCCCAACGCAAACAACAACTTCATCCCTCCCCCAGCGGATTGGAGCCCTGTGGCCGTACGGCTCTTGCAAGGTGTAGTCTACCACGACGACAACCTCGATTTATGGGAACAGCTTCTCGAAAACGTCTCCCCAATAACCGAGTACTTTGGGAAACTGGGGCTGTTGCTCGTGGTCGATGAACCTGATGCCATGGCGTATTTGCGTCAACTCGACGAAGAAGAAATACCACCCGACTTTCCGTCCGTTCCGCGGCTGTTTCGTCGAACCCCGCTAGGCTACGACGCAACCTTGCTCTGCGTTCTTCTTCGGGATGAACTGCGACAATACGAAGAAGAAGATGTCCAAAACGAACGTTGTGTTATTGCTCAGAGCGATTTGCTCGCACTGTGGGAAGCGTTCTTTCCTGACCAAACCGATTCGATTCGTCTCAATCGTTCGCTAACTGCTGCATTACGCAAAATGGAAGAGCTCAAATTCGTTCGCCAATTCGAAAAGGATCCACCCTCATGGGAGATTCGGAGAATCATCAAGGCTCGATTGCCTCTTGCTGATTTGGAGCGATTGCGGCTGTCCCTGGTGGCCGCCGTTGGCAAGAAAACAGACGATAGCCCAGCGGACGAAGCATGACGTTGACACCGACGAATTCAGACCGACCGCCGCTTCCAGGATATCGGTTGGCCAAGCTCGAAGTTTACAATTGGGGCACCTTCGATGGCGCCGTCTACTCCGTACTGCCGCGCGGTCAAACCACGTTGTTGGTTGGCGAAAATGGCTCGGGCAAGTCGACGTTGGTCGATGCGCTGTTGACGCTCCTCGTACGACCACAAACCCGCAACTACAACGTAGCAGCCGGAGCAGCCAAGAACGAACGCGATGAAAAGACTTACATTCGAGGTGCTTACGATCGTACGATTGGAGAAGGGGGACGCCCGCAGATTCAATACCTGCGCAATGGCACTGGACACTACACGGCCTTGCTCGCGTGTTTTTCAAACGCGGCTGCTGGAACCGTCTTTAGTATCTGCCAAGTGCTGTACCTCAACAATGAAAACGCCGTCGAAAAAGTCTATGCGTATTGCGAATCGGAACGGGGCATCGTCCGGGATCTCGGCGAATTAGGAACAGGCAGTTCCATCGCACGTACCCTCAAAGATCGAGGTTTCAAGACTACCAGCAGCTACAAAGAGTATTTTCAATGGCTACAACGCAAAACTGGCTTCCTGGCAAAGGCCATGGATATCTTCAACCAAACGGTGGCAGTGAAGGATGTTCAGCGGCTCGATGATTTCATCCGCCAGCATATGCTCGAACGCAAGCCTTGGAACGAACGGGTTGGACGATTGCTAACCCACTTTGCCGAACTGAGCGAAGCGCACCGCATGTTAGTGCGAGTCCGACAGCAAGATGAATTGCTGCGACCTATCGTCGAAGCAGGCCAGCGCTACCAGTTGAGACTTGAGGAACTAGACCTATCCAAACTTCGTCTGAGCGCGATCCGTTATTTCTTTGCCGACCGCATCGTTCAACTTTTGGAGCCCATGTGCAGTCAGTGGCAACAACAGATTCAAAATCTTAACGAAGACATCGTGCGATTGGAAAAACTGCAAGACCGCCTTCGCAATGAAATGGCGAGGCTAGAACTGGAAATCGAAAACGCGGGCGGGGATCGATTGCGACAGTTGCCCGGACTCATTGAACAGGCGGAAGCGATCGCGAAGGTCAAGGCGAACTACCGAGCACGATTTGAATCGCAGTTGGTCTCAGCAGGTATCTCCGTGCAAGTGACTTCGCCAGACCAATTTGCCAAAGTCCGCAAGGAGAGCCATGCCAGACGCATCAAACTGCTAGAAGAGCGTCAGCAAAAACGGTCGCTGGAAAGTGCTTTGCAATTTGAAATCGGTTCGCTAACACGTCAGTTGGTTGAAGATCGGTCGGAGGCCGAGGCCCTGGAGAAACGCAAGGGCAACTTGCCTGAATCGTTTATCGCAGTACGGGACGCGATTTGCCGTGACTTGAAATTGGCACCGAGCGATTTGCCATTCGCAGCCGAATTGATTGCAGTGAATCCCAAGGAGCGGGAATGGGAATCCTCTGTCGAACAAGTGCTTCATTCCTTTGCACGCAGCTTGTTGGTGTCGCCGGATTACTATGCGCGCGTTGCAGGTTACGTCGATCGAACCCGCTTGATAGACGGACGCGGCCAAGGTCAAAGGCTGGTGTATTTGCGAGTTGGCTCCAAATCCAAGACTTCCCAACCCCTCATGGGTGCGCCAACTGCCAGAGCACAGCCGACATTGATTCAAAAGCTGGAATTCCCCGATCACCCGTTAACGCCATGGGTTCGATCCGAAATTCAGCAGCGGTTTGACTACGTGGCTTGCGAAACGATCGAGGAGTTTCAAAAGCTGGATTCGGCAGCCATGACCAAGAACCGCCACATCAAATCGGGAAACGCGAGGCACGAAAAAGACGATCGACAGATGCCTGACGACCGTCGGCAC
>Ga0105048_10005827_pt1 | contig 19904 bp, 26 predicted proteins | sample MAT05_FD_78382 | JGI IMG/M metagenome (GOLD analysis project Ga0105048, IMG submission 78382) | Freshwater microbial communities from Lake Fryxell liftoff mats and glacier meltwater in Antarctica - MAT-05 | ecosystem: Environmental > Aquatic > Freshwater > Ice > Liftoff microbial mat | place...
GCTGCGCAGACATCCACGCCAACGCCGGTGTAGGCACCACGCCCAGCGACTCAGGCAGCGCACCGGCTGCGGCCAGCCCCGCAGCCAAGGCCGCCTCCAGCTCGGCCCCGCTCTCGCGCGTGTCGCGCCCGATGAGCCACGGGCCACCGCCCAGCACCTCGGCAGCGGCGCGCGCCAGCGCCGCGACGTGCTGCGGGGTGAGCACGGTGAGTGCTTCCGCCCGCACTCCGTCGGTCCCGAACTTCAGACTCACAGCCATCCACCCCCGCTTTGTGTCGAGAACCCGAACCCGTAGGCCCCGGTCAGCGTCCGACAGCCTTTACGCAAAAGCGAGACAGCGCCCGCAGCCTGGCCCGCGGACGGGTGGCTGGGGCGCTGTTCCATGGAACGCAGCTGCTGAACGATCAGCGCTTGGTGTACTGCTTGGCCTTACGGGCCTTGACGAGGCCGTACTTCTTGCTCTCCTTGCGACGGGGGTCGCGGGTGAGCAGGCCGGCCTTCTTCAGTGCCGGACGGGCCTCGGGGTCGAGCTCGATGAGCGCACGGGCGATGGCCATGCGCAGGGCACCGGACTGGCCGCTGATGCCGCCGCCGTGCATGGTGGCGTCGACGTCGTAGGTCTCTTCCAGGTCGAGCACGCGCAGCGCCTCGGTGACCACCATGCGCTGCATGGCCGTGGGGAAGTAGGCGTCGAACGCCTTGCCGTTGATGGTGTGCACGCCGGTGCCGGGGCGCAGGCGGGCGCGAGCCACTGCTTCCTTACGGCGGCCGGTGGTCTGGGTGAGCGGCTTGGTGGCCATGTGTGTCGGTACCTTCCGGCGCTTCAGCGGGCCTTGGCCGCGGGATTTCGAGAATTACAGGGTTCTGAGCGGTGTGCGGGTGCTCGGCACCGGCATACACCTTCAGCTTCTTGATCTGCTGACGCCCGAGCGGGCCGTGGGGCAGCATGCCGCGCACGCTCTTGCGCACGGCCTCGGCCGCGTCGCGCTCGAGCAAGTGCTGGTAGGTCTCGCTCTTGATACCACCGGGGTAGCCGGTGTGGCGGTAGACGCCCTTCTTGGCGGCCTTACCCTTGGTGAGCACCACCTTGGCGGCGTTGACGATGACCACGTGGTCGCCCGTATCGATGTGGGGGGCAAAAGTGGGCTTGTGCTTACCGCGCAGCAACCGAGCAGCCTCGGTGCACAGACGGCCGAGCACGAGGTCTTCGGCGTCGATCACGTGCCATGCACGCGTGATCTCGCTGGCCTTCGGGCTGTAGGTAGTCATTGCTTCGTCCTTCACACGAATACGCCGGGCTCGCTACCCCTACGCCACGGAATGCGACGTAGCAACGGCTGCCAGGGAACCGTGAAATGATACGGGCATCGCGTGGAAAGCGGCAATCGTCCTGCGCGATTGCACGCGATTTCGGTCGGGCGCCTTCGCTGGCCTGTGCCACTAGAGTCCGTGCGATGCCTCGTCGGGAACCCATTGCAGCGCTGGTCGGCGCGTTGGTGCTTGCGGCACTCGCTCCGCTGGTTCCCCCGGTCGAACGCGCGAACGCCGATCCGCCCGACGTCGTGATCGCTGAGTTCATGGCGTCCAACAGCACGACGCTGTTCGACGAAGACGGTGCCGCGTCCGACTGGATCGAGCTGTGGAACCGGTCCGGCGACCCGGTCGATCTCGCCGGCTGGCGGCTGTCGGACGCCGGGGCCTCCTGGTCCTTCCCGCAGATCGAGCTCGCCGCCGACGCCCGATTGGTGGTGTTTGCCAGCGACAAGGCCGGCAGCTACCCGTTGCACACCAACTTCAAGCTCAGCGCCGGCAACGACACCATCGTGCTGCGCGACCCGTCCTTTGTAGTTGTGTCGGCGTATTCGCCCAACTATCCGGCCCAGAGCAGCAACATCAGCTACGGCCTGGGCAGTAACGGCGTCGTCGGCTACCTCGCCACGCCAACGCCGGGCGAGCCGAACTCGGCGGCCGCTGCTGGCACCGCCGCGAAGCCGGCGCTCAGCGCCCGTGGCGGCTATCTCACCGAGCCCATCGAACTGACCGCGGCCACCACCACTACGGGCGCCAGGCTGTACTACACCACCAACGGCAGTACCCCGAGCCCCACCAACGGCACGGAATACACCGGCCCCATCGCCGTGGCGTCCACCACCACCTTGCGGATGGTGGCAGCCAAGCCCGGCTTCTTTCACAGCAAGGTTGCGTCCGCCACCTTTCTGGTGATGGATGAACTGCTCGCGGACACCGGGGTACCCGCGGGCTGGCCGGCCGGCCCGGTGAACGACCAGCTGTTCAGCTACGGCTTCGACCCCGCTGCCGTCGAGGAGTACGGCGAGGCGATCGAGTCCTCGCTGCTCGCCGCTCCTACGTTGTCGATCACCACCGATCAGTCGAACCTCACCGACCCCAGCACGGGGATCTACACCAATCCACTCCAATCCGGCTCGGCATGGGAGCGTCCAGTGTCGGTGGAGTACCTCGATGGCTCCGACGGGTTCCAGCTCAACGGCGGGCTGCGGATCAAGGGTGGCTTTTCGCGCACCCCGTTGAACCCGAAGCACAGCTTCCGCCTCTACTTCGAACCGAAGTACGAGGGTGCGCTCAGCTACCCGCTGTTCGACAGCGGCACCATCGAGACGTTCACCAACATTGATCTGCGGACCGAGCAGAACTATGGCTGGCAATTCAGTTCCGACCGCAACACGCTGGTACGCGATGCGTGGCTGCGCGAGAGCCATGCCGCGATGGGCAACCCGGCCAGCCGCAGCCAATGGGTGCACCTTTTCCTCAACGGGCAGTACTGGGGTGTCTACATGCTCAAGGATCGCATCACCGCCGACCACATGCGCCACCTGCACGGCGGCAACGCCGACGACTACGACGTCATCAAGCACGCCGACAACTTCGGCTACGAGGTGAACGACGGCGACGACGACGAATGGCTGCAACTTTGGTCGGCCATCGCCGACGGGTTGCTCGACGGCGACGAGTTCGCCGATGTCGAGGCCCTCGTCGACCTCGCCAACCTCGCCGACTTCTGGTTGCTCAACGTCGTCGCTGGGAACCAGGACGCCACTCCCAGCGCCTTTCTCTCTGACATTCGCGGGAACAACTGGTACGCCGCGAGCGGCAACGGCCAACCGTTCCGCTTCTTCGCGGACGACGGCGAGCACGTCCTTGGCGCCTCCGACCACGACGCGATGGTCTCCCGCCTCGGCCCCTTTCCCATCACCGACGACAACCCCGACTGGAACTCCTCCTTCTTCCATCCCGGCTGGTTGCACGAGGTGCTGCTCACTCGACCCGAGTACCGGGCCATCGTCACCGCCCGCGCTCAGCTGGCGCTGTCGAGCGGCGGTCCGCTGGACACGGCCGCAGCCACCGCCCGCTGGGTGACATTACGCGAGCAGGTCGGGCTGTTTGTCGATGCCGACGCGGCGCGGTGGGGCAACTTCGGCGGGCAGTCGGTGGGCCGCAGTCACTGGCAGGCCGAGGTCGACTGGGTCGAGCAGGAATGGCTGCCGGTACGCGCCGTCATCATGCGCAACCAACTCGTGATGGCCGGGCTGTTGCCTGCGACCAGCGCTGTCGATGTCGCCGATGACAACCAGCTCCGACCGGCCGTCCGGCTGAATCCGCCGGCGGGCGAACCAACCACCTGACTCAGCCTGTAGGTACCTCTGGATAGCCGACCTCCCAGAGCACCAGGCCGCGTGCGGGCGCTACCTGCCCGGCCAACTGCCGGTTCTTGCTCACCAGGATGCTGCGCACGTCGCCGGCATGCAGCTTGCGCAGCCCGACATCCACGAGTGTGCCGACGATCGATCGCACCATCTGGTGACAGAACGCATTGGCGCGAATCTCGAAGCACAACAAGCCGCGCACGTCGCCGGGCACGTTGCGCCACTGTGCGCTGATCACCCGGCGCGTCATCGATGCCTCCCGTTCGCCTTCCTCGGCCTTCGGGCGGCGACAGAACGAGCTGAAGTCGTGTTCACCGATGAGCGGGTCGCACGCCAACTGCATGCCGGGCAGGTGCAGGGGTTGCGTGATGTGCCACGACGTGCGGGCCATGAACGGGTGGGGCTCGCGCGAGTTCAGCACCATGTATCGATAGTGCCGATAGGTAGCGCTGTAGCGAGCATGGAACTCCTGGTGCGGCGCCCAGCTCATCTCGCGCACGGCGATCTGCGGGCCGCACATCCGATTGATCCGCCGCTGCAGCCCAGCGAGATCGGTGCCGTTGGGCAGGTCGAGTGTGACCACCTGGCCCCAGCCGTGCACGCCGGCGTCGGTGCGCCCGGCGCCCACCAGGTCCATCGGTCGCTGATAGATGCGCTCGACCGCTGATCGCAGCTCACCCATCACCGTGCGCACGCCTGGCTGTTCAGCAAAACCTGACAGCTCGGTGCCGTCGTAGGCAACCGTGAATCGCACTCGCCGCATCACAGCCCTCAGCCTACGAACCCATGGGCGCCAGCACGGTGGCCGCCGGACCGGTGGTGACCGAGAGCAGTGCGCCGCCCAACTGGTCCCACAGTGGCTGGAACGACGCCGCCGAGTCACCGTTGAGGATGAGTACGAACGCCACCTCGTCGGCGCCACTGACGAAGTAGCCGCTGAGCGTCTTCACCCCAGTGAGCGTGCCGGTCTTGCCCTGCACCACGCCCTCGAGGCCCTGCTGCTGAAAGCTGTCGGCAAGCGTCGAGCCAGCCTGCCCGCCGAGGGCCAGGCCGGCGCCGACCGGGTCGACCGCCGACCCGCGTTGCAGCACAGCAGCCAGCGTGTCGCAGGTGAGCTGGTTGTCGCGGCTGAGGCCGGAGCCGTCGGTGAAGGTCACCCCGGCCATCGGCACGCCCCACGCTGCGACCCGCTCGGCCATCGCCTGCAGCCCCGCTGCCCGGGTGCCCTGCTGCGTGGTGGCCAGCCCGATCTCCTTCACCAGCATCTCGGCAGTGAGGTTGTCGCTGGTGGCGAGCATCTCGTGGAGCAGCGTGCTCAGCGGTGCCGACGTGATGCTGCCCAACACGGCTGCGCCCGCCGGGGCAGTGGCAGAACCGAATCCGCCCGTCACCTCGATGCCTCGCTCGGCGAGCAGGCCAACGAACGTGCGAGCTGCACTATCGGTGGGGTTGTCGCCCCTGGCGCCGGAGCTGAGGAACGAGTCGTTGATGACGAGGGCCCCCACCGGCGCGCCGTCGGCGCTCTTGCGAATGTCGTCACTCCAGCCCGCTGGAAAGCGCTCGTCGTCGTATCGGCTGTCGTCGCCCAACACGCTGCCGTTCACCTGTGTGACGCCGGCCGCCACCAGCGCGTCGGCAAGCAGGTTCACGTCGGTGACGTGCAGCGGTGGGCGCTTGCGGCCTTCGGCGGGTTGGGCGTACCAGCGTTCGCTCAGCACCGGGTCGCCACCGCCCACCACGAACACGTCGCCCTCGATCACCCCGTTCACCGGCGCTGGGCCGACGACGGTGGTGGTGAAGGTGGTACCAGCGCCCAACACCTCCAGGGCGACGGCCGCCGTGATCACCTTCACATTGCTGGCTGGGATGAGCGCGACGTCGGCGTTGCGGGCCACCGTGGGCTGATCGTTGACATTGAGCGCCAGGCACGATGTGGCGTCGAGCGACTCGGCGATGGGCGTGGTCGCTGCCACGAGCAGGTCGCTGGTGCGGTCGGCGGCCAATGGCGCGGGCGCCCGCCGCACCGACAGCAGTGGCGTGGCGAGGGCGGCTGGCTGCTCGTCGGGCACCGTCGACGTGGTGGGGCTGGTGCTGGGCTGCGACTCGCCACGGGCGATCAGCACGACCCCGCCCAACGCCAGGGCGGGAAGAAGCGCCAACCCGCACAGCACCGCAACTGGTCGACGGGCACGGCGCGGCATGTCATCGAGGATAGAAGGCGAACGGCTACGAAACGGTGAACGGGCGCCACCCGAAGGCAGCGCCCGTTGCACAGAATTGCGAACTCAGCCGGCATGGCCGGCGACAGATCAGACGAGCTCGATGCGAGCCATCTGGGCGTTGTCGCCCTGGCGCGGCCCCAGCTTGAGGATGCGCAGGTAGCCACCGTTGCGCTCGGCGTAGCGGGTGGCCACGTCGTTGACCAGCTTGTGGGTCATCTCCTTGTCGCCGAGGTACCCCTGGATCTGGCGGATGCGGTGGACGCGCATCGGGCCCTCGTCCTGAGCCTTTTTGGCCTTTGTGATGAGCTTCTCGGCAATGGGGCGCAGGGCCTTGGCCTTGGCCTCCGTCGTCACGATTGCCTCGGCGGCGATCAGCGACGCAGTCAGGTTGGCCATCATCAGACGTTGGTGCTGCGAGCTGCCACCGAAGTTGCGGGCTCGACGTGGTGTTGCGGGCATGACGGGTTTCTCCTCTTACGGCTTCTCGTGTGCTCAGCCGCGCAGCGTCAAGCCGCGCTCGTCGAGCTTCTGCTTCACTTCATCGAGGCTCTTCTGCCCGAAGTTGGTGATGTTCAGCAGGTCGTCTTCGTTCTTGGTGAGCAATTCGCCCACGGTGTTGATCTGTGCGCGCTTGAGGCAGTTGCGGGGGCGCTCGGACAGGTCGAGGTCTTCGATGGGCAGGTCGAGGTCGGGCGACGTACTGGCCGTGCTGGCCACTTCGCCCAACTCGAGGCCCTGCGGCTCGTCGCTGAGGTTGGCCACCAGGTCGACCAACGAACGCAGCGTGGCGCCGGCCGAGGCCAGTGCTTCGCGCGGCGAGATGCTGCCGTCGGTCTCGATGTCGATGACCAGACGCTCGTAGTTGGTGCTCTGCTCCACGCGGGTGGGCTCGATCTCGAACATCACGCGCCGAACGGGCGAGAAGATTGCATCGATCGGCACCACGCCGATGGTGCGGTTCTGCGTCTCACGATCGCTCGACAGGTACCCGCGGCCGAGGCCGACGGTGAGGTCGACAGCCAGGCGAGCCTTGCTGTTGAGTGTGGCGATGTGGAGGTCCTTGTTGAGGATCTCGATCTCGCTCGGGCACTTGATGTCGCCGGCGGTGATGGTGGCGGGGCCACGCACGTCGAGACGCAGCGTGATCTCCTCGTCGGAGGTGGAGGTGACGACGATGTCCTTGATGTTGAGGATGACGTCGGTGATGTCTTCGCTCACACCCTGGATGGTGTCGAACTCGTGCAGCGCATCGTCGAAGCGGACGGCCGTGATGGCCGCCCCCGGGATGCTGGACAGCAGCGTGCGGCGCAGGGAGTTGCCGATGGTGTGGCCGAACCCAGGCTCGAGCGGGCCGACGGCGAACCGCTGACGCAGGGGATGGTCGTCGCCAATGGCTTCGACTGTGGGGCGCTGAATGACGAGCATGTTTGCCTCTGTGCGGGGAAGGTGGCCGGGTTACTTCGAGTACAGCTCAACGATGAGCGACTCGCGGACTGGAACGTCGATGTGGTCTCGCTGGGGAAGATCACGAACGGTGACCTGCTTGCCACCGTCGCCCTGCTCGAGCCAGCCGACGACCGACCGATCGAGCACATCGAGGTTGTGCTGGACGATGATCATCGCCTGCGCCTTGGGCGACAAGCTGACAACGTCGCCCTTCTTGACGCGGTAGCTGCGGATATCGACGCGCTTGCCGTTGACCTGGATGAGGCCGTGGCTGACGAACTGACCGGCCTGCGGGCGAGTGCTGGCCCAACCGGCGCGGTACACGACGTTGTCGAGACGCTGCTCGAGCAGACGCAGCAGGTTCTCACCCGTGGGCCCCTGCAGGCGCACTGCCTCTTCGTAGGTGTTGTGGAACTGACGCTCGAGCACGCAGTAGATGTACTTGGCCTTCTGCTTCTCCTGCAGCTGGGCGAGGTACTCACTGGGGTTGCCACGACGACGGGTGCGGCCGTGTGCCCCCGGAGGGAACGGACGACGCTCGAGCGCCTTGCGGCCCTTCTCGTTCTCGAAGATGTTGATGCCGAGGCGACGCGAGACGCGCACCTTCGGGCCGGTGTAACGAGCCATGGGATCAGGTCCTGCGTCGCTTCGGCTGGCGGCAGCCGTTGTGGGGTACGGGGGTGACGTCCTTGATCGAGGTGACCTCGATGCCGGTGTTCTGGATGCTGCGCACTGCGGTGTCGCGACCCGAACCCGGGCCCTTCACCTGCACTTCGACGCGGCGCAAGCCATGCTCCATCGCGGCACGAGCTGCCTTCTCGGCGGCCATCTGTGCGGCGAACGGGGTGCTCTTGCGCGACCCCTTGAAGCCAACACCGCCGGAGGACGCCCACGAGATGACGTTGCCTTCGGTGTCGGTGATGGAGACGATGGTGTTGTTGAACGAGCTCTTGATGTGGACGACACCGTTGGTGACGTTCTTACGCTCGCGCTTGCGGGGGCGGCGACCGCCCGGCTTCGGCTTCGCCATTACTTCCTCACAGCCTTCTTCTTGTTGGCAACGGTTCTCTTCGGGCCCTTACGGGTACGAGCGTTGGTGTGCGTGCGCTGGCCACGCACGGGCAGGCCCTTGCGGTGGCGGATGCCCTGGAAGCACTGGATCTCGATCTTGCGCTTGATGTCTTGCGCCACGTCGCGGCGCAGGTCGCCCTCGACAGTGATGTTGGACTCGACCCACACACGGATCTGGTTGACCTCGTCCTCGGTGAGGTTGCGAACTCGTTGGTTCGGGTCGAGGCCGGTCTCGGCACAGATGCGCTGCGCCGTGGGCTTACCGATACCGAAGATGTAGGTGAGCGAAATTTCCAACCGCTTCTCGCGGGGAATGTCGACGCCGGAAATACGTGCCATCGTGCGATCTTCTCTTTCAGCCCTGGCGCTGCTTGTGACGGGGGTTCTCACAAATCACCCGAACGGCGCCATGGCGACGGATGACCTTGCACTTCTCGCAAATTTTCTTGACGCTCGGTCGAACCTTCATGGTGACGTGCTTTCGTGTGGTGATGAAGAACGGATTACTTGTAGCGATACGTGATGCGACCCCGGGTGAGGTCGTACGGAGTGAGTTCTACCTGCACTTTGTCGCCAGGCAGAATACGGATGTAGTGCATCCGCATCTTCCCGGAGATGTGCGCCAGGACCTTGTGGCCATTTTCGAGTTCGACCCGAAACATTGCGTTCGGGAGCGATTCGTTGATCGTGCCTTCCAGCACAATGGCGTCGTCTTTCGGCTTGGGCAGAACGGCCTCCTCGATCGGTGGGATCAGAACACCCCGGCGAGAAGCATCAGTGACAGCGCACGACAAGGCTCGCAAGGGCCGAGGTGCAATGCTAGCGCCCCGCGATGCCAACGCCAAGCCCTCGACGCGAATACGCGAATACCCGTGCGACGACTGTAGCCGGGCCCGCGTTGCTGCTCGCGGATCTACTCCTCTGCCCCTCTGGGCTACCATGCCTGGCGAACGTGAAATGGGTCCCGTGAGGCCCATACGTGAAGGGATCACCATGAACTCCGAGCCGCGAGTGGTGCTCAGCCGCGACGACGTCCGCCGAGCGGTCACGCGGATCGCCCACGAGATCGTCGAGCGCAACCATGGCGCAGCCGATCTGGTGTTGGTCGGCCTCCAGCGCGGAGGAATGTGGATCGCCGAGGCGCTGGCCAGCGTGCTGCACACCGTCGACCCCACGGTCACTGTGCCGGTGGGCGCGCTCGACGTCAGCTTCCACCGCGACGACGTCGGGCTGCGACCCATCGTTCCGGGCAGCGTCACCGACATCCCGGTACCGCTCGACGGCCGCACGGTGGTACTCACCGACGACGTGCTGTTCACCGGTCGCACCGTGCGAGCCGCGCTCGAAGCGCTCAACGAGTATGGGCGGCCGCGGGCGGTGCAGTTGGCGGTCATGGTCGACCGCGGCCACCGCGAACTGCCCATCCGGCCCGACTTCGTGGGCAAGAACCTGCCCACCAGCCGCGACGAACAGGTGGCTGCCACGCTCGATGGGGTCACCATCCGATGAGCACGCACGCCAAGCACCTGCTAGCCATCGACGACCTCACCCCCGAACAGATCCATCACCTGCTCGAGCTCACCGACCACATGGTCGAGGTGAGCGGCCGATCCATCCCGAAGGTGCCGGCGCTGCGCGGCAAGAACGTGGTCAGCCTGTTCTTCGAGGACTCCACCCGCACCCGCACCAGCTTCGACACAGCGGCCAAACGGCTCAGCGCCGACACGATGAACTTCACCGTGTCGAGCAGCAGCGTCAGCAAGGGTGAGAGCCTGCGCGACACCATCGAAACCATCAGCGCGATGGGGGTCGATGCGTTCGTCATCCGCCACAAGAGTAGCGGGGCGCCGCAGATGGTCACTCGCTGGACCAACGCCAGCATCATCAACGCCGGCGACGGCTGGCACCAGCACCCCACCCAGGCGCTGCTCGACTGCTACACCATCCGCACCGGGCTCAACCGGCGCGACGGGTTCGACGGGCTGCACATCGCCATCGTGGGCGACATCAAGCACAGCCGCGTCGCGCGCAGCGACATACAGGCGTTCGCGGCGCTGGGGGCGCGAGTCACCCTGGTCGCCCCGCCCACGCTGCTTCCACCCTCGATCGCCGACTGGCCGGTGGAGGTCAGCCACTCGCTCGACCCGCTGCTCCCCCACCTCGATGTGCTGTATCTGCTGCGCGTGCAACGCGAACGCATGGCCGACGCGTTGCTACCGTCGCTCGACGAATACTCGGCGATGTACGGCCTCACCGCAGCTCGCGCCGCCAAGCTGCCACCGCATGCGCTGGTGATGCACCCGGGCCCGATGAACCGCGGTGTCGAGATGGTGGTCGACCCCGGCGAACTGCCCGGCTCGGCCATCTTGCACCAGGTGACCAACGGTGTCGCCGTACGCATGGCGGTGCTGTTCTGGCTGCTGGGCTCCGGCTCCGATCTGAAAGGGGACGTGTGATGTCACGCCTCATCATCACGGGCGGCACGCTGCTCGACCACACCGGCGAACGCCCCGGCAGCATCGCCGTGGCCGATGGCCACATCGTGGATGTCGCCACCACCATCGACACCACCGAGCACGACACGGTGCTCGATGCCACCGGTTGCATCGTGTCGCCCGGCTTCGTCGACCTGCACGTGCACCTGCGCGAACCCGGCAAGGAAGAAGCCGAGACCATCGAGACCGGCAGCCGCGCTGCCGCGCTCGGTGGGTTCACAGCCGTGGTGGCCATGCCCAACACCGACCCGGCGCAGGACAGCGTCGCCGTGGTCGAGTTCGTGCGAGCCCAGGGGGTGCGCGCCGGGTTGTGCGACGTGCTGCCCGCGGGCTGCATCACCATCGGTCGCGCCGGCGAGCGGCTGGCCCCGTACGGCGAGCTGTCGGCAGCGGGCGTGCACCTGTTCACCGACGACGGGAACGGCGTGCAAGACCCGCAGCTGATGCGCCGCGCGCTCGAGTACGCCGGCCCGCTGGGCATCGTGTTGGCGCAGCACTGCGAGGTGGCATCGCTCACCAAGGGGGCAGTGATGCACGAGGGTTCGTGCTGCAGTCGCCTCGGACTGCCCGGCTGGCCGGCGATCGCCGAGGAGCTGATGGTGTTCCGCGACATCGAGCTGGTGCGCCTCACCGGAGTGCGCATGCACTTCCTGCACCTCAGCACGGCACGCAGCGTGCAGCTGGTGCGCGAAGCCAAGGCGCAGGGCCTGCCCATCACCGCCGAGGCAGCGCCGCACCACTTCACGCTCACCGACGAGGCGCTCGCCGGCTACGACCCACTGTTCAAGGTGAACCCGCCGCTGCGCACCCCTGCCGATATCGCCGCACTCAAGGAGGGCCTGGCCGACGGCACCATCGACGCCATCGCCACCGACCACGCGCCGCACGCGCCGCACACCAAAGAGGTGCCGCTCGACGAGGCACCTCCCGGCATGCTCGGTCTCGAGACCGCACTCGCGTTGGCCATCACCGAGCTCGACATGCCGCTGGCGCACATCGTCGGGGCGCTCAGCTGGCGGCCGGCCGCCATCGCCGGGGTTGCCCACCGTCATGGCCGCCCCCTTGTGGTCGGCGAGCCTGCCAACATCACCGTGTTCGATCCAGCCGCACAGTGGACGGTCGTGCCCGCCAACTTGGCCAGTAAGAGCCGCAACACCCCCTACGCCGGCCGTCACCTCACCGGCAAGGTGCGCCACACCGTGTTCGACGGGGCAGCAGTGGTGATCGATGGGGTCGCCCAGCGCTGACGGCGGCGGCTCGGCGATGCCGCCTGTAAAAGGTGGCAGAATCAACTCCATTCGTCCTTGGCGGTCACGGGAACGACGGGCGTCACGGGCGGGCATCCCATGTCAATAGCGGAAAGACGGAGAACACGATGACAACACGATTGACGCACAGGGTTGTGGCCGCAGTGATGACGGCTGGACTGTTCGTTTCATGCAGTTCCGAGAGCGCCACGAGCGGGCGGGGCGACACTGAGCAGCCAAGCGGCGACGACACACTCGCCCCGCTTGATCCAGCGGTCACCACTGGCGACGCGGGCACGACCGCTCCGGCGCCCGAGGCCGCTGCCGATGATCTGTGCACGGCCATTCCCGACCTTGCCACCATCGAGGCAGCCATCGGCGTTCCCGTCAAGGATCCGTTGGGTGTCGGCGATCCCGGCTTTCAGCAGACGTGCACACTGCTGCGGGCAACCGACGACTTCCCGGGCATCACCTTCACGCTGACCCCTGGTGGCACGATCGCCGGACAGACCGAGTTCGCGAAGACCAACTTCGACATCGACATCGTGCCGCTGGAAGGCGCTGATGGGTTCTATGCAGGCGAAGGCAACTCCGTGTACTACGAGGGCAACGGCAACCTCTACCAAGCCTCGGCGACCATCGACGGTGACAGTCGGACAGCCTCGCTCAACATGTTGAAGGCCTGGCTGGGCCTCTGACCGACCGTCGGCGGCCCGGTTGGCGGGGGCTACATCTTGGTCAGGATCTCGGGCCCACTTGGGCCCACCAACACCGTGTGCTCCACGTGCGCGGCCAACGAGCCGTCGACGGTGACGATGGTCCAGCCGTCGTCGAGTTCCATGACTTCGTCGCTGCCGCCGCCGAGCAGCATCGGCTCGATGGCCAGCACCATGCCGGGCAGCAGTTCGTGCCCCTTGCCGGGCTTGCCGCGGTTCTCGACGTCGGGGTCTTCGTGCATCGCACGACCGATGCCGTGGCCGCAGTAGTTGCGGGGGTTGCCGTATCCGCCGGCGGCGACCACTGCCTCGATGGCCGCGCCCACGTCGCCGAGGTGGCGGTGCGGCCGCATCTCGGCGACAGCCGCAGCCAAGGCGGCGTCGGCGGTGTCGATCAGCCGCTGTGCCTCGACGCTGATGGTGCCCACGCCCATCGAGAATGCCGCATCGCCATGCCAGCCGTCGATGATGGCACCACAGTCGATGGACAACAGATCGCCATCTTCCAGCGGGCGCGCATTGGGGAGGCCGTGGATGACCTCATCGTTCACCGAGGCGCAGGTGACCGCCGGGAAGCCGTGGTAACCGAGGAAGTTCGACTGAGCCCCACGCTTGGCGAGCACCTGACGCGCCACTGCGTCGAGCGCCAGCGTGGTTACACCGGGGCGGGCAGCTGCCCGGATGGCGTCGTGCATCTCTGCCACCACACGCCCGGCGGCGCGCATGCTGCGCAGTTCGTCGGCACTCCGTTGCGCGATGCCGCCCCGCCCGCGCCACGAGCCTCGAGCAGCACACATCATGCCGGTCGGCGCGAGGTCTCGACCGCGCTGGTGAGCCGGCGGAACACTTCGTCGGTCGAGGCGACACCGTCGACGATGGCCAGCCGGCCATCGCGCTGGTAGAACTCGATGAGCGGCGACGTCTGCTCCTCGTAGAGGTCGAGGCGATGCGCGATGGCCTCGGTGGTGTCGTCATCACGCTGCATCACGTCACCGCCGCACACCTCACAGATCCACGGCATGTGCTCGTTGCCGGTGGCCACGTAGTTGGTGCCGCAGTCGCGACATACCCGACGTGCCGTGATGCGCTGCAGCACCAACTCGCGCTGCACGTCGAGGTCGATGACCACGTCGATGGGGCGGCCGGCGGTGATCTCGTCGAGCGCCTCGGCCTGGCCCACCGTGCGCGGGAACCCGTCGAGGATGTAGCCACGCCCGACGGCATCGGGCTGCGACAGACGTTCGCGAACGAGACCGACCATGATCTCGTCGCCGACGAGGCCACCGTCTTCCATGACCCGCTTGGCCATGATGCCCAGCTCGGTGCCCTCACGCACCGCGGCTCGCAACATGTCTCCGGTACTGATGTGCGGAACCACGAAGTGGCGCGACAGCCGAACGCACTGTGTGCCCTTCCCAGCGCCTTGGCGCCCGAGCAAGATCAGCCGGGCGCCCGGGATCACTTCAGGAAGCCCTCATAGTTGCGCAGCATCAGCTGGCTGTCGATCTGGCGCATGAGCTCCAGGGCCACGCCCACGGCAATGAGAACCGTGGTGCCGGCGAATGGGAAGTTGCGCACGTCGAAGGCCCACAGCAACAGGTACGGCATGATGGCGATGATGGCCACGAACACCGCGCCCGGCAGCGTGATGCGGTTGACGGCCTTACCCAGGTAGCGCTCGGTCTGCGGGCCGGGGCGCACGCCCGGGATGAAGCCGCCCTGACGGCGGATCTGGTCGGCCTGGCGGATGGGGTCGAAGGCGATGGAGTTGTAGAAGTAAGCGAACGCGATGATCATCAGTGAGAACAAGGTGATGTACACCAGGTTCTGACTGTTCACAAGGTTCTGGTCGACCCATTGCTGCACCTTGAAGCGCCACGAGCCTTCGCTGGAGCTGCCGAGCAGGTTGGTGAGCAACACGGGCAGCAACAGCACCGAGCTGGCGAAGATGATGGGCACGACGCCGCTCTGGTTCACCTTCAACGGGATGTACGTGCTCTGGCCACCGAACATGCGACGACCCACCACGCGTTTCGCGAATTGCACAGGGATGCGCCGTTGCGCCAGCTCCACCCGCACCACGGCGATGACGATGCCGATGCACAGCAGCACCAGCAGCGCGAACACGAACCAGTTCTTCTCCACCCACACCGAGTAGAAACCCGAGGGCAGGCTGCTGACCACCGACGCCATGATCACCATGCTCATGCCGTTGCCGATGCCGCGCTGGCTGATGAGCTCGCCGAGCCACATCAGTACGGCGGTACCACCGACCAGCGTGACGATGACCAGGTAACCGCGCGGCCACATGCCATCTGGTAGCAGTCGCAAGTTGGTGGGCAGCTCTTGGGCGGCGCCGAAGAACGCGTTGCCGTTGCCATTACCGAAGATGAAGGTGAGCGCGGTGGCCTGCAGTGTGGAGATGGCGATGGCCAAGTAGCGGGTGTACTGGGTGATCTTGCGCTGACCCACCGCACCTTCCTGCTGCAGTTTCTCGAGCTTCGGGATGACCACACCCAACACCTGCATGATGATGCTGGCGGTGATGTACGGCATGATGCCGAGCGCGAAGATGCTGAAGCTGGCGAACGCTCCACCGCTGAACAGGTTGAAGAACCCGAGCGCGCCTTGGGAGTTGGCCGCAGCCTTGAACTGACGGACCTGATCGGGATCGATGCCGGGCACGCGGATAGCGACGCCCACTCGATAGAGGGCCACCATGGCCATCACGAACAGGATCTTGTTCCGCAGATCGGGCACCTTGAAGACGTTCTTCAAGTTGGAGAACACGGGCTGGCTCCCAGGAGGTTTCGAATCGACGCCGAGGCGACGAGGATCAGCGGTTGGTGAACTGGTTGCCCTTGACCGGCGGGCGACCCTGCTTGAACGGCGACGGCAGGAGCGTGACGCTACCGCCTGCGGCCGTGATGGCTGCATCGGCGGCCTGTGAGACTGCGTGAGCGGTGAGCTGCACGGCAATGGTGATCTCGCCACGGGCGAGCACCTTCACGAGCGTGCCCTTGCGCACCAGGCCTGCGGCCACGAGCACCTCGGGGGTGACCATGGTCTCGCCGAGCTCGTTGAGCTGGTCGAGGTTGACGGGGCTGTACTCGACCCGGAACGGGTTGTTGAAGCCCTTCAACTTCGGGACGCGCTGCTTGAGCGGCATCTGGCCGCCTTCGAAGCCACGTGCCACCTTGCCGCGACCACGCGACTTCTGGCCCTTGGTACCGGCGCCAGCGGTCTTGCCGCCCTTGCCGCCGATGCCACGACCGACGCGCTTCTTGGGGCGCGTGCTACCAGGTGAGGGAGAAAGTTCGTCGACGCGCATCTCAGTTCACGGTTCCCTTGTCTGAAGTCTCCGCGGCGTTCTCCGTGACCTCGATGAGGTGCGGAACTCGAGCGAGCATGCCGCGGATCTCCGGTCGATCGGGCAACACGTTGGTGTCGCCGATCTTGCGCAACCCGAGGGCACGCAAGGTGCCGCGGTTCTTGGGCTTGTTGCCGATGGCCGAGCGCGTCTGGCGCACGGTGACGGTGGGGCCTTCGTAGTTGGTGTCTTTACGCATCAGTGCGAATCTCCTGCAGAAATCTGCTTCTTGCGCTCGTTGTATGCGTCGAGCATGCCTTTCGGCACGAACTCTTCGGCAGCAAGACCACGGCGAGCGGCCACGTCTTCGGGGCGCTGCAACGAGGCGAGGCCGTTGATGGTGGCGCGAGCCACGTTGATGGCGTTCGATGAGCCGAGCGACTTGCACAGCACGTCGTGGATGCCAGCCTCTTCGAGGATGACGCGGGCAGCGCCGCCCGCGATGACGCCGGTACCGGGGGCAGCAGGCTTCATCATCACGCGGCCGGCAGAGTTGATGCCGATGATCGGGTGGGTGATGGTACTACCGGCCAGCGGGACGTCGAAGAGATTCTTCTTGGCCTCTTCGGTGCCCTTCTGGATGGCCAGCGGCACTTCCTTGGCCTTGCCGTAGCCGAGGCCGACACGACCGTTGCCGTCGCCCACGACGACCAGCGCGGTGAAGCTGAAGCGACGACCGCCCTTCACGACCTTGGCGACGCGGTTGATGGCGATGACGCGTGACTCACGCAGACCGCTGGGGTCGGGCGCACGCTCTTCGTTGCGATTGTTGCCATAATTCGACGGGGCGGCCATCAGAACTCCAAACCTGCTTCACGGGCCGCAGCAGCTACTGCGGCGATGCGACCGTGGTAGGCGAACCCACCGCGATCGAACACGACTTGGGTGACACCGGCGGCCTTGGCGCGCTCGGCCACGAGCTGGCCCAGCTTGCTGGCAGCCTCGACGGTGGCGCCACTGCCCTCGCCCTTGATGGCCGGCTCCGTGGTGCTGGCAGCAGCAATGGTGCGGCCGGCAACGTCGTCGATCACCTGCAGGGTGAGGTGCTTGTTGGAACGGAACACTGCCAGGCGCGGACGCGCGGCGGTGCCATGGATCTTCTTGCGCACCCGCCGGTGGCGGATGATGCGGCCGTTGCGGCGCTTTTGTGCGGTGTTGCTCATGCGAGTGGCTCTTCCTGGCTCGTCACTTCTTACCGGTCTTGCCGGCCTTACGCAGGACCTTCTCGCCCAGGTAGCGCACACCCTTGCCCTTGTAGGGCTCGGGCTTGCGTACGGCGCGGATGTTGGCGGCCACCTGGCCGACAACTTCCTTGTCGATACCGCGGACGATGATGCGGGTCTGGGTCGGAACCTCGAAGGTGATGCCCTCCGGTGCGTCCATGAGCACCGGGTGGCTGAACCCGAGGGCCAGACGCAGTCGGGTGGGGGTGAGCGCCTCGGCGCGGTAGCCCACGCCGATGATCTCGAGTTCTTTGGCGAACCCGTCGGTGACACCCACCACCATGTTGTTCACGAGGGTGCGGGTGAGGCCGTGCAGCGAGCGGTTCTGCCGCTCGTCGTTGGGGCGCTCCACGAGGAGGTTGCCCTCTTCGCGGCGCACCGAGATCTCGCCGGGGACCGTCCGCGACAAGCTGCCCTTGGGGCCCTTGACGGTGACGTCGGCACCGTCGATGGTGATTTCCACGCTGCCGGGGACAGCGATGGGGGACTTACCAATGCGTGACATGACGGATCCTTCCGATCACCACACGTAGCAGAGGACTTCGCCGCCGACCTTGCGCTTGCGCGCTTCCCGGTCGGTGAGCAGCCCCTGGCTGGTGGATAGGACGGCCACACCCAGGCCACCGAGCACGCGGGGAACCGCGTCGCTCTTGCGGTAGATCCGCAGGCCGGGGGTGGAGATACGGCGCAGGCCGGAGATGGTGCGCTTGCGGTCGTGCGAGTACTTCATCTCGATGGTGAGTACGTCTCCGGGTGTCGTCGTGGACGGTGCCACGTTGAAGCCGGTGATGTACCCCTCCTTCTCGAGGATGGTGGCCAGCGCGACCTTTTGCTTGGAGGCAGGCATACGCACTTCATCGTGCATCGCCGTGTTGGCGTTGCGGATGCGTGTGAGCATGTCGGCGATGGGATCAGTGAGCATTGGGTCTCCTCACCAGCTCGCCTTGGTGACACCGGGGATTTCGCCCGCATGGACCATCTCCCGGAGACACACTCGGCACAGACCGAACTTGCGGTACACCGAACGAGCACGACCACAGCGGCGGCAACGGGTGTAGCCGCGCACCTTGAACTTGGGCGTGGCGTTTGCCTTGTTGATCAGCGATTTCTTTGCCATGACGGTGCCCTCTACTTCTTCTTCGCAGGCTTGCCTGCGCCTTTGCCGCCGCGCACAGGGCCACGACGCTTCTGCTTTTGGGGAGCCGCACCGGCGTCGTCGCCCCGCTTGAACGGGAAGCCGTACGCATCGAGGAGGGCTTTGCCCTGCTCGTCGGTGATGGCGGAGGTGACGATGGTGATGTCCATGCCACGAGTGGAGTCGATCTTGTCGTAGTCGATCTCGGGGAACACGGTCTGGTCGTTGAGACCGAACGTGTAGTTGCCACGCCCGTCCCAGCTGTGGGCCGGGAGACCGCGAAAGTCGCGGATGCGGGGAATGGCCACCGAGATGAGGCGGTCGAGGAACTCCCACATGCGATCGCCGCGCAACGTCACCTTGGTACCGATGGACTGGCCTTCGCGCAGCTTGAAGGCGGCGATGGAGTCCTTGGCCTTGGTGACGATGGGCTTCTGACCGCTGATCTTGGCGAGATCGGCAACCGCACCTTCGAGCAGCGAGGGCTGCTGGGTGGCGCGGCCGACGCCCATGTTGATCACGATCTTTTCGAGCTTGGGCACCTGCATCGGGTTTGCCAGGCCGAGCTCGGCCTTCAGCGCAGCACGGACTTCGTCCTGATACTTCTGCTTCAGGCGCGGTGCTGAAGTGGTGGAGGCGATGTCGGTCATGAGATCACCTCACCGGTTCGCTTGGCGACGCGCACCTTGGTGCCGTCGGGCTGGATCTTGTAACCCACGCGGGTGGGCTTGCCCTTGTGCACGAGCATCACGTTGCTGGCGTCGACCGGCATGTCGCGGTCGATGATGCCGCCCTGCTGGTTCGACTTGCGCGGCTTGCTGTGCTTCTTGGCGGTGTTGACGCCGTTGACGAGGACCTTGTTGGCGGCCGGCATGACCTGCACGACTTCGCCTTCCGAGCCCTTGTCCTTGCCGGCGATGACGACGACTGTGTCGCCCTTCTTGAGCTTCATGGTCACAGCACCTCCGGGGCCAGCGACACGATGCGCATGAACTTCTTGTCACGCAGTTCACGACCGACGGGCCCAAAGATGCGGGTTCCGCGAGGCGTGAGATCGTCCTTGATGATGACGGCAGCGTTCTCGTCGAAACGGATGTAGCTGCCATCGGGGCGACGACGCTCCTTCTTGGTGCGAACGACGACGCACTTGACCACGTCGCCCTTCTTCACCGCAGCACCGGGGATGGCGTCTTTCACGGTAGCCACGAAGATGTCGCCGATGCCTGCGTAGCGCCGACGAGTACCGCCGAGCACCTTGATGCACAGGACTTCTTTGGCACCGCTGTTGTCAGCGAC
>Ga0105048_10005828_pt1 | contig 19904 bp, 15 predicted proteins | sample MAT05_FD_78382 | JGI IMG/M metagenome (GOLD analysis project Ga0105048, IMG submission 78382) | Freshwater microbial communities from Lake Fryxell liftoff mats and glacier meltwater in Antarctica - MAT-05 | ecosystem: Environmental > Aquatic > Freshwater > Ice > Liftoff microbial mat | place...
ATCAACGAGCAGGACCGGCAGAACGTGACCGCCCAGCTCGACTTCGAGGTCCGCCGGACGGAGGACGGGGCGGTCCGGGCGGCGCTCGACGCGGCCGGCGAGGTGATCGCCCGGCAGGTGGCCCGCGCCCCCGAGAGCGACCACGTGACCGACACGAAGGTGCTGTACCGCACCACCCTCGTCGCCGCCAACCGGCTCAAGCCGCGCGAGACGACGACGCTGGCGGTCGAGGTCGCCGACGTGGAGGCGACGGCCGCCCGCGTCGCTGCCGCGGGCGGGCGGCAGGTAGACGCGCAGTCGGCGAAGGAGCGGACGGGGCGGGTGACGGCCCGGCTGGTGTACGAGGTGCCGCTGGCGGCGGCGGCCGGGCTGGTCGAGCAGTTCAAGGCGGGCGGGACGGTCCGGGTCCACAACGCGGCCCGCGACCCGCAGGCCCCGGACGGCCGGTTCGCCACCGCCCGCCTCGACGTGACCCTGACGAACGCCGAGGGCATCGTGGCGGCCGACGACGGGCTGTGGCCGCCGGTCCGCCGCGGGCTGGCGTACAGCGCGTCGGCCCTGCTGACGAGCGTGACGTGGGTGGTGTTCGGGCTGCGCGTGGTGCTGCCGTGGGTCGTCATCGGCTACGCCGGCTACCGCGTGGTGCGGCGCACGCGCCGGGCGGCCGCGTAGTCGTCGCCTTTCGCTCCGCGAAAGGACATCCTTTCGCGGAGCGAAAGGCGACTTTCCGAACTCCCCAACCCGCCCGCCCCCCGCCGTATGATACCCCCGATACGGACACACGGGCGGGGGGCAGGTCGATGAGCGCGCAGGACGCCGGGTTTCTCGAAGCCGCACCGCCCCCCGACCGCTGGCCGGTCCGCGTCTGGCCGGGGCTGCTCATCGTCGCCCTCGTCGCCGCGGCGATGATCGTCCCCGGGTTGCTCTGGCCGCGGACGCCGGCCCACTTCGTCTCCCTCTTCGCCGCCCCGCTCGTCGGGGCCGTCGCCGCCGTCGGGTGGTGGACGTTCGCCGCCCGGGTCCGCGGGCCGTTCCGCTGGCTCGTCCCCGCCCTCCTCTTCGTCCCGGCCGTGGTCGTCGGCGCGGTCTGGTACCGCGGCGCGGAAATGGCCGTCGCGGTCTACGCCCTGCCGGCGGTGGTGACGGCCTGGGTGCTGTGGCTGGCGGTCTCGTGGGGGGCACCCGGCGGGGTGCGCCGCGGCGGGCTGATCGTCGCCATGCTCGCGGTCTGGGCCGCCGTCGCCATGCTCCGGTTCGACGGGGCCGACGCCGACCTGGTGCCGGCCTTCCGCTGGTTCTGGCACCCGACGGAGGAAGAACGCTTCGCCGCCGAGCGGGGTGAGCGTGCGAAGCCCGCCCCCGGCGCACCGGAAGCACAGTCGGTCGTGGTCGGCCCCGGCGACTGGCCCGGGTTCCGCGGCCCGGCCCGCGACGGCCGCGTGGTCGGCGTGACCATCGACACCGACTGGGCCGCCCGCCCGCCGGAGTTGGTGTGGAAGCACCGGGTCGGTCCGGGGTGGGGGTCGTTCGCGGTCGTCGGCGGGCGGGCGTTCACCCAGGAGCAGCGCGGCACCGACGAGGCGGTCGTCTGCTACGCGGCCGACACCGGGGCGGAATTGTGGGAGCATCGCACCCCCGGCCGCTTCACCGAAGTCATCGCCGGGGCCGGCCCGCGGGCGACGCCGACCGTCCACGACGGCCGCCTCTACGCCCAGGGCGCGACCGGCAAGCTCGTCTGCCTCGACGCCGCGACCGGCACCCCCCACTGGACCGCCGACCTGACCGCCGACGCGAGCGGGGTCGTGCCGCAATGGGGCTACGCGGGTTCGCCCCTGGTGACGGACGGCGTGGTGATCGTCTACGCCGGCGGGCCGACCGGCAAGGGGACCGCGGCGTTCAAGGCCGACACCGGGGCGCTGGCGTGGGCGGCCGGGAATGCCAAGCACGGCTACAGTTCGGCCCACCCCGCCACCCTCGGCGGCGTGCCGCAGGTGCTGATGACGAGCGACTACGGCGTCGAGGCGTTCCGCCCGGCCGACGGCAAGCTGTTGTGGGAACACGCCTGGACCATCAAGGGGATGAACCGGGTGACGCAGCCGGCGGTGCTGGGCGACTCCGACGTGGTGTTCGGCACCGGCGTCGGGGCCGAGCAGGGCACCCGCCGCCTGCGCGTGACGAAGGCCGGCGACGGGTGGGACGTGGGCGTGCGGTGGACCAGCAAGGTGGCCAAGCCGTACTTCAACGACGGCGTGGTGGCCGGCAAGCACCTGTACGGGTTCGACGACTCGCGCTTCTGCTGCCTCGACCTGGAAACGGGTGCCGAGGCGTGGAAGGAGGGGAACTACGGGCACGGCCAAGTGCTACTCCTCGCCGACCAGGGGGTGCTGCTGGTGCAGGCGGCGGACGGCAAGGTGGTGCTGGTCGAGGCGAACCCGGCCGAGCACAACGAGCTGGGGAAGTTCGCGGCGCTGGCGGGCAAGACGTGGAACCACCCGGTCGTGGCCGGCGGCCGGCTGTACGTCCGCAACGGCCAGGAGGCGGCGTGCTACCGCCTCGGAGTGAAGTGACGCGCAGGGTTTACAACAGCGCTCCCGTTTTCGGCCGCGCCATCGCGTAGTGGCGGGCGACGAGGCAGGCCGCGACCCACGCCGTCGCCGCCACCGCCCCGGCCGCCACGTCCGTCGGCGTGTGGACGCCGATGTAGACGCGGCTCCAGCAAATCCCGGCCGCCAGCAGCACGCACGCCGCCGCCCCCGCCCACCACGCGGGATGCCGTTGGTGATACCCGCGCGCGACCATGAGCGCCGCCAGGAACCCGAACAGGCCGGTCCCGTTCAGGGCGTGGCCGCTCGGGAAGCTCAGCCCGTCGGCCGGCGCGAGGTGCGGGAAGAACTCGGGCCGGGCGACGCCGAACGCCGGCTTCAACACCGCGATCAGCAGCGCGACGCCGCCCACGACGCCCAGGAGCGTCGCGGCCGTCAGGTAGTGCTTCCGCGCGAGGAAGAAGGCGAGTAGGCCGACGACCACGATGGTCGTCCCGCGCCAACTGCCGAGCCACGACAGGGCCAGGGCGAAGCGGTCGAGGTCGGGCGTGGCGCGGGCGCGCTGGGCGAGCATCACGCGCGCGTTCCAGTCGTGCCACTCGCCGCCGACCGCCCCGCCGGCCAGCCACGCGAACAGCAGCACCGCGACGGCGACGGCCGCGAACCCGGCCGCCACCCCGGGCGGCGACCGCTTGGCCAGGAGCAACGCCCCGCCGAGCAGCCCGAACAGCCGCTTGCCGACGCTCTTGGTCGCCGCCGCCACCGGCTCGTCGTCCGCCCCGTATTCGTCCTCAAGGGCCGCCTCGCCTCCCGCCGCCGGGTGGTAGTCGGGGCCGGCCAGCACCCGCAGCGCCCGCGGCACGACGGTGAACGCGAACCGCGCCCCCTCGCACCGCTCGCCGTCGATGCTGAACGGGAGCGGCGGGTCGGCGACGATCTCGACCCGGCGGGCGAGGCGGTGGATCACGTTCTCGTCGCCGAGGTAGTCGCCGTGCATCAGCCGGGCGGCGACGACCGACAGGTCGAGGGTGTCGCCGGCCCGGACGAGCACCACGTCGAGGCGGCCGTCCTCCGGGTTCGCGGTCGGGGCGACGGGGATGCCGCCGGCCGCCGTCCGGGCGTTGGCGACGACCACGTTTAGCACGTCGAACCGCTCGGCCGGGCCGCCGTCGAAGCGCACCTCGACCCGATACCGCGGCGGGTCGGTCAGCGGCCCGGCGGCCCCGCGGAGGTAGGCGAGCGGCCCCCACGAGGCCTTCAACTCGGCCGTCACCTCGGCCGCCACCCGCCCGCTGAACCCGCCGGTCGCGGCGTTCACCATGTACCCCGTCCGCCCCCCCTCGACGCGCACGGCGTCGATCGCCCGCGGCCGGCCGGTGCGGAGCAGGCCGAGCGCCGCGACCGGGTCGAGCGGGATCGCCATCGTCCGGCAGAAGTCGTTCCCGGTGCCGAGCGGGAGGACGGCGAGCGCCGCCCGGCCGCCGCCGGCGAGGAGGCCGTTGGCGGCGGCGTGGACCGTCCCGTCCCCGCCGGCGACCGCGACCACGTCGAACCCGTCGCGGGCGGCCCGGCCGGCGAGGGCGGCGAGGTCGTCGGCCGGGCCGAGTTCGCGGAGGGTCACGTCCGGGTCGGCGTCGAGCGCCGCCCGCAGCGCCTCGATCTGCCCGGCCGACCCCGCCCGCGGGTTGAACAGCACGCACGCTCTCATTCCGGCTTCTCGTTCTTAATCAAGAAATCTCACGCCAAGACGCAAAGCCGCGAAGAAGACAGGATACAATTCGGGTTTTGAACTTGGCGGCTTGGCGTCTTGGCGTGAGGCCGCTTCTCTTTCGCGCCCGCCGGCGCATCATGGTAGGGATGTTGAGCTTCGCGAACCCCGAATTCCTGTGGCTCGCCCCGCTCGCGGCGCTGCTGGCGTGGTGGCGGGCGACACGCCGCCGCCCGGCGCTGCGCTACGCCGACACCCGGCTCTTCGCCGGCCTCCCGACCGGGCGGGCGGGGCGGGCGCGGTGGGGCGGGGCCGCCCTGCGCGGGCTGGCGCTGCTGGCCCTGGTCGTCGCCTGCGCCGGCCCGCGCCGCCCGGACCTGCGGACCCGCCTACCGGCCGAGGGCGTCGCCATCGTCCTCGCCCTCGACGTAAGCGGGAGCATGGGCGACAAGGACGCCGTCTGGGTGCCGGACGCGCCGCCGGTGTCGCGGCTCGACGCGGCGAAGCGGGCGTTCCACCTGTTCGTCGCCGGCGGCGACGCCCCGGACGGGACGCACTTCGACCCGCGGCCGGCCGACCGGATCGGCCTCGTCGCGTTTGCCGCCGTCCCGGAAACCGCCTGCCCCCTCACCCTCAACCATTCGGTACTGCTGCGCGTCGCCGACGCCCAGGAGCCGAAGACCAGCCTCGAAGCCGGCACGAACGTCGGCGACGCGCTGGCCGAGGCGGTGATCCGCCTCGACCGCGGGGCGGGCGACCGGCGGAAGGTGCTGATCCTGCTCAGCGACGGCGAACACAACGTCAGCCGGGCCGGGCCGGCCGACCCGCTCAAGCCGCGGCAGGCGGCACAGCTGGCGGCCAACCTGGGGATCAAGGTGTACACGATCGACGCCGGCGGCGACCCACCGCCGGGCGCGGCCGGGGCGTCGCGGCGGGCCGGTCACGAAACGCTGCGGGCGGTGGCGGCGATGACCGGCGGGCGGGCGTTCGCGGCGGCGGACGGCGGCGAGCTGCTGGCGGCGTACCGCGAGATCGACGGATTGGAGAAGGAACCGGTCGTCTCCAACCTCTACCGCCGCTACCACGACGACTACCCGTGGTGTGCCGCCGCGGCGCTCGCGCTGCTACTCGCCACCCACCTGTTGGAGAGCACCCGCTGGCGCGTCGTGCCGGGCGACTGATGCGTTGCCTCTCTCTTCTCTTCTTGTGGGGGAGGGGCAAACAGATCACGCCCCGCCCACGGCCTTTTGCTGCCGCTTCCGCGTCGCGCTGGCCGCCAGGCGGTCGAGCTTCAACAGGAGCGTCTTGCGGTTGCGGTGCGACGCCTCGTAATCGCGGAGCCGGCGCACCTCGCCGGTCGAGAGCGTTGCGGCCTTCTCGACCACGAATGCGACCGACATCCGCTCGTACCCGGCGATCGGCGGCTCGCCGTTCGTCGCGCCGGGTACGCCGGGTGCGGCGACCGGGTGCGGGAGCGGGTTCGCCACCGCGACCGGTGTACCCTCGTCCGCCCCGTCGTTAAGATCGACTCGTCCGACCTCGTACCCGCCGGACCGCAGGATGAAGCCGGCGACGACGGGATCGAGATCGGGCCGCAGATCGACGGTGGTGCCGGCCGTCGCCCCGCCCTCAATCCCGGCCTCGACGGGTTCCTCCTCCATGTCCCCGGTGTCGTTGTCGGTGGACACGTCGGCCCCCTCCATCTCGTAGGGGTTGCCGTGGCCGGAGTCGCCGTCGCGCATGCTCGGGTCGGTCCGCGGGCTGCGCCGGCGTGGGGCCAGCCCGCCGTGGTGGGCGGACGCCTCGGGGAACTCGCCCGGCAGGGCGTCGGTGCGGTATCCAATATCCATGAGGTGTCCTCGCGAGGCGGCCGTGGTGCGACGCGCGAGGGTTGGATGCAAAGTGCGTACCTAAATGCCGACGCCCACCCGGTAGGACCGGGTGGGCGTCGAGCGGGCAAGGCCCACCCGTTGCAACGGGCGGGCGTCGGCGGCGAACTTAGCTCAAAATCCCGCTCACGACCTCGCCCTTGACCAGCTCGCGGGGCTGGTTCAAGTGGTTGTACACGATCGTGTCGGGCTTGATGCCGACGGAGTGGTACACGGTCGCCAGCAGGTCGGTCGGGTGGACCGGGCTTTCGAGCGGGGCCGAACCGGTCTTGTCCGACTTGCCGTACACGAACCCGCGCTTGATCCCGGCCCCGGCGGCGAGGGCGGTGTAGCAGTACGGCCAGTGGTCGCGGCCGTCGTCGTTGTTCTGGTTGCCGCTCGTGCTGACGCCCCGCTGCGGGCTGCGGCCGAACTCGCCGACGGCCACCACCAGGGTGTCCTTGAGCAGCCCGCGCTCGTCCAGGTCGGCGATCAGGGCGCTCAGCCCGGCGTCGAGCATCGGGGCCGACTGGGTCTTCATCCGGGCGCTCAGCCCGGTGTGAACGTCCCACGAGTGGTTGTCGCTGTTCGCCACCTTCGGCCACACCACTTCGACGAACCGGGTGCCGGCCTCGACCAGCCGGCGGGCGAGCAGGCAGCACTGGCCGAACGTGTTCTTGCCGTACCGCTCGCGCGTCTCGGGCGTCTCGGCGGTCAGGTCGAACGCCTTCTTCGCCCGGCCGGACACGACCAGCCCGAGTGCCTTGCCGTAGTACCCGTCGAGGTCGTGCTTGGCGACCGCCTGTTCGAGGTCGGGCATGCCCTTGGCGACGGTGTCGCGGAGAGTCGCCCGGCGGTCCATCCGCGCCACCGTCAGCTCGTCGCGGAGCTTGAGGTCGTCGGTGCGGACGCGGTCCATCTTGGCGAGGTCCATGTCGTCGCCGGCCGGGTAGAGGAGGTACGGGTCGTACCCCTTGCCGAGGAACCCGGCCCCGCCCCCCTTGCCCACGACGTTCGACTCCTGGAGCGGCCGCGGCATCATCACGAACGGGAGCATCGGCACGGTCGGCGGCTTGAGCTTGGTGATGTTCGACCCGAGGGTCGGGAAGTCCTTGGCGTTCGGCGGCTCCAGCTGGCCGGACGGCGACACCTTGTCGGTGGTGTACCCGGTGTGCATCTGGTAGATCGCGGCCGTGTGGTTGAACAGGCCGTTGGGCGTGTAGCTCATCGACCGGATCAGCGTCGTCTTGTCGAGCACCTGGGCGATCTTCGGGAGCAGTTCCGTCACCTGCACGCCGTCGAGCTTGGTCGGGATCGGCTTGAAGACGCTCTTCACGTTGGCCGGGACGTTGTCCTTCGGGTCCCACAGGTCGAGGTGGCTCGGCCCGCCCTGGAGGTAGACGAAGATGACGCTCTTGGCCGTGCCGAACCCGGGGCCGCCGGCGGGGGCCTGGGCGGTCGCGTTCGCGGCGCGGGCCTGGAGGGAGAAGAGTTGCCCGAGGCTCAGCCCGAGGACGCCCGACCCGCCGACCCGGAGGAGGTCGCGGCGGGTGACGCCGTCGCAGGTGTCGCGGCCGGCGCTGCCGGGAATGACGAGCATGTCGAGGCTCCGGGAAGATGAGTCGGGGGGCGGGGTCGATCAACACTACCTTAGCCGCCGGCCGGGGCCGTCGCAACAAGAAAAAGCCCACGGATCGCGATCCGTGGGCTTTCATGTTTGAGTGCTTCTACCGCGCCGCGGCGTACTGCCCCGCCTCCGCGTGGACCGCCTCGAACCGATTGCAGCCGCTGTGCCCGGTCACTTGTAGCGAGAAGTGGGTCAACTCGGGCTGCATGCAGAGGCCGACGGCCGCGTCCTCGGCGGCCGGGCCGTCGTGCTCGGCCTGCCAGTGCTTGCACCCCTTGCACAGCCCGCGCTCGTCGCCCGAGTCGTCGATCCTGCTGTAATCCGACATGCGACTGCCCTCCGAATTGTGCCGCCGGACGGCGACCGGGGGTGGTGGAGAAGCAAGGCCCGTGCCCGAAGGGGCCGGACCGGGGCGGCCGCGGGGAGAGGCGATCGGAACAATCGAACGGGTGCCCGCGGAAGTGCCGTACCCGTCACCATACCCGCGCCCGGCTGCGTGTTGCAAAGGAATTGCCGACGAGAAGGCGCTTGCGGGATAAAACGGCCGGACGCTAGAATCGCTAAAGATTATCGGAGCAATGGTCCGCCTTGCAGTCTTCGGGGAGTACCTGCCGTGAAACGATTCCTCGCCGTCCCGTTCGGCCTCGTCGCCGCATCCTTCGTCCTGGCGGACGCGAAGCCAATCGACCCCGTCAGCGCCAAGCTCACCAAGGCGAAGGCGGTCTACGCGGCGGACCTCGCGAAGCTCGACAAGGAGATGGCCGACGCCTTCGCGAAGGCCGAGACCACCGCCCGGAAGAAGGGCGACAAGGCGGTCCTCGACCGGCTGAAGCCGGAACTGGTTTCTTACGAGTTGACCGGCGCGCTGCCGAACTGGTCGTCGCCGGCGGTCGCGAAGAAGCGCGCCGCCGCCCGCGCCGCCCTCGAACCGGCCTACGCGCTGGCCGTGCGCGAGTACACCAAGGCGGGCGACGACAAGGCGGCCGGGGCCGTGCAGAAAGAGCTGGACCGGCTCAAGGCGCAGGCCATCCCCGTCCGCTGCTTCACCCTGGTCAACGTCAAGAGCGGGCTGGCGCTGGCGACCGGAAAGGACGACGCCGACCGCGGCGGCGGGCTTGTGCAGGAGAAGAGCGCCGGGAAGCCGCACCAGCAGTGGACGTTCGTGCCGAACGGGGCCGCTCAAGTGTACCTCGTCCGGAACCGGCAGAGCGGGCACTTCATCAACATCGGCGGGGCGCACCGGGCCGGCTTGCAGGTGACGCTGTGGAGCTTCGACGCGGCGGAACACAACCACTGGCTGGTCGCGAGGGAAGGCGCACACTACCGCTTGAAGGCGGCGGCCGGCGATCACTTCATCGCCCCCGCCGACGCTTCCACAGACGCGGGCGTGGCGGTCGTCCAGGTACTCAAGGGCAACGGCGACGAACAGTTCTGGACCTTGACCCCCGTGACGGAATAGCCGCCGACCGCCCGGCGAACATCCGCGGTTCGCGCTTGACACGGCCCCGGCCGCGGGCGACGATCGAACTAGCACTCCCGCCTTCCCGATCCGGCCGCGCGGTCCCGCGGCCGGAGACCCCCCGCCCCGAGGACCGTTCCCATGCCCGCCCGCTGCCGCGCCGTCGCGTCCGTCGTTGTCGTTCTCGCGCTCTCGGCCGGCGGGTTCGCCGCCGAGCCGCTGCACGCCCGCATCGACGCTCTGATCGCCGCCGGCCACCCGAACTACGCGAAGGAAGCCGCCCCCGTCGCCGGCGACGCCGAGTTCGTCCGTCGCATCTATCTCGACCTCGCCGGCACCATCCCGAGTGCCGCCGAGGCCCGCGCCTTCCTCGACGACACATCGCCGGGCAAGCGCGCGACGTTGATCGACGCGCTGCTCGCGGCCCCGGGCTACGCCCGCCGCATGGCCCAGGTGTTCGACGTGGTGCTGATGGAGCGCCGCCCCGACGCCAAGGTGCCGCGGGCGGCGTGGGACGACTACCTCCGCACCACGTTCGCCAAGAACACGCCCTACGACGTTTTCGTCCGCGAGCTGCTCTCGGCTGACGGCACCGACCCGAAGACGCGGCCGGCGGCCAAGTTCTTCCTCGACCGCAACCTCGAACCGAACCTCGTCACCCGCGACCTCGGGCGGGTCTTCCTCGGCCGCAACCTGACCTGCGCCCAGTGCCACGACCACCCACACGTCGGCGACTACAAGCAGGCCGACTACTACGGCCTGCTCGCCTTCGTGAACCGCTCGTTCCTCTTCCCGAACGCCACCGCCGCGACCGCCGTCATCGCCGAGAAGGCCGACGGCGACGTGACCTTCGTGAGCGTCTTCGACAAGACCAAGGCGGTCGGCGCGACCGGCCCGCGGATGCCCGGCGCGAAGCCGCTCGACGAGCCGAAGTTCGACAAGGGGAAGGAGTACACGACCGCGCCGGCGAAGGACGTGAAGCCGGTGCCGGCGTACAGCCGGCGGGCGCGGCTGGCCGCGGCCGTCACGTCGCCCGACAACCCGGCCTTCGCCCGGACCGCCGCCAACCGCCTGTGGGCGCAATTGCTCGGCCGCGGGCTGGTAAACCCGGTCGAGAACGACCACCCCGGCAACCCGCCGTCGCACCCGGAACTCCTCGACCTGCTGACGAAGGAGTTCGCCGCCAGCCAGTACGACGTGAAATGGCTCGTCCGCGAGATCGTGCTGAGCCGCACTTACCAGCGGGCGAGCGAGGTGCCCGCCGCACTCGCCGACGTGCCGGCCGACCGCTACCTCGTGGCGAACTTGAAGCCGCTCAGCCCGGAGCAGTTCGCCTACGCCGCGGCCGAGGCGACGGGCGAAACCGGGCTGGCCCGCACTGCCCTCGCGGCCAAAGCGACCGACGCCGCCCTCGATGCCAAACTCGCCCCAGTCGTCGCCGCCTTCCGCGGCGTCTTCGCCGGGCGGCCGGGCGAACCCGAGGACGGCCTGACCACGACCCTCGACCAGACGCTCTTCCTCAAGAACGGAGGGGTGGTGCGGGCGCTGACCGTGGCGAAGGCCGGCAACCTCGCCGACCGCCTCGCCAAACTGCCCGACGACGCGGCCGCCGACGCACTGTTCCTCGCCGTCCTGACCCGCCCCGCGACCGCCGACGAGAAGGCGGACGTGGCCGCGGCCGTGAAAGGCGCGGCGACCCGCCCGGCGGCCTTCGGCGAGCTCGTCTGGGCGCTGATGGCGTCCGGCGAGTTCCGGTTCAACCACTGATTTCACCCCAAAGCCCACCCGTCGCGACGGGTGGGCTTTCCCGCCCGGGAGCCACCGCCATGCCCGCCTGCTCCTACGCCTGCCACTCGGCCAACCACCGCGCGTCGCGCCGGGCGTTCCTCGGGGCGGCCGGGGCCGCCGCCGTCCTCGGCCCGGCCGGGTTCGCCAGCCCCGCCGCCGCCCGCGAACTCGCCAAGACCCAGAAGCGCGTCCTCGTCATCTTCCTCGCCGGCGGGGTGAGTCAACTGGAGACGTGGGATCCGAAGCCCGGCACCGACACCGGCGGGCCTTTCGCCGCCATCCCGACGGCCGTGCCCGGCACCCGCATCGGCGAACTGCTCCCACACACCGCCAAACAGATGAAGCGGATCGCGCTGGTGCGCGGGCTGAACAGCGTGTCGCCCGATCACGGGATCGGCGAGAAGATCATGCTCACCGGCCGCAAGCCCGAGGCCGGGGTCGAGTACCCGCACATCGGGGCCGTCTCCGCCAAGCTGCTCGGGGCCGACGGCCAGGCGATGCCCGGGCACGTCCACGTCTTCCCGGCCGGGGCCGGCGGGCGGAGCCAGGACGCCACCTTCCTCGGGCCGAAGTTCGCGTCCGTCCCCGTCGTCGGCGGCAAGCCCCCGGCCGATCTGTTCCGCCCCGCCGGACTGACGGACGAAGCCGACCGCCAGCGCGACGACCTGCGCCAGAAGTTGAGTGATAAATTCGCCAAGTCGCGCCGCAGCGCCGCGACCGAGGCGTACACCGAGTCGTTCGCCCAGGCCGAGCGGGTGTTCCGCAAGGCCGACGTGTTCGACATCTCGAAGGAAGACCCGAAGACCGTCGCCCGGTACGGCACGCACGACTTCGGCCGCCACCTCCTCCTCGGCCGCCGGCTGCTCGAATCCGGCGTCACCTACGTCAAGGTGTCGCACTCGAACTACGACACGCACCACGAGAACTTCGACTTCCACATCGAGCAGCTCGGCGAGTTCGACCGCCCGTTCGCCGCCCTCCTCGACGACCTGGCCGACCGCGGGATGCTCGACAGCACCCTGGTGGTGGTGATGAGCGAGATGGGCCGTACGCCGAAGATCAACGACCGCTACGGCCGCGACCACTGGTCGGCGGCGTGGTCGGTGGCGCTGGCCGGGTGCGGCATCAAGGGCGGGGCGGTGGTCGGCAAGACGAACGCCGGCGGCACGGCCGTGACCGACCGCGAGGTCGGCTCCGGCCACCTGTTCCACACCTACCTGCGGGCGCTCGGCCTGAACCCGACGAAGAACTTCTACCCGAACGAGCGCCCGATCCCGATCGCCGACCCGAAGGCCGACGCGATCACCGAGATTTTGTTGTGAGGTGGTGCCCGGAAAGCCCACGGACAGCGGTCCGTGGGCTTTTGGAAAGCCACAAGTCTCGACCCATCCCATCAAGCTCTCACCACCCATGCTCCCCACCATCGACCCCACCGCCGCCCGCGTCGAGCGGGAGTTCAAGCACGCCAGCCCGCTCGTCGGGTGCCGGTTCGACCTGCACGGGCGGTTCCTGTTCGCGTCCGCCCAGGACAACACGATCCAGCGCTTCGACCTGCTCACCGGGGCGAAGACGGCGCTGGTCGGGCACAACAGTTGGGTGCGCGGCTTGGCGTTCGTCGGCACCCCGGCAAATGGCACCGGCGAGGCCGCGGCCTACGCCGGCCGTGTTACCGCCCTCCACGCCGCCGCCGGGTTCGCCGCCGTCACGCTCCCCGGGCCGAAGCCGCAGCCGTTCACGCTGGTCTCGGCGGACTACCACGGCAACCTGATCTGGTGGCAGGGCGACGCCGCCGACCCGAAGCCGCTCCGCACCGTGAAGGCCCACGACGGCTGGGTGCGGGCGGTCGCCGTCAGCCCCGACGGGCGGACCGTCGCCAGCTGCGGCAACGACCGGCTCGTCAAGCTCTGGGCGGCCGCCGACGGCAAGCCGGTGCGGACGCTCGAAGGGCACGCCGCGCACGTCTACAACGTCGCCTTCCACCCGGCCGGGGGGCGGTTGGCGTCGGCCGACTTGAAGGGCGTCGTCAAGGACTGGGACGTGAAGACCGGGGCGTGCGGCCGCGACCTCGACGCCAAGGTGCTGACCAAGTACGACCCGACGTTCATGGCCGACATCGGCGGGGCGCGGGCGATGGGCTTCAGCGGCGACGGGGCGAAACTCGCGTGCGCCGGCATCGTGAACGTCTCGAACGCCTTCGCCGGCGTCGGCAACCCGGCCGTCGTGCTGTTCGACTGGGCGGCCGGCACGTCGAAGGTGTTGAAGCCGAAGGACGCCTTCCAGGGCACCGCCTGGGGCGTCGGCTTCCACCCGGCCGGGTTCGTGGTCGCGGCCGGCGGCGGCAGCGGCGGGCGGGTCTGGTTCTGGACGGGCGACGACGCGGCGAGCGCCCACGCCGTCACCGTCCCGGCCAACGCCCGCGACCTGACCCTCCACCCCGACGGCACCCGCCTCGCCGTCGCCGGGGCGAACGGGTCGGCCCTCGTCTACACCCTCACCCCGGCCGCCCCCGCCAAGAAGTGACGCCGGGCCGGCCGCCGCGGCACGGGATGTCGGGTTGGGAAGCCAACCGCTCGCGGGGCGAGCGGGCCACGGTTGAAAACCGGCCGGCTCAGATGCCCTGGTGGATCTGGTCGAAGCGGGGGGCGGCGACGGCGAAGGCGGCCAGGATGTGCGGGTCGAACTGGCCCACGCACTCGCCCGTAATCATCTTCACCGCCCGGGCGTGGCTCAGCGGCGGGCGGTGCGGGCGGCGGCTCCGCAGGGCTTCGTACACGGCCGCCACCGCCACCGTCCGGGCGGCCAGCGGGATCTCCGCCCCGATCAACCCGTCCGGGTAGCCGCTCCCGTCCCACCGCTCGTGGTGGCCGCGGGCGACCTCGGCCGCCAGCGGCAGGCTCGGCAGGTCGGCCGCGAACTTCCCGGCCACCATCGACAGCACCTCGGCCCCGGTCGTCGTGTGCGTCTGGATCACGCTCCGCTCGTCCTGGTCGAGCTTGTCCGGCTTCATCAGCGCCGTCCGCGGGATGGCGAGGAGGCCGGCGTCGTAGATCGGGGCGACGGCGGCCAGCAGGTCGAGGTACGCCTGGTCCTTGAGCCGCGAGTACTCGCCCTGGTCGGTCACCGCCCCGGCCACCGCCCGGACGTACCGGACCACCCGCGCCCACTGCCCCTCGGTCGCCAGGTTGGATTCGATCAGGAGGCGCGACACGGCGTACGACAGCGCCTCGGCCGCGGCCGTCGGGCGGGCCGGGGGCGGGGTCCGGTCGAGCGCCCGGTGCTGGGCCGCCGCCGGCACCCGGACCGTCCCGGCCAGGAGCGAACTCCCCGGTGCCCCCCGCGACCCGCGGCGCAGGACCAGCGACCGGACGCGGGAGAGGAAGTCGGACGAGCTGAACGGCTTCGACAGGAAGTCGTCGGCCCCGCTCGCGGCCAGCCCGCCCAGCGCCTCGGCCGGCAGCGCCCCGGACACGAGCAGGATTTTCACGCGGTCCGGGTCGGGCAGGGTGGCGCGGATGCGGGTGACGAGTTCCGGCCCGCTCAGCCCCGGCAGGTTCACGTCGGCGACGACCACGTCCGGCGGGTGGGAGGCGATGTCGGCCAGGGCCGTCTCGGCGTCCTCGGCCTCGCGCACGTCGTACTGGCCCTTCAACAGAATCGTCATCCACTTCCGCAGCGACGGCTCGTCGTCCACCACGAGCACGCGGTCCCGGTCGCCGGTCCGGACCTGCTCGGCGGCGGCAGCGGCGGTCGGCAGCCAGAGGGTGAACCCGGTCAGGGCGGCGGCCACCGTCCGGGCCGACGAGTAGCGCTGCTCGGGGTCGGTTTCCATCAGCCGGGAGACGAGGTCGCAGACCTCGGCCGGGATCTCCGGGCGGACCTGGCGGACCGGGTCCGGGGAGGTGGTGAACCGGCGGTGGAGGTCGCGGACCGTGTTGCCCGATTCGGGGTACGGCTCCCGCCCGGTGAGGGTCCAGTACATCGTCGCCCCGAGGCTCCACAGGTCGGCCCGGGCGTCCACGGCGCTCGCGTCGCGGGCCTGCTCGGGGGCCATGTACCCGACCGTCCCGAGGAGGGTGCCGGGTTCGGTCACGTTCCGGGTCGGCAGGCGGGCGAGGCCGAAGTCGAGCACCTTCGTCTGCCAGTCCGGGGTGATGAGGATGTTGCCCGGCTTGATGTCGCGGTGGACGAGGCCGTGCCGGTGGGCCTCGGCCAGGGCCTCGGCCGCCTGGCGGAACAAGTCGCAGACCCGGTGCGGGGGGAGCGGCCCCTTCTCGCGGACGAGGGCGTACAAGTCCTGCCCCGGGATCAGCTCCATGACGAAGTAGTCGCGGGCCTGGGTGCCGGCCGCCGGGCGGGTGTCGCGGCCGGCGTCGAAGCAGGTGACGATGTTCGGGTGCTGGAGGCGGGCGACGGCCCGGGCCTCGGCGTAGAAGCGGTGCAGGAGCCGCGGGTTCCCCTCGATCGTCCGGGCCATCACCTTCAGCCCGACCTGGCGGCGGAGATGGAGGTGCTCGGCCCGGTAGACCGTCCCCATCCCCCCCTGGCCGAGGATGTCGAGGAGCCGGTAGTGGCCGAGGATCAGGTCTTCCCCGCTCCCGTCCTTGATCGCCTCGGCCTGGAACGGGGTGAGCAGGTGGCGGGCGACGAGCTTGGCCAGGAGCGCCTCGGTCCCGCCCGCGCGGGACAACTCGTCGCGCTCCCGGGCCGGGAGTTCGTCCCACTCCTCGGGCAGCACGACCATGGCGTCGAGCAGCCGGGCGAGCAGGCCGTACGACTCGGAGACGTGCGGCGCGGGCGGCCGCTCGACCGTCTCGGGGCCGGACGAACCGTAACCGCGGGTGGCTTCGGCGGGGTAGGGTCGCATCGGGGCGTGCCGGGTCGTGGGGGGGGGAAGGCGTCGGGCAATCCAACATTGGTCTCGGACGGGATGCGAACAAGCGGGCGGGCGGCGAATGACTACCCGCCGCCCCCGAATTCCGGCCGAAGTCGGGCGGGGGCGGAAAAGTGCGGCCGGGGGTGAGAATTCACGCCCCGGGCCGGCGGCGGGTGTGAACGGCGTGGCGCGAGTTTTCCGGTCGGGCGACGTGCGCGGCCCGTTCCGGCCCCCCCGCCGCCGGATAAGATCGGGATAACCCCGCACCCCGGAGCATCGACCATGAGCGCCCCCGCCCCCGCCCCGACCGGCCTCGCCCTGTTCGACCTGACCGGCCGGGTCGCCGTCGTCACCGGCGGGTCGAAGGGGCTGGGGCTGGCGATGGCGTCCGGCCTCGCGGCCGCCGGGGCCGACCTCGTTCTGGTCAGCCGCCACGAGGACGAGGTGGTTGCGACCGCCGCCCGACTCGCCGCCGCGACCGGGCGGAAGGTCGTCGGGCTACAGGCCGACGTGACCGTGCCGGCCGACGTGGAGCGGATGGCGACGCGGGCGCTGGAGGAGTTCGGGCGGATCGACGTGCTGGTGAACAACGCCGGGGTGAACGTCCGCGGGCCGATCGACGGGCTGACGCTGGAGCAGTTCCAGTACGTCAACCGGGTGAACGTCGAGGGGGTGTGGCTGGCGTGCCGGGCGGTCGTCCCGCACATGAAGGGGCGGAAGGCCGGGCGGATCGTCAACGTGTCGAGCGCCTTGGGCGTAGTCGGCCTCGGCGACCGCACCCCGTACTGTTCGAGCAAGGGGGCGGTGGTGCAGCTGACCCGCGCCCTGTCGGTCGAACTCGCCCCGTTCGGCGTGACCGTGAACGCCATCCTGCCCGGCCCGTTCCTGACCGAGATGAATCTGGAAGTGAAGGACGACCCGAAGTTCTTGCAGTTCATCCTCGGGGCGACGACGCTCGGGCGGTGGGGCGAGCTGCACGAGATCCAGGGGGCGGCGATCTACCTGGCGAGTGCGGCGTCGAGCTACACGACGGGCAGCCTCCTCGCCGTGGACGGCGGCTGGACGGCGCGGTGAACGGGGCGGGTCGTACAATCACCCCCGGTCCCATTCTCCCCCGGAGGCACTCCCGATGACCCGCCTGATGTCCGCCCTGGTCGCCGTGTCGCTCGCGGTTACGGCCGCAGCCGCCGACGACAAGAAGCCCGCCGCCGGCCCGTTCGTCGGGCACATGGTCTACTTCAAGTTGAAGGACGGCAGCCCCGCCGCCCGCGCGAAACTGATCGAGGCGTGCGACAAGTACCTCGGCGACCACGCCGGGACCGCGTTCTACTCCGCCGGCCCGATCTCGGACGAGTTCAAGCGCGACGTGAACGACCGCGAGTGGGACGTGGCCCTGCACCTCGTCTTCGTCAACAAGGCGGCCCACGACGTGTACCAGGACCACCCCGACCACCAGAAGTTCATCGCCGAGAACAAGGAGACGTGGGCGAAGGTGCGGGTATTCGACTCGGCCCTGGCGACCGTCAAGGGCGGGAAGACGGCGGCCCCGGCGACGCCGAAGCCGTAGTCAGCGTGCGGCGAGGTACTGGCGGATGGCCGCCGCGAAGGCCCCGCCCTCGTCGCCGGCGTCGGTCAGGCCGAGCGCCCGGGCGCGGATGCGCGCCACCTCGTCGCTCTGCTGCTCCGCCACCCGGAAGTGTACATACCACAGCGCCCCGGCCCGCAGGCCGGTGTCGTCGGCCACATACACCGGGCCGGCGGACCGGTCCGCGAGGACGGCGTCGAACGCGGCCGCGGCCGTCGCCAGCTTCTCGGGCGTGGTCTCGATGCCGACGACCTGTAGGCCGCGCTTCTCGGCCACGTCGCGGAGGGCGGCGAGGTCGGCCCCGGCCGGGTGGAGGTAGACGACCGTGCGGGTGCCCATGCGCTTGAGGGCGTCGAACCCGTCGAGCGCCGGCTTCCGCCCGCTGGCGACGCCGTCTTTCACTTTCGTGAACCCGGGCAGCCCGCCGACGGCGGTGGTGGTGGCGGCGAGCGGCGGTCCGGGCGTCTTGACGGGCGCGCCGAGGACGCCGGCGGGGGCGGCCGTGGCCGGGTACTGGCTCCGCGACGACGGCCCGCCGGGGACCGGGTCCGGCAGGAGAATTTCCGGGGCCGGGCGGCCGCTCGAACTCGGGGCGGGCGACGGCGCGGCCGGCGGCAGCGAGCCGAAGTCGGGCTGCGGCAGGCCGGCCCCGCCCGGCGCGGCCGGCGGCAGGAACGACCCGCCGGGGCCGACCGGGATGCCGGCCGGCGGAATGTACGTGGGGCCGGCCGGGAGGTACGGCCGCGGGCCGGCGACATCGGACCGGCAGCACTTGTGCCGACACCCGGCGGCCCCGAGCAGCGCCCCGGACGCGACGGCGGACAGCAGAATCGGACGAATCATGGCGAATCCTCCACGGGCAAACCCGCACCGACGCCCGATTCTACGCCGGCCCCGGCCCCGCCCGGCGCGAACTTCAGGCATTCCCGGCGGATTCCGGGCGATCGGAAGGGCGCGCTTAGCGGTGGCGCGGGATGCGCCGGCTACACGGCGTGGGTAAGGACGGCGGGGGCCGGTAGAATGCCCCCATCCCCCCTGCCGTGGTGCCGCCCATGACCCCCGCCGCCGACCCGCCGACGGCCCGCCCCGACGAGACCACCCTCCCCCTCCTCCGCGCCGCGGCGTTCCTCGGCCTCGCCCTGACCGCGTGGCCGGCGGCGTCGCCGGGCGCGAACTGGTACGTCTGGCCGGCGGCGTTCGCGGCGGGGGTGGCGGTCGGGGCGCTCTACCGCCACCCGCACCGGCGGCTCGGGTTCGTACCGGTCGCGTTCGCGGCGGGGGCGGTCGCCGTCGCCGCCGCGATGGCGTGGGGTTGGGGCGACGCGGCCGCGGCGGGCGGCGGGTTGGCCGTCGGGGTACTGGTCGGCGTGTTCTCGGACGCCCGGCCGGTCGGCCCCTACGCCGACACGTCGCGGCTCTGGGTCGCCGGCCTGTGGCTGCCGGTCGTCGCGCTGGCGGTGCTGCCGCCGGTCGCGGTCCACCACGGCCTCGCCCGCCCCGACACGTTGCGAACCGCCTACACCGCCGGCGGACTGGTCGCGCTCGCGGCCGGGGCGGGGCTGGCGGTGCTGCGCCTCTTCCGCCCGGCCTTCGAGCTGGCGGTCGAACCGCTCCTCGGGGTGATGTACCGCGTGCGGGCGGCGGGGCCGGGCGTGGGCGCAATCCCCGTCGCCGGGCCGTGCCTGGTCGTCGCCAACCACTCCTGCTGGTTCGACCCGTTCTTCCTGGCGAAGGTGCTGCCCCGCCCGGTGACGCCGATGATGACCGCCCGGTTCTACGACCGCCCCGTGCTGCGCTGGCTGATGAGGCGGGTCATCCACGCCATCCGGGTGCCGGAGGCGGCGTTCCGGCACGACGCCCCGGAACTCGCCGAGGCGGTCGCCGCCCTCGACCGCGGGGCGTGCGTGGTGATCTTCCCGGAGGGGTACTTGCGGCGGACCGAGGACCGCCCGCTGCGCCGCTTCGGCCGCGGGGCGTGGCGCATTCTCGCGGCCAGGCCGGACACGCCGGTCGTCACCTGTTGGATCGAGGGCGGGTGGGGGAGTTTCACGTCGTACTTCGGCGGCCGGCCGGCGGCGGGGAAGCGGCCGGACCTGCGGCGGCGCATCGGGATCGGCGTGTCAGCCCCGGCCGTCCTCGACCCGGCGGCGCTGGCCGCCCACCTGCCGGCGCGCCTCGACCTGATGAACCGCGTCGCCGCCGCCCGCACCGCCCTCGGCCTGCCGGAACTGCCGCCCTACGAGGTGCCCCGGCCGGGCGACGAGGAGTGATCACACCCGCGGGGGCGTGCCGAGGTCGCGGCCCTCGGGCTGGTGTGAGGCGGCAGACCCGTTCGCCGGCTGCGTGGCCGGCGTGTCGGCGTAGCAGTGATCGGAGTGGCAGTTGCCGGTCAGGGCGTCGAGCGTGTCGCCGAACGCATCTTCCCCGTCCGGGGTCAATCCCGGCGTATCGAG
>Ga0105048_10005829_pt1 | contig 19903 bp, 17 predicted proteins | sample MAT05_FD_78382 | JGI IMG/M metagenome (GOLD analysis project Ga0105048, IMG submission 78382) | Freshwater microbial communities from Lake Fryxell liftoff mats and glacier meltwater in Antarctica - MAT-05 | ecosystem: Environmental > Aquatic > Freshwater > Ice > Liftoff microbial mat | place...
GTCGGATTGGCGCCTTCGACCTTGAGCCACACCTCGCACCCGGTGCGCTCGGACAGCACGTTGGCGCGCACAAGCGGTGTACCGCCTTCGCGGAGGCTGATGATCGGGGTGGCATCGGTGACCGGCATACGGTCGCGGTATTCCTCGATGACACCGCGCCACTGCGGGTTGGCGTGGGTCCGCACCGTGGTGGCACTCATGAGGTCCTGCCTCCTCGATCCATGACGCTGATGCTGCCGCGGGATTCGACATCCGAGCGGCCACCGGGCCAGTGCCCAGTCTTCCATCCTGCCGTCGATGTCGACACCGCACGACGGCGACCCGCGTGGCGGCCCCTGCTGGCAGGCGCGGCTTGCCGGTGAGCGCAGGATCCGGGCGTCAGTCTCCGACGACCTGCATCACGGTGGCCACCTCGCGCACAGCATCGAGGGCCTGCAGCGTTTCCACGGTGCTGGCCACGTCTGAGGCAGCGGCGGAGTGCGTGACGATCACCAGAACCGCGTCATCGCCGCGCCCGTCCTGGCGCAGGGTCTCGATCGAGACGCCGTGATCGGCGAAAGTGCGCGCCACTTGCGCAAGCACGCCCGCCCGGTCATCGACGTTGATCGAGAGGTAGTGGCGACTCCTGGCCTTACCGGGCGGACTGATGGGCAGGTCGGCGTAGGTGGACTCCCCCGGATCGCGGGCGCCCAGCACCCGATTGCGCGCCAACGCCACCACGTCGCCCAGCACGGCAGAGGCCGTTGGCGCTCCACCGGCACCACGCCCGTAGAACATCAGCTCACCGGCCGCCTCAGCCTCGACGAAGACGGCATTGAAGGCTTCCCGGACGCCGGCCAGCGGATGGGTCCGCGGCACCATGGCGGGATTCACGCGCACACCGATGCCGCCGTCGTCGGCGAGCTCGGCCACAGCGAGCAGCTTGATGACGTGACCCATGTCGCGCGCTGCGTCCACGTCTGCCGCGGTGATTCCGCTGATCCCCTGCGCGATGACATCGTCTGAGGTGACGCGGGTGTGAAAGGCCAGGCCCGCCAGAATCGCCGCTTTGGCAGCTGCGTCAAGCCCCTCGACGTCCGCCGTGGGATCGGCCTCGGCGTATCCCAGCGCCTGAGCTTCGGCTAGGGCATCGGCGTAGGCGGCCCCCGACTCGTCCATGCGCGTCAGGATGTAGTTGGTCGTGCCGTTGACGATGCCCAGCACCCGCCGCACGCTGTCGCCGGCGAGGGATTCCTTCAACGGACGCAGCAACGGGATCGCTCCCGCGACGCTGGCTTCAAACGCTAGGTCGACTCTGTTGCTCGCTGCTTCATCGTGCAGCGAGGCCCCGTCGAGGGCCAGCAACGCCTTGTTGGCGGTGACCACGCTGGCCCCTGCGCGCATGGCGGTGAGGATGAGCTCCCGGGCCGGCTCGATGCCGCCGATGAGCTCGATGACGATGTCGGGACGACGTTCGACGAGCAGCTCGTGGGCATCGGTGGTGAGCAGCGCCGCATCGATTCCAATGCGCGGTGTCGACACGTCACGAACCAACGCTCCGACGAGTTCGAGCGGAGCGCCGACCCGTTGGGCGAGATCGCTGGAATGCTCGACCAGAAGGCGCGCCACCTGGGAACCGACCACGCCGCATCCCAGCAACGCAATGCGAAGCGGCTGAGCGCTCACGGTTCCTCCTCGACGCACGCCGATGCACGATGCAGCGGCCCCGCGGAAGCCTATGGCACCCGCGATCCATGACAAGGTAGGAAGGAAGCGCACCTCACCTGCGACCGATCACAGCCATCGGCCGTCAACCACGGGAGACCCGATGCGGAACGACCAGCACGTCCTACTGTTCGGGGACGACGGTTCGCAGGCATCGGATGCCGCCTGGCTCTGGATCAACAACCACACGTGGAGCGGCTGGGCGCTGGATCGGCTAACAGCCAGCACCGTAACTGTTAAGGCACTCGGACCGGTGCGTGACGTGCCCCGGTTGGAACGGACACCCTTCACCGAGGCCGGCTTCAGCGCCGTACAGAGTTCGTTCGTTGATGGCGACCCCCGCGTCGTGCTCAGCGAAGTAGCTGACGCCGACCTGCTCGTCGTCGGATCGCACGGACGCTCGAACTGGCGTGGCACGTGGGTCGGTTCCACCACCACCTGGTTGATGCAGGATCCGACAGCACCACTCGTCATGATCCGGCACGGTCGACGGACCCAGCGGGTGCTGGTGGCCGTCGATGGTTCGGTGCACGCAGATGCAGCGGTGCAGGCCCTGGTCGAACTGCCATGGGCGAGCACGCTCGAGGTGCTCGTGGTCTCGGTGGACGACGGTCGCACCGACGCCGCCGCGAGCCTGAAAGCCGGCGCCATGCGGCTCGAAGGATCGGTGGCCACGTTGGCCACCCAGGAACTGTCCGGTCACGCCACAGATGCGCTCGTGGAGGCCATCGAGAACTCGGCACCCGACCTCGTGGTGATGGGTACCCGCGGCCTCACCGGATGGTCGCGGCTCACCGTCGGCTCGACGGCAACGGCAGTGGTGCACTCCAGCGGCTGCAACGCGTTGCTGGCCTGCCGACCCGCCGCAGCCAACGCCTAACCGTTCAATCGACGTCGAGGGCCAGGAGGTCGTCGACCGTCTCGCGCCGCACGATCGTGCGTGCACCACTGTCGGTCACCGCCACCACGGGTGGGCGCGGCACGTGGTTGTAGTTGCTGGCCATGCTGCGGCCGTAGGCACCCGTGGCGGCCACGGCCACAAGGTCACCGGGCGCGAGGTCTGAGGGCAACCAGGCGTCCTTGACGACGACGTCGCCGGACTCGCAGTGCTTGCCGACGACTCGCACGAGCATCGGCTCTGCCGTGCTCGACCGCGACACAAGCGAGCACGTATAGGCAGCGTCGTACAGCGGCGTTCGGATGTTGTCGCTCATCCCGCCGTCAACGCTGACGTACGTACGGGTGAGGCCCTGGCCGACATCGACCGGCTTGATGGTGCCGACCTCGTACACCGTCATGGTGGGAGGACCAGCGATCGCGCGGCCGGGCTCGACAGCCAACCGCGGCATCGCCAATCCGCGAGCGTGGCACTCCCGACTGACGATCGCTGCGAGCTGCTCGGCGATCGCGCGCGGCTCCTGGGGGTCGTCATGCTCGGTGTAGGCAATACCCAGACCGCCGCCAAGATCAAGCAGCGCAACCTCGACGTCGAGCTCGTCGCGCGCCTGCCCCATGAACCCAACGAGCCGGTGTGCCGCTACCTCGAAGCCTTCGGTGGAAAAAATCTGGCTCCCGATGTGCGAGTGAAGCCCCCGGAGGTCCAGCGATGCAAGCTTGCTGACCCGGCGCACCGCTTCGAGCGCCTGACCTCCGACGAGGGAGAACCCGAACTTCTGGTCCTCATGCGCGGTGGCGATGAACTCGTGGGTGTGTGCCTCAACGCCAACCGTGACCCGGATCAGCACGGGCTGGGTGGTTCCGAGTTCCTCGGCGATGTGTGCGAGCCGCACAATCTCTTCGAAAGAATCGACGACAACCAGACCGACGCCGCGTTCGACGGCTTCGCGGAGTTCAGCGGTGGACTTGTTGTTGCCGTGCATCAACACCCGGTGCATGTCGAAACCGGCGCGCACGGCCACCGCCAACTCTCCACCGGTGCACACATCGAGGTTTACGCCTTCGGCATCGAGCCACTTGACCACCGAGGCCGACAGGAACGCCTTTCCCGCGTAGTACACGTCGGCCGTGCCGTCGGTGGCCTGGTGGAAGGCCGAACGCCACGCACGAATGCGATCACGGAAGTCGGCCTCGTCGAGCAGATAGACCGGGGTGCCGTGCTCGGCGACCAGATCGCGCACATCGTGACCGACGAAAGCGACCACTCCAGACACGGGATCGCGCACTGCTCCCCGGGGCCAGACACCCGGCGCCAACCCATTCAGATCGCTGGGCGGTGACAGCAGCCGGGCTCCCGGGCTTCCCGCGTCGGCGTGGACGGCCCCGGCTTCATGTGCGCGCATGCTCCGATCCTTCCATCCACCGGCCGCGACCAAGGCGACCTGGTGTGTCAGGCGCCGTGCGCGTCCCTCAGCGGGCCCGTACCGACGGTCTCCCCTACCGCGAACCCGGTGCGACCGGCGCGTTCCAGAACCCATGCCTGCCGGTGACCCACTACCTGCCAGAGGTCGGGTCCGCCGACCAGGGCGGTTTCCTCGTCGACGCCAACAAGGGTCACCTCATCGTCGCCGTGCAGCAGCAACCGGCTCATCCCCTCCGGCATCCAGCCAGCCATGCGATCGAAGTGCGGAATCACCCGCATGTGCGGAAGAAGCGCCAGGCCGGTGGTGTCGCCGTTCATCGGGTGACGCAGCGAGGGGATGCGTGAAGACATCACCATCGCGCCGGCGCTGCATCCGGCCAACGCTGCGCCGGCTCGCCAGTTCGATTCGATCGCCGACCACACCAAGGTGTCGCGCAAGGTGTCAGCCAGGTAGCTCGGGTTCCCGCCCGAGAGGTAGATCAGACCGGCGCCTTCGATCGCACTGGCCCATCGTGGGTCATCCGCATCTTGACGACTTCGAACGTCGACGATGACCTGCTCGACCCCGAGGCGTTCAGCCTGCTCTGCGCCCAACCGATGCCAACGCTCCAGGCTCGCATCGCCTTCGGGGGCCGCCGCCGTGGCGATCTGGACGTAGCGCGCGGGACGACCCTCGATCAGGCCGCGTTCGACCTCGAGCATCGAGGGCAGGTACTCGCCACTGCCGACGAGCGCGATCGGGCCGGGTTGATCAGACATGCATGGATCATGCCGCCCCGCGACTACATGCGCTCGGGCGCGCTGACTCCGAGCAGGTCGAGTCCGTTGGCGAGCACGGTCCGCGTGGCAGCACAGAGGTAGAGGCGGGCCGTGACCAAGGGCGTCACCGGATCATCGCCCTGGGGCAAGACGCGGCAGCCGTCGTAGAAGCGGTGGTAGGTGCCGGCCAGCTCCTCTAGATAGCGCGCCACCCGGTGCGGCTCGGAGAGCTCGGCGGCGGAGGCCACCACGCGGGGAAACTCGGCCAACGCACCGAGCAGATCGCCCTCGCGGTCGTGGTCGAGCAACGCCGGGTCGAAACCGCGGGCGGCCAGCAAGGCCGCGGTGGGGTCCTGGCCGGGAGCGGCACCAGCAATGGCGCCGAGTTCCAGTGCGTTGCGGAGGAGGGAAGCGATCCGCGCGTGCGCGTACTGGACGTAGAAGACGGGGTTGTCGTTGGTGCGCGAGGTGAGAATCTTGGTATCGAGCGTGAGAGGCGTGTCGACCGACGACCGGGCCAACGAGTACCGCGCCGCATCCACACCGACCCAGTCGATGAGGTCTTCGAGGGTGATGATCGTTCCGGCCCGCTTGGAGAGCCGGACCTCTTCCCCGTCCTTCACGATCTTGACGAGCTGGCCGATCAGCACCTGGATGTTCGTCGTCGGATCATCACCCGCGCACGCCGCGATCGCCTTGAGGCGCTGCGCGTATCCGTGATGGTCGGCACCGAGCATGTAGATGCACAGATCGAAGCCGCGAGCGCGCTTGTCGAGGTAGTACGCGGCATCAGCGGCGAAGTAGGTTTTGTCGCCGTCGGCCTTGACCATCACGCGGTCCTTGTCATCACCGGTGTCGGTGGTGCGCAGCCACACGGCTCCGCCGTCATCGAACACGTGACCCTGAGTCCGCAGCGTGGCGATCGCCTTGTCGACCGCGCCGGACTCGTGCATCGAGGTCTCGCTGAACCACAGATCGAAGTGGGTGCCGAAAAGGGCGAGCACTTCTTGCTGCTGCTGGAGCTGACGGCGGTAACCCGCCTCGCGGAATGCGACCAGTTGTTCGTCGTCTGGGAGCTCGAGGATCGCGGGCCGATCGGCCAGGATCGCTGCAGCCAGGTCGGTGATGTAGCCGCCGTGGTAGCCGTCCTCAGGAATCGGCTGCCGGTTGGCAGCGGCCTTGATCGAGGCACCGAACCGATCCATCTGGACACCCGCGTCGTTCACGTAGAACTCGCGCTCAACGTCAGCCCCCGCGGCGCTGAGGACACGGCCGAGGGCATCGCCCACGGCCGCCCATCTGGCGTGGCCGAGGTGCAGCGGCCCCGTCGGGTTCGCCGAGATGAACTCCAGATTGATGCGCCGTCCCGCGAGCGTGTCGCCGCGACCGTAGGTGCGTCCAGCCTGAACGACTGCTTCGGCCAGTGCGCCCTGAGCGGCCGCGTGCAGCCTGATGTTCAGAAAACCGGGGCCGGCGATGTCGACCGACTCGATCCCCGGAAGCAGTTCGAGGCGCGCCTTGAGCACCTGTGCCACCTCACGCGGTGGACGGCCGAACGGCTTGGCCAGCAGCATGGCCACGTTGGTGGCGTAGTCGCCGTGATCCTTGTTCTTAGGGCGCTCGATCTTGACCTCGATCGGTGCCTCATCGGCACCCGAGGGGAACTCATCGGCCTCAACAGCAGCCCGAACGGCATGCTGGACGGCGTCGGCAAGTTCGGCGGGCGTCATGGGTGCAGAGCGTAGTGGCGCGCCCGTGCGGGCCCGATCGTGCACATCGGCGCCGTCCGAACAGCCAGCACGCTCCGGTAGGGTTCGGCGTGCCCGAGCCCCCGTAGCTCAGGGGATAGAGCGGTGCCCTCCGGAGGCATGCGCGCAGGTTCGAATCCTGCCGGGGGCACTTTTTCGTTGAGCGATTCTTTTGCCGTACGGCCACGCATTGTCGGTCACAACCGATCCATCCCTTACGGTTCCGGCGTGAACCGCTCACGAAACCGCACCCGCGCCATCCTCTCGCTCGGCCTCGTTTCGCTGCTGTGCACCGGGCTAGCCGCATGCGGGAGTTCCAGCGACACAGGGGCCCCCTCCACCACCGGGTCTCCGACCGCGACCCCCATACCGACACCCGCACCTCTGCCGGTCTCGGTTCTGAGCGGCCGACCCGGCACCAACGGGCCCGTTCTCGCGTTGAAGATCGACAACACCGCCCGAGCCCTTCCCCACATCGGGCTCACCGACGCCGACATCGTCTACGTCCAGCAGGTCGAAGGCGGGCTCACACGACTTGCCGCCATCTACTCATCGAATCTGCCAAGCAGGGTGGCACCGATCCGGAGCGCGCGCGAGACCGATGCCGAACTGCTGCCGATGTACGGAGAGATCGCCTTCGGCTTCAGCGGTTCGGTGGCCGGTGTGCACCGACTGGTCACCCGCGCCGGCCTGGTCGACGTGAGCGCCGACAGGGGGCCCCGCGGATACACCCGTTTGGGCAATCGTCCAGCGCCGTACAACGAGGCAGCGGCTCCGGAAACGCTCATCGACAGGGCAGACGGATCGGTTCCCGCACGCGACGTCGGATTCAGATTCGGCACGGCACCGACGGGAGGCACCAGGGCGGTTTCGGTCACTGCGATCTACCCCGCTGCGCGCATCTCGATGCGCTACAACGCAGCCACCAACGCATGGGCCTACTGGCTCGGTAGCAAGCAAGACCGTTCCTCGCAAGGTGTGGTCGCCGCGAGCACGGTCATCGTTCAATCGGTTCGCCTGACGACGACCGGACGCGACGACGTGGCCGGAAATCCCGTCCCGCTCTCGCGCACGGTGGGATCGGGTAAGGCCACCGTGCTCCGCGATGGACGCTCATGGCCGGTCACGTGGTCGCGCAAGTCGGTCGGCTCTCCCACGCGCTGGACCTACCAGGGGCGCGACTTCCCGATGAAGGCCGGCCAGTTGTGGGTGCTGCTGCTCGACTCGCGCAAAACGGCCACGATCGCCGCCAAGTAAGGACGGCCCGGTTCAGGCGATGATGCCGGGGAATGCATCGCGTCGACGGCGCTCCGGCCCCACGAGAAGATCACGGTCGAGTACCGCGTCGATCACCCCGATCTGGCTGTAAGCCTGCGGATGGTTGCCGAGCCCCATCTCGCGGTCGGGGTTGTACTGCTCGGGCAGCAGGCCCGTCCGACCAGCAGTAGCCAGCAGCGCGCGCAGTAGTTCGTCGGCCTCGTCGATCAAACCCGCCCGTAGGTAGGTACGGATGAGCCATGACGTGCAGATGTGCATACCGCCCTCATCGCCTGGAAGGCCGTCGTCATAGCGGTAGCGGTACACCGTGGCACCGGAGCGAAGATCGGCCTCGACGGCTGCGATCGTCGACCTGGCCCGCGGATCATCACCTGGAAGAAGTCCGCTGAGAACGATGAACAGGGCGGCAGCATCCATCTCATCGCGGTCATAGGCCGCCACGTAGCTGCGCCGCGATGGGCTCCAGCCCTTCTCGAGCACCTCGGCGGAGATGCGCGCTCGCAGCGGTTCCCACTCCGGGCGCGGCCGACCCACGGAGGCGAACACCGACATCGCACGGTCGACAGCCATCCAGCTCATCACCTTGGAATGAACGTGCTGGCGTGGCCGATCACGAATCTCCCAGATGCCGTGGTCGGGTTCGAACCATCGGGCATCAACGGCCGCCACGCATGCCTCGAGCAGGGCGAGCTCGGCCGGGGTGGAGGACCCCCTGGCGTGGTGCAGGTCGTGGATGAGATCGGCCACCGGACCGAACACGTCCAACTGCACCTGGCCTTGCGCCGCATTGCCGACGCGTACCGGCCGGCTACCCGCATACCCGGGCAGGGTGTCGATCACGCCTTCGGAGGCCAGCGGCTGTCCGTGGATCGTGTACAGCGGGTGCAACCGTTCGGGCGAGGTGACCGTTTCGAGCACTGAACCCAACCATGCGACGAAGGCCTCGGCCTCGTGGATCGAACCGAGCCGCAACAGCGTCTGGGCTGTCATGGCTCCATCGCGAATCCAGCAGTACCTGTAGTCCCAGTTGCGGATCCCTCCGATCCCTTCGGGCAGGCTCGTCGTTGCCGCTGCGAGGATCGCGCCCGTCTCGTCGTGGCACAGCCCCTTGAGCGTGAGCGCCGACCGCAGCACGATCTCGTCGTAACGACTGGGCAAGTTGAGCATCATCGTCCACTCGTGCCAGTACGACGACGTGAAACGACGACGATCGACCTCGCTGAGCCGATCTTCGGTCAGATCGTTCGTGCCGCACCGGAGTTCGATGATCACGTCGCCGCCCGAAGGGTCGAACGTGCCGATCGCGGTCTGGTGCGCACCCTCGGCATGCACCTGCCACACCACACCGGGTGCGCGAAGAACGATCGGCTCAGCGGCACCGTTCACCTTGATGCCGTCATCCAGCACTTGCAGCCGCACCGGCACCTGGCCGAACTCTGGTCGCGGCGCGAAGACGACCTGTGCTGGAACGGTTCCGGACACAGCACGCACCAGGCGGGTGACCCCCGGCTCCTCGGCACGATGAGAACGATCCAAATAGTCGATGACATCAAGGCCGGCCCAGCGGGTGCGCACGAGCAGCGTGTCGCCGAAGTAGGTCTGCGATAGCGGCTTGGTGTCGAGCAGCGGACGCACGGTGAGGTGCCCAGCCGTTGGTCCGCCCAGGAGATCGGCAAACACCGCAGAGGAATCGGGCTCTGGATGGCAGAGCCAGGTGATGGCCCCCCGTGGTGTCACCAACGCCATCGTCGTTCCGTCGGCCATGAAGGCGATCTCTTCGATCGGTACCGCGTCGGCGCCCAGGAGCCACGCGGCCCGCTCTTCGGCGAGGAGCGCCAGAAGAACGGCGACGTGGATCGGATCCTCCACGCGATGACCCGCCACCGTGACGCCTTGACCCACCTTGACGCCGACGTCCGGTCCGCTGAGCTTGGCCAGTGCGGCCTCGTCGGTGATGTCGTCACCGACGTAGAAGGTGGCAGTAGCGCCCGATTGATGGCGCAGAACGTCGATCGCATGCCCTTTGTCGGTAGGCACCACGAGCAGCTCGATCACCTCTTTGCCCTCGGACACATCGACCCCCGGCCACAACGCGGCCCCCCGGCGCAACCGGTCGAGTACCGCTGCCGCTGCCGCCCGTTCAGCACGACGAAGGTGGACCGCCACCGAGGCGGGCTTGCGTTCGAGCGAAGCGCCATCGATTCCATCGATGGCCGCCGAACACTCCTTGATCAGTCGCTTCAAGAGATCTCGCTGCTCCTGCGCCAACGCGTGGACGAAATCGAGATCGAACTCCGAGCCGTGCGAACCCACGAGGTGCACTTCGGCGGGAAGCCGCGAGAGCGCCGCTAGATCGCGAAGTGCGCGACCGGATACGACGGCCGTTGTCGTGGCCGGCAACGATGCCAGTGCACGAAACGGAGCCACAGTCTCCGCCAATGGACGTGCCATCGCAGGATCATCGACGATCGGCGCGAGTGTGCCGTCGTAGTCCGAGCACACCAAGAGGTGCGGCGTCCGGGCGATCTCGCGCACTGCCCGCCTGAGCTCGGCTGGGAGAACCTCGTCGGCCGTCGAGGGGGTCATGCGTCGCGGTCGGATCGCGCCACGGCAAGCGCCGACATGAACGAATCGACCCAGTGCGCAGCGTCATTCTCAAACACGTTCTTGCGCAACGCCGCCATGCGCCGGCGACGCTCGTCTGCCGGAGAGTTCACCGCCGCCATAATCACGCGCTTCAGACCATCGGCATCGTGGGGATTGACCTGGAAGGCCTCGGTCATCTCGTGGGCGGCCCCGGCGAACTCACTCAGAACCAGTGCGCCGCCGCCGTCGCGACGCGAGGCCACGTACTCCTTGGCCACCAGATTCATGCCATCACGTAACGGTGTGACGAGCATGATGTCGGCGGCGACGTACAGCGCCACGAGTTCTTCTCGGGGCAGGTGCTTGTGGAGGTAGTGGATCGGAGAGACACCAACGGTGCCCACCGCACCCATCGCGCGGCCCGCGATGAGCTCGACGTCGTTCCTGATGCGCTGGTATTCCTCGATCATCTCGCGGCTGGGCGTGGCCACCTGCACCATCACCGCGCTACCCGCTTCGAGGAGTCCGTCCTCGAAGAGCTCGACGAAGGCCTTCATCCGGATGTCGATGCCCTTGGTGTAGTCGAGCCGATCGATGCCGAGCAGCAGCAGTTCGGGGGCGCCAAGCTCTTCCCTGAGCTCACGGGCCCGCTCTTGCACGGCAGGGGTAGCAGCCAGCGCATCCATGGCTGTGGCATCGATGGAGATGGGGAACCCGCCGGCACGAACCCTTCGGCCCCCCTGGTCGGCCGACAGAACGACCGTTTCGCCCTCCACGTCGTAGCCGAGTAGGCGCTCGCACAACGCCAAGAAGTTGCGAGCTCCACCCTCGGTCTGGAACCCGACGAGATCCGCACCCAGCAGCCCGTCGAGCACCTGCTGACGCCACGGGAGCTGCTGGAAGAGCTCGATCGGTGGGAAGGGGATGTGCAGGAAGTACGCGATCGTGACGTCGGGACGCAGTTTGCGCAGCATCGCCGGCACGAGCTGCAACTGGTAGTCGTGCACCCAGACGGTCGCACCATGCCCGGCCAACTCGGCCACGTGATCGGCGAACCGCTGGTTGACCCGACGGTAGGCTTCGAACTGACGCCGGTGATAGGCGGGCGGAACCACCGTGTCGTGATACAGCGGCCATAGCGTCGAATTGCAGAAGCCGTCGTAGTAGAGCTTGCCGTCGGCCACCGACTGCTTCACATCGACAAGCTCACAGTCGCCCATCCGGTCGGGCATGGCGCCACCGGCTGGATCGGCCTCATCGGATGCGTCGCTGAAGCGACCGCTCCAACCGACCCACACCGACTGGCGTCCTTCGAGTACCGACTCGAGAGCGGTGACCAGTCCGCCAGGTGAACGCACCCAGCCGGCCTCGTCGTCGTACTCGGCGGGGAGGCGGTTGGCCACGACCACGAGCATGTTGGCCTGGGCGCGCGGCTCGGGAAGCGCAGGTTCGACCGTGACGACCACGCGAACACCCCCGACCGCATCGATGCTCATGGCGCTCCCACTCTGTGTAGATCGCCATCGGTTAAGGACCGAGTCACACCCTAGTGCCGCCTTGGCGTGCCCAGCGCGCCTTCGCCCGGTGCCGCGGACGCAGCGGCCAGGGGTCCGACCTAGCCTGGGCACCACCATGAACGAACCGGCAACGCGCAGCTTCACCACCGATCCTGCTGCAGCAGAGGCATCGGATCGCATTCGCAGTTTCAAGGCGCGCCAAGGACGCATCAGCGCCTTGACGAGCAGCACGCTTGCCACACTCGGTGCTCGATACCTCATCGCACCGGAGAGTGCCTTCGACGCCAAGCGTGCGTTCGGACATGACCTACCGGTGATCGTTGAGATCGGCTGCGGCTTCGGCGAGGCAACGATGGCCATGGCCGCTCGCGAACCGCACACGGCCATCGTGGCGATCGATGTTCATACGCGTGGTGTGGCTCGCCTCATGCAACGGCTCCAAGCGGAGTCGATCAGTAACGTTCGAGTGGTTCATGGCGACGCGGTCGCTTTTCTGACCGACGCGGTGACGCCGGGATCCTTGGCCGGCGTCCGCATCTTTTTTCCCGACCCCTGGCCGAAGGCGCGGCACCACAAGCGTCGCCTTGTGCAGAGGCCGTTCGTCGACATGCTCGCGGCACGACTAGCTCCTGAGGCAGTGCTCCACATCGCCACGGATTGGGCGCCCTACGCCGCGCAGATGCTCTCGGTTCTGACGGCATGCCCGGTCCTGGAGAACGCCCATGAGGAGTACGCACCTCGGCCGCATTGGCGGCCGCTCACACGCTACGAATCGGCGGGACTGGACAAGGGGCACGATGTGTACGACCTTGTGTTCGTCCGTCGGTAGCGACGGATCCGGACCACGCCCAACCGGAGGATCCATGGCCGACCTGCGCGCCGAGATCGAAGCCGTCTTCGCTGCCTACGAGGATCAGTGGAACTCCCAGGAGCGTGACGGCCTGCTCGCGTTCTGGGATGACACCGATGATCGTCCGTTCTACCTGGCGGAGGAGCAGGACGACTGGATCGTTGGGCGCGAGGGGTTGTCGCGCTACTTCGTCGCCAACCCCGGCGGGCCGTCGTTCGTCGAAGCATTGCTCATGCACTACCGCCTCACCGATGTGCGAGCCATCGGCGAGGATCACGCAATGGCCATCGGGTGGGTACGCCACGACATGAAACTGCGCAACCCGCGGCCGGCCTGGGGCGGCGACACCCGCGTCACCGCTGTTCTGCGCCGCACCGACGACGGTTGGCGGTTCGTTTCGTACGCCGAAGCTCACATGACCCCGCTGAACTACATGCAAAAACTCTACGAGATGAACGTGACCGATGAGTTCCGCGAGTTCCATGCCGACGTGGTGGCGAGAGAGGCCGCCGAACTGGGCTGAACTCCAGTGCGTTGCTACCTCAGAGAGTGTCTTTGGCCTTCTGCGCCGCGGAATCGATCTTCGTCTCGACGCTGTCGGGTGCCACCTTCTTGATGCCCTTAGCTGTGGCATCGATGGCGCCGTCGATCTTGTCGGAGTTCTTCTCGAGCGTTTCCTTGGCCTTCGCGGACGCATCGCCAGCGGCTACCTTCGCCTTGGCGGCCGCGTCGCCAGCCACACCCTTGGCCTTGTTCACGATGTCGCCGAACCCCGCCATGACTGCCTCCCGACGTTGATCCGCCACGTGCGGATTCCTTACTTCGCAGTCAACGCCTTGGGCAGCATTACCGCAACCGTCAGCATGATCGCCTCGTCCACCTCGCCCCGAAAACCCTCCGGAACCCCTCCGACTACGGGGGCGTGATCGGACCGGCGATCGCCTCGGAGATCTCCCCGAGCTGACGAATCTGCTCGGGCGTCAACTGATCGAACAGATCGGTGCGCACCTGCTCGACGTGGCCTGGGGCTGCGGCCACCAGCGCCGCGAACCCCTCGTCGGTGAGGACGGCGAACGCCCCTCGTCGATCGGTCGGGCAGGCCCGACGCTCCACCCAGCCGGCCTCAACCAGGCGAGCCACGGCGTGCGAGAGCCGCGAGCGCGATTGAAACGAGGCAGACGAAAGCTCGCTCATGCGCAGCGAACGATCAGGAGACTCCGAGAGTCGCACGAGGATCTCGTAATAGGCCATCGGCATCGAGGCGTCGGACTGCATCTGCTGTTCCAGTCGCCCAGCCAAGAGCTGGCTGGCCATGAGGTAGGCGCGCCACACCTTCTGCTCGTCAGTGCTCAGCCAGCGCACATCCCTGGGCTCGTTCATCTGTCTACCTTACCCCAGATGTTGAACTCTCAACCAATCTGAGTTACGGTGATGAAGTTGAAAGTTCAACAACATGCTTCGCCTTCTCTCCCACCCTCCGGAGGACCCCATGACCGCCCTTGCCACCGAGATCCCCGGCTACCTGACCGGCACCTGGACCATCGACCCCAGCCACTCCAACGTCACTTTCAGCATCCGCCACATGATGGTGAGCAAGGTCCGCGGAAGCTTCGGTGAGTTCTCAGGATCGATCGTCACCGCCGACTCCCTGACCGATTCCTCCGTCAGCGCCGAGATCCTCATGAACTCGATCGACACCAACAACGAGCAGCGCGATGGCCACCTGCGCAGCAACGACTTCTTCGACATCGAGAACCACCCGACGATGACCTACAGCTCCACCAGCATCCGCCAGGACGGCGAGGACTTCGTGGTTGACGGCGAGCTCACGCTGCGCGGCGTGACGCGCCAGGTGCCGCTGACCCTCGCGATCACCGGATTCGGCCCCGACTCCTACGGCGGCACGCGCGTCGGATTCGAAGCCAGCGCCGAGATCGCCCGCCAGGACTTCGGAGTCAGCTGGAATGCGGCGCTCGAGACCGGTGGCGCCGTCGTCAGCGACAAGGTGACAATCGAGCTCGACATCCAGGCCGTCCTGGAGGTTCCGCAGGCCTGACCAGGGCGCACTGGATCGCTGCGTCCCCGTTTCACCGATGGGGTCCGACCCACCAGGTCGGGCCCCATCGGCGTGCCCGCTTTGCGCCGTTAGCGCCGAGTGACTCGCCCAATGTCTGACCATTCGATGAACACCATCGGTGAAGGGCGCCCAGCGGTTGCCCCACACGCGGGGACGTCGAACGGTGGATCGCACACCGGTGAAGGCCGGTGAACCCCCCTCCCCCTCACACCTGGAGCACCCATGATCCGACGAATCGCCGCGGCCACCGCCGCGCTTGGCCTCGTGGCCGCTGGGGCCATCGCTCTGGCCCCCGCCGCCTCGGCCACCGGAACCTCAACGACCAAGGGCACCACCACCGTCACCTTGACCGACGCAGCACTCGGCGCGCTCGGACCGCTGAGCCCGAGCGCCGTGTCGCCGGCCACCCTCGGTGCCGGTGCCACCGGGGTTGAGGCCGCCTTCCCCATCACGAAGGCGAAGGACGGACGGATCTCGCACAGCGGCGGGCTGCGGTTCACGAAGGGGAAGATCACCCTCAAGCTCACCAACTACGTCATCGACACCACCACCGGCAAGCTCACCGCGCGCGTCACCATCAATGGCTTCTCGCTCATTCGGATTCCGCTCTTTGATGTGGCGCTCAAGGCCCCTGCAGCCGGCTGCGACGCAAGCGCAGACCTCACGCTGACGCGTACCGGATCGGTCGCACTGCGGGTTCTGTTCGGCACGCCCAACCTCACCGGGGCACCCATCGGGAGCGCCTGCGTCGACCTCCCCTGACCGGCCTTCCTGACGGAGTTGGCAGCTGGTCCTGATTGACCGGGCCGCTACAACACCGGCGCCACGACACCTCGACGACCGTCACGGTCGCCGAGGTGTCGTGGCTCTCGGGAGGCGGCCGTGGCTTGGCGTGCCGAATCGTGGTCTGCTGGCCCCATGGGAGTCGTCGAAGCTGATACGCGTTCCATCGAGCGTGAACTGACCGGTGCACTCGGAACGTGGGCCACCGGAAGCGTCGTGGCCGGCACTGGCTTGTCACTGGTGGGCCGGATGACCCATCGGCCGTGGCTGACGGGCTTCGCCAACCAGCAGGTCGGCTGGGGCGCGATCGACGGCACCATCGCGGCATTCGGAGCCTGGCGGCAACGTGGCCAAGGACCGGCTGGCCTTGCCATGATCGATCGCACCGACCGACCCGACGCGAAGGCCATGGAGCAGGCCGAACGACTCCACATGCTGCTGCGCGTGAACACCGCACTCGATGTTCTGTACGTGGCAGGTGGACTGGCCACGATCGCAGCCGCTGGCCCGCTAGCCCGACGGCTGGGACGCGACCGCGGTGAGGTCATCGGTTCGGGTGCAGGCGTCGTTGTTCAGGGCAGCTTCCTGCTGGTGCTCGACGCCTTCTTTGCCCGACGGGTGGGTCGCTTCATCAGCGAAGTTGCTGCCGCCGACCGCTAGCGGGATCGCCTGAGCCGCGGAAAGAAAGCCGGCGTTGAGCGCTGGTACTCGACGTAGTCAGGAAATCGCTCGACGAGCATTCGTTCCTCCCAGATCGACTTCAGCACGAAGAGGGAGATGAGCAAAAGCCAGCAGAGGATCCGAAAACTGGCTCCCGATGTCAGCGCCCACGCCCCGATGGCCACGATCACGCCCGTGTAGATCGGGTGCCGCACGACTCCGTATATACCTTCCGTGCGCAGGACGCCCGACTGACGCGGCACGGGCGATGCCGTGGCTGAGGGCCCAAGGCCGACCACCGCAGCACCGGCGACCACGAGCGCCAAAACGGCCACCGTCGTCGTTACCAGCGGCGCCCAGGTGGGGGTGATCCACACCTGCGGACCGGGGAGCGCGACGGCACCCACGATGAGCAGGCCCTGCACTCCCACCACCGACCAGCCGATCGGCGCTCTTGTTTCCATAGAGACAGCATCGTGGTTATGCCACCATGCTGGGCGCTCAACCGTGCAAGTGCACCGAACCGGCTAGTCCCGACGAACGGAGCGCCTCGTGGCGAACGACCTCAAGGGCCGCGTGGCCCTCATCACCGGAGCCGGTCGCGGCATCGGACGATCCCTGGCGCTGCGCCTGGCCGACGAGGGAATGCTGGTTGCGCTCGTTGCCCGCACCGAGTCCGATGTCGAATCGGCACGTGAGGAGATCGTGGCGGCAGGTGGCCACGCCCTCGCCTTCGCTGCGGACGTTGCCGACCAAGCGGCCGTCGATCGGATCGTCGCCACCACAGAAGCAGATCTCGGCCCGATCTACCTGCTGGTCAACAACGCTGCCCGGTCGGCCTCCTGGGACGGCGCCAAGCTGTGGGAGTCGGACCCCGCCGACTGGTGGTCGCGCGTCGAGACGAACCTCTACGGCCCGTACCTCTTCGCCCGCTACGCGCTGCCGGGCATGGTTGCCCGCGGCGAGGGGTACGTGCTCGCCATGAACTCACTCGCCGGTGCCGCCGCGTTGTCGATGACCGACGGCGCCTACCCCGTCAGCAAGTCGGGCCTGTTCCGCCTGACCGACCAGCTCGCGTCGCAGCTGCGCGGCACCGGAGTCCACGCGATCGATCTCTCGCCGGGGCTCGTACTGACGTCAGCGAACGATGCACCGCAGGCCCCGCCGTCCGGCTGGACTCCGGTCGAGAGGGTTTGTGACCTGGTCGTGGCCTGCGCCCACGGCGAGTGGGACGACTTCACCGGCCGATTCCTTCACGCCACCGACGACTTCGAGGCCGTCCGTGCGCATGCGGCCGAGATCCTCGCGAACGATGGCCGCGTGCTGCGTATTGCGCCCGGATGGGATGAGGACTCCAAGATGAAGCCGTACTGGGGACCCCCTCCTCCCACGTGATCTGGTGCGGTGCACCACAGGCCCCGAACACGGGTGAACCCCTCATGGCACCAGGGCGAGGCAGCCGCGAACTGCTGGAAGCGGACGACTACCCTGGATAGTCAGTCCGGATCCCCCCGTGTGAGAGGCCGAGCGCCCCGTGACCGCCGAGTCCCAGCAGAGTCCCCTGGCCGCCTTCGGACCCAACGAGTGGCTCGTCGACGAGATGTACCAGAACTACCTTCGGGACAAGGAGAGCGTGAACCCCGCCTGGTGGGAGTTCTTCGAGGACTACTCGCCCAGCGATCCGCACGCCGCAACCTCGTTCAGCGCCGATGCCCCTCCGGCAGCCACACCTTCAGCGCCCACTGCTCAAGCACCGGCAGCAGTACCCGCCCCCTCGCCGGCCAAGGCACCCATCGCCCCGCCGGCGCCCGCCGCGCCATCGACCGCACCACCGGCACCGACACCGACACCGACGCCGACGCCGACCCCCACTCCGACCGCCGCACCTGCAGCAGCCGCGCCCGCCGACATAGGCCCGTCGAGTTCGACCGCTCCCGAGACCGTCGTTCTCAAGGGGCCATCGGCCCGGGTGGTCTCGAACATGGACGCCTCGTTGGCCGTGCCGACGGCCACCAGCGTGCGAGCCCTCCCGGCCAAACTGCTCATCGAGAACCGTGTCGTCATCAACCAGCAATTGGCCCGTGGGCGCGGCGGCAAGGTGTCGTTCACGCACCTGATCGGCTTCGCCATCGTTCAGGCTCTGAAGGCCATGCCAGAGATGAACAACGCGTTCACCCAGGTCGGCGGCAAGCCCGCCGTCCTCAAGAACACCACCATCAATCTCGGCCTGGCGATCGACCTCACCAAGCCCGACGGCACCCGCCAGCTACTGGTGCCCTCGATCAAGTTCGCCGAGCAGATGGACTTCGCCCAGTTCTGGGCCGCCTATGAGGACGTCGTTCGACGCGCGCGCGGCAACAAGCTGACGGTCGATGACTTCGCCGGCACCACGATCAGCCTGACCAACCCCGGCACCATCGGCACGGTGCACTCCGTCCCCCGCCTCATGCAGGGGCAAGGAACCATCGTCGGCGTCGGCGCCATGGACTACCCGGCCGAGTTCCAGGGATCTTCGGCCGAAACCTTGTCCCGCATGGCCATCGGCAAGGTCATGACGATCACCTCGACCTATGACCACCGGATCATCCAGGGTGCTCAGTCGGGCGACTTCCTGCGACGGATCCACCACCTGCTGATCGGTGGCGACGGCTTCTACGACGAGGTCTACCGCGCCCTGCAGATCCCCTACGAGCCGTTCCGGTGGGAGGCCGACGTCGTCGCCTCCCACGAGGACGACATCAACAAGACCGCCCGCGTGCAGCAACTCATCCATGCCTACCGTGTGCGCGGCCACCTGATCGCCGACACCAATCCGCTCGAGTACGCCCAGCGCCGCCATGTCGATCTCGACCTGAGCGCGCATGGCCTGACTGTTTGGGATCTCGACCGCGAGTTCGCCACCGGCGGTTTTGGTGGCCGACCGATCTCGACCCTGCGCGACATCCTCACGCTTCTGCGCGACTCGTACTGCCGCACGATCGGCATCGAGTACAAGCACATCCAAGACCCCGAGCAACGACAGTGGATCCAGGATCGCATCGAGCGTCCGCACGCCAAGCCAGACCACGCCGAGCAGCTCCGCATCCTGCGCCGTCTCAACTCGGCCGAAGCGTTCGAGACCTTCATCCAAACCAAGTACGTCGGGCAGAAGCGGTTCTCGCTCGAAGGCGGCGAGAGCGCGATCCCCTTGCTCGACGCCGTCTTGTCGGCAGCGGCCGAGGCTCAGCTTGACGAGGTCTGCATCGGAATGCCGCACCGCGGGCGGCTGAACGTGCTGGCCAACATCGCCGGCAAGTCATACGGCCAGATTTTTCAGGAGTTCGAGGGCACGATCGTCCCCGGTTCGGTGCAAGGCTCCGGCGACGTGAAGTACCACCTCGGCACCGAAGGCACCTTCACCGCGGAGTCCGGTGCCGAATGCGGCGTGTACCTCGCGGCCAACCCGTCGCACCTTGAGGCGGTCAACCCTGTGCTGCAGGGCGTCGTGCGGGCCAAGCAGGACATGCTCGACAAGGGTGACGGCGCTTTCACCGTCTTGCCGCTCCTGATGCACGGCCACCCCGCGTTCGCCGGGCAGGGGGTCGTGGCCGAGACGCTCAACCTCTCGCAGTTGCGCGGATA
>Ga0105048_10005831_pt1 | contig 19903 bp, 14 predicted proteins | sample MAT05_FD_78382 | JGI IMG/M metagenome (GOLD analysis project Ga0105048, IMG submission 78382) | Freshwater microbial communities from Lake Fryxell liftoff mats and glacier meltwater in Antarctica - MAT-05 | ecosystem: Environmental > Aquatic > Freshwater > Ice > Liftoff microbial mat | place...
CTCGCCTCTACAGTCAACTAGTAGAAAAACAACAAATAGCCTTGGCTGCGGATGGTTCCAACGGCTATCCGGGGAACAAATTCCCCCACCTTTTGGTATTCTATGCTCTGCCCGCTCCCGGCGTGACCCTAGAGCAATTAGAAGTTGCTTTGAAAGCTGAGATCACTAAGTTTCAGCAGGAACCCGTCTCTGCTCCAGAACTAGAGCGAGTCAAAAAACAATTTAAGTCGGAGATTTTATCTGGCTTGGGTTCTAATCGGGGCATGGCGAGGGCTTTGGTCGAAACCGATGTCAAACTAGGCTCGTGGCAGAAATTATTCACGGCGATCGATGAAGTTAATGCCGTTACTGCTGCTGATATTCAACGGGTAGCTAAGTCCACATTTACGGAGGCTAATCGAACTGTAGGTAAGCTCTTGACTAAGAAATAAGATTTTCTGCCCTAGGAAGGTTCTGGGGCGCAAATCACTCCCCAACCTTCTCAGAAAAATTACTTTATATCATTACCGAAATAAGAAATAGGAAGGCATAAATGCAGGAAAAAGGCAAAAGACAATGGGCAAAAGGTAAGGCGGGTAGAGGAATAAAAACTTTTTACTTTTTACTTTTTACTTTAACCTTCTCAGTGCTACTGGCTCTGGGGATAAATCTTCCGGCAAATGCGGCTCCCCGCTATTACACAGAACTAGAATTTCCTGCCTTACCAGAGGTAAAACTGCCTGACTACAAACGTTATCAGTTACCCAACGGCTTATTAGTTTATTTGGTAGAAAACCACGAACTGCCTTTTGTCAGTGGCACGGCGTTGATCAAAGTGGGCGATCGCTGGGAACCTGCAAAACAAGTAGGCTTGGGCGAACTTACCGGAACAGTGATGCGGACTGGTGGCACGAAGCTGCATACAGGAGATGAACTAAACCAATTGCTAGAGCAGGAAGCCGCTTCTGTAGAGACGGGGATTAGTGAAGTTTCTGGTAGTGCTAGTTTTAGCAGCTTAACGGAAGATACAGCCAAGGTTTTTGATTGGTTTGCCGAAGTGCTGACTCAGCCGGTATTTAATCAAGAGAAATTAAGTTTTGCCAAGTCCCAAATTCGGGGAAATATCGCCCGCCGCAATGATGACCCTGGTGCAATTCTGAATCGGGAGTTTACGAAGCTCATCTATGGTCAAGAAAGCCCCTACGCGCGATCGATAGAATACGCCACCCTAGACCAAGTTAATCAAGAGGACTTACTCCAGTTCTACCAGAAATATTTTCAACCAAATAACATGATTTTGGGTATTTCTGGAGACTTTGATTCTCAACAAATGCAGCAGTTGATCGCCGAAAAATTGGGTAGTTGGCAGCCCCAGCCTAATTTGCAGTTACCACCGCTACCCCCAGTTGCTCAAGCTAATACCGGAGGAGTGTTTCTGGTAGAACAGCCCCAATTAAACCAGAGTTTTGTTTTGTTAGGACACCTCGGTGGGCTATTGAAAGACCCCGATTATGCAGCCTTGGATGTAATAAATAATGTGATGAATGGTTTTGGCGGGAGATTATTTGATGAAGTGCGATCGCGCCAAGGCTTAGCCTACTCAGTCTATGGTTATTGGAGTCCGGGTTTTGACTATCCCGGAACTTTCTTGGCGGGGGGACAAACTAGATCGGCGGCAACTGTACCCTTTATTAAAAGTATCTTAGGAGAGATCGATCGCCTCCGCACAACCCCCATTACTACCACTGATCTAGCACGGGCTAAGGATTCTACCCTCAACTCCTTTATCTTCAAATTCCAAACCCCAGAGCAAACCCTTTCTCGGTTGATGCGCTACGAATACTACGGTTATCCCCAAGATTTTCTGTTCCAGTACCAACGCCAAGTGGCAGCTACCACTATTGTTGATGTGCAACGAGCCGCAAAAACCTACCTGCAACCAGATAAATTTGTCACTCTAGTAGTTGGTAGTTCCGCCGCCATTCAGCCCGCCTTAACTACTCTAGGTGCAGAAGTTAAGGCGATCGATATTACCATTCCCGGAGGTGGCGATAGTAAGAGATAGAAACCCTAGGGTAGGGGATAGATAAAGCTTAGCGTGGTGGTAGACGAGAAATATAGCAACCGCCATTATAAATTAAGGATCGCCATCCCTGATAAATTACTAATTTCCTGAGGACTGACTCCAACAAGAGCGGCGATCGCCTGAAAGTTAGGACTAAAAGCATTGGATCGAGTACTAATCACCGTTGCCCCGACACCTTGGGTGGCAACCAAATCTCCAAAAATCAATCCGGGAGTTAGTTCTAGACTATCTTCCCCTACCACAAAATCTGTAATAGTATCCTTGCCTTTGCCGATCCGGAAGCGATCGCGCCCCGCGCCCCCAGTTAAGATATTAGTACCTTTATCACCAATCAAGAGATCGTCACCCTTTCCGCCGTTGAGGTAATCGTTCCCTCTGCCGCCCCGGAGTTCATCATTACCGGCCCCGCCAAAAATGGTATCACTACCTCTGCCGCCAAAGAAGCGATCGTCCCCACCCTTTCCTCGTAAGAAATCTTTCTTGCCAAACCCATAGAATACTTCCCGCTTCGCTGTGCCTACGATTACATCATCTTCTGGTGTGCCAAGATAGGTAATCTCTTCATCAGGGACAACTAATGCGATCGGCTTGGGAGTTAGAATACCTGCTGAATCATTAGGGTTTGCAATAAACCCCGGATCTAAGGGAGTGCCTACTACCACAGGAGCAGGGGTTGGTGGGGCGGCGGGATTTTGTAAGAGGGTTAACAATCCCGGATTCAAGGGAGCGGGAGGGTTGCCTACAGTAATTGAAGTTGTCACCACGTCGCGGGAGTTGGCAGTGCCATCATTAACTCGGTATTGAAAAGTATCTCCCCCATTCACATCAGCATTGGGAGTATAGATAAAGCTGCCATTAGGGTTAAGAGTCACAGTTCCCAAACTCGCTGGTGTCACCAAAATTGCAGTCAAAGGATCGCCATCAGCATCCGTATCATTGGCAAGAACTCCATTTACAGCGATATTTAGGGGAGTATTTGCCGGGGTTTGGTAACTATCTGGTTTTGGGACAGGCAGAGCATTCACACTAATATTAGAAATTGTAAAGTTAGCATTACCTTGGTCAGTATTATCCCCAAAGAAAAGCAAATTAGGGGATGTATAGGGATTAAAGGGTAAAGGTGGGGTACTCAGGGCGGGGTTGAAGCTGTAGTTAACTAAGGATTGATTAACGAGGCTACCCACAGGATTGCCTCCAGCTAGGAGGGTGTACTGCCCATTTACTACCTTTAATTCATAATTTGCAGCAATAGTTGTGTTGTGGAGAGAATTACTCGTTTCAACGAGGAAGTTAGAGGATTGGGCAAAGATTTCACTAGTCCGAAATCCTAATTCAATTGCGCTCTGATTGGCACTAGTTACTGTCAGACTAAATCCAGCACGGTTTGGATTACTAAATTCAGAATTTACTTGCAGAGTGAAAGCAACGCTAAACCCAGTACTGGCATCTAGTTTAGTGGTAAATGAAGGTAAAAGATTTAGGGTCAGAGGATTGTAGTTACTATAGCCAGCATACCCAACGAGACCTGTACCTAAAGTTCCTGTGCCGATCCCTGTTACTACCGGAGGAGGGATAACCGGGATTTGTCCGTAGGCGAGTTTTCTGATGCCTGGTGTCCCTAACCCAAAGTTGGGGAAAGTTGTAAAATTGGTGATGCCATCGTAAAGAGTTGTCGCCATGAATAAATCTAGTCTCCCTAAAGTTGGTAATCACTACACTGGCGTTCCCTGAAATTCCCGATCGCCATTATTTTGCATTTTGAGAGTAGTGTGAAATCCCTTGTCTTTCATTCTATTTTGCACAACATGGATGGTTTGGGCAGATTCTAAAATATTTGGAACCAATTTTTACTCTGTTCGATCGCTGCTTTGATAAAGAGGCTTACTTTACGATTAAAGATTACAAAGTTTTATTTACGAATTTGAACAGGCATGATGAGATAGGTCATTTGATTACCACCTAAAGGAGTAATAATCACAGGGCTGAGATTATTATTGAGTTGGATTTGCACTTCCGTAGATTGCAGAGCTTTTAAGCCTTCTAAAAGATACTTAACATTAAAACCAATTTCTAAGTCTTCTCCAGAAATTTGTGCAGAAATAGACTCACAACCAGAACCTACATCGGCTGCTTCCACCGATAGAGAAAGAAGTTGATTATCGCTATCAAGGTGGAACTTAACGATATTGTTTTTTTGATCTGCCATGACGGCAATTCTTTCTACCGAGGTCATGAGGAGTTTGCGATCGATCGTCACCGTCCGTAGAAACTGCCGAGGAATCAACTGGCGATAGTTGGGATACTGCCCTTCTAGGGTGCGAGTAGTCAGCTTGTGTTCACCGCCTTGGAAAACTATCTGGGTGGTATCAAAGTGCAGAGCAATAACTCCTTCAGATTGCAGCATGAAGAGGATTTTTTCTAGTTCCCGTAAAGCTCTCGCCGGGATAGTCAGCTCTAAGGGTTCCTCGGCGTTTAGTTCTTTGATATCTTCGGGATTATTGGTACAAACTACCGCCAAGCGATGCCCATCCGTAGCAGCAAACTCTAGGCGATCGGTCAGCAAACTCAAATGCACTCCGGTTAACACCTGCTTGGTTTCATCGGGACTGGTGGCAAATAAAGCTCCCTTAAGCCCAGAGGCGATCGCCTCCACCGGTAAATGCAAAGTCATGCCATCTTCCACCTTGGGCAGTTCAGGAAAATCCCCAGCTTCGATGCCCCGCATCTCGTAGCGTCCGGTAGAAGCTGTCAGAGTGGCAATTCCCGATTCTTCAGAGTTCTCACCCTGAGCTACTTCTAGAGTTAGTTCCCCATCAGGAAGTCTGGATACGATGTCATTTAGGAGCTTTGCTGGCAGGGTAAAGTCCCCTGCTTCCAGCACTGTTGCCGAAAAACTAGTTTGGATTCCTAAGCTCAGGTCAAAGGCTGTGAGACTTACCTGCTGGGTTTCACTATCTGCGCGGAGTAGGACATTAGCCAGTACTGGGTGGGTAGGACGAGAAGGGACTGCTCTCGTAACTAGAGAAAGATTGGCGTTGAGATCGCTCTGGTTACAAACTAATTTCATAAAAAAATCCTTGGGCAGGTCGCAGTTTTTTTGACTGGGCATTTCTGAGTTGGAACACAAATCCTACCACTGTTAGGGAAATTTTAGTTGGCTTTCGATCGAGTTTTCTGGGAGTGCTATCTTCTTGGCTTTGGGAATTTTTTTCGTGGCGATTCCGGATCCGGATCTTTTTAAATTTAAAATCTTAATAGTAGTAGTAGGGGCTGTGGATAATGTGGAAAAACCCTAATTTTTGCAGTTTTAACAAGGGTTTGCAGGATCTTTTTTCTGTGGATAACTTGTGGAAAAACCCCCGACTTTTCCACAGGGTATTTATACTTAGAGAAAGTTATCCCCAAAAAGAACAGAGTTATCCCCACAGATCCACAGGCATTCCACAGGCTTTTCCACAAGTAAAGTTGTACTATGAGGGGGTTTTCCCCGACTTTTCCACAGATAATTGGTAGTTTTCCACAGGTAAAATTTTCTTAAATTTTATGAGGTTTTTGTAAACTTTTAGATTTTTAGTAATTGTGTACTTATATTTATGGTTCAAATATACCATAGTAACTTTGTATTATTGAACGGTTTTTATGGAAATTTAAAGGAGGTATTATGGGAAAAAAGATTAAAAATATTCTCTATCTTGCGTAAGTATTATTACTAGAGTAAGCCTTGCTTTTCTCCTTTGATCGAGAAGGCAAGGGAGAATAATTTGCTTAAAGATGAAGTTTTTTTAAGCACAATCTGCGGAAATTTTCTAGATTTGCGATAGGGTATTATGACGAGTATTTTTTCCCTGTCCTAGACAATTAACTAAAATATGACTATATCGGCAATTAAAGGCGAAACTCTTTCTTCAGTATCAGAGCATCTGCAATTAAAAGATATTGTGCGATCGCTCCCCCGCCAAGTTTTCCTCAAGGATTCGACAAGAGCCTGGACTCAGGTGGTGATAAATGTTTCTTTAGTAGCTTTGGGTTATGTAAGTATTGCGATCGCACCTTGGTATCTTCTGCCCCTAGCTTGGATTTTTACCGGCACAGCTTTAACCGGTTTTTTTGTGATTGCTCATGATTGCGGGCATCGGTCTTTTGCCAATCGGCGTTGGGTGAATGACTTGGTAGGTCATATCTTGCTGTTGCCGATTCTTTATCCGTTCCACAGTTGGCGGATTAAGCACAACTATCACCACAAGCACACCAACAAAATGGAAGAGGATAATGCTTGGCAACCCTTCCGCCCAGAATTTTATGCAGAGCAGCATCCGGGTTTCCAGCAGTTTTATCGATTGATGCGGGGTAATTTATGGTTTTTGGCTTCTATTGCTCACTGGGCAAGTGTCCACTTTGATACCCGCAATTTCAAGGAGAGCGATCGATCCAAAATTAAATTATCGGTGGGGGCTGTAGTTGCTTTTGCTCTCGTGATGTTCCCAACTCTATTCATTACCGCCGGAGTTTGGGGTGTGATCAGTTTTTGGCTGATGCCTTGGTTGGTCTATCACTTCTGGATGAGTACGTTCACCATCTGCCATCACACTGCTCCAGATATTCCTTTCCGGGAGCCTGAGCTGTGGAATGAGGCAGAATCTCAGTTATTTGGGACTGTCCACTGTGATTATCCCCGCTGGGTAGAGTTTCTTTGCCACGATATTAATGTGCATATTCCTCATCATATTTCCACAGCAATTCCTTCTTATAATCTCCGGTTAGCTCATGCGGCGTTATTAGATAAGTGGGAAGATAAGCTCTATCAAAGTAAGTTTTCTTGGAAGTTAATGCGGGATATTACAACTAAGTGCCATCTCTACGATGGGGAAGAATGCTATCAGCCTTTTCCTAGATAGTTACTAATATCAATCGGCTAAAATATAAAGGGAGGTGACGATCGCCTCCTTTTTTGTAGGATCATGCCGCTATAAAATAGATTTCTTTTTTCTTGGTTTCTTTTCTGGTTTAAGTAAAGGTGTCATCAAGGCTTCATAGAGGCTAAATAAATATTCGATACGGTTTAGTTCGCTGACAAAAGGCTGGGGACGATAGCATAAATCTACGGCTTTATCTAATGCTTGATGGGCTTTCATTAGGTCGGGTGGCATGGTGAGGCGATCGTACAAATCTGCCAAGCTACTATCAGGATATTTTGCCCTAGTATCCAAAACCACCTGCGCTGCGGTTTCTACTTTCTGTTTTTGTTTGTCGCTGATGTTTTCAGGAAATGGATAGTTGTTATAAACAATATCTTTGGAATAGCGATAATCACTTTTTAATCTTCCACATACATATTTAACCCAAGTCATGTGCATTTCAGAGGTAAGAACGCCGAAAAGGTAGAGAGTTGCCTTAGGAATATAACTAGCTGAATCACTTAGTATTATATCAGGTGTTAAAAAAGCCATAGGAATATATTTTCTATGCTCTGATGAAACTCTTGGGATTACTAAAAAATCAGTATCAGGTTGTCTATTTGTTTGAAATAATGCAGGATAATCCGCCCATTTCTGAGTATTTTTATCTTTACTTTTTGATCTAAATTCTTTCACTAACTTGATTCTTTCCGTGGTTAATGGCATAGATCGAAGCTCTTTAGGTGATATGTTATGCAGCCATAAACAATATCGGAAGTGACCATTGATAAGCTCGTCTGAGCCAATATATCTCTTTAGATATTTCTCGACAATGCTCTCTCTGTTTAATAAGTCAGTAGCTTCTTCTTGAGTAAGTATCAAAAATCCTCCATCTGCTGGCTTGCTTCCATTAATCATATGCTCAACATTACCTATTGGTTGCCTGCGGCTTGAAATAAGTATTTCATTAGCATCAATTAAATAAGGATTAATATTACTTACTTTCCTCTCAGTTGGCTCACCTTTTATATCTATATAATCAAATATCTTTTTGTTTTCAATATCTTGCAACCCAAATCCAATGATTACACAATGTACGGCGGCATTGTTTTTAGCTTCATTATTCCAACTAAATGTACGATGAGCAAAATGAATCTTGATTTTGTATTTATTGTAAAGCTCGTTCCAAATAATACCTACTTGTTCACCTTGAGAAATAGAATTTGTACTGACAAAAGCACAACAAATATTAGTATTTTCAATAAACTTAGCTGCCTTTATATACCATGCCATCACATAATCTAATAGCCCTGAACTGTTGACCCCAGAAAAAATAGTTTCCATATCAGTTTTTTGCTCATGATTTTGAAAGTTTTTTCCTATAAAAGGGGGATTTCCTAGGATGAAATGTAAGTTTTTCTTTGATATAACTGAATCCCAATCAATTCGTAAAGAGTTACCATGGACGATCGCAGCTGATTTATGTAGAGGTAATCGAGTAAAATATTGTCCAAACTGATTACTAACCTTAAGATTCATTTGATGATCGATTAACCACATCGCTACCTCCGCTACCCGCACTGCAAACTCATCAAGCTCAATCCCCACAAACTGATCCACATCCACCTGAATAATTGAACTAACATCCGTTACTAACTGCCCACTTTTATTTAACTCTAATAAAATTAAAATCTCTAAATCTCGTAACTCCCGATAAGTAATAATTAAGAAATTTCCACACCCACAAGCAGGATCAAGAAAATGTAAATTAGCAATCTTGTTATGTAACTCCTGAAGCTTGCCCTTACTTCCCTTAGCCCTTTCAAACTCACCATAGAGATCATCCAGAAAAAGCGGCTTAATTAGCTTTTGGATATTCTTCTCAGATGTATAGTGAGCGCCCAAATTGCGCCGTTTCTTTTGGTTCATCACCGCCTGAAACATAGAACCAAAGATCGCCGGAGAAATCTTTCCCCAATCAAAACCACAAGCCTCTAATAACATTTCCCGCATTTTGCGATCGAACCCTGCGATCCTCAAACCCTCCTCAAATAACTTCCCATTCACATAAGGAAACTGCGCCAAATTCTCATCTAAATTTCTTAAACGCTCTTCCGGTGAAGTATTCAGAATATCAAAAATAGAATTAAGGTGCATGGCAAGATCACTACCATCTTCCTTGGTATGAAGATCTATATATTGCCAAAAAATTCCCTTATTAAAAATATTTGTCTTATCAGCAAACAAACAAAATAATAACCGTACCAAATACACTTCTAGATTATGCCCCGTATAGCCAATATCTTTGAGGCGATCGTACAACTTCCCCATCAATTCTGCCGCTGCAATATTTACTGGGTCTTCATCCTTATAAACCCGCTTTTCATAGCCAGTAATAAACCCAAACAAATGCACTTGACTAACAAAATCCTTTAACTCAAACTCCGCCACAATATCTGTATCTAAATCGTAGAGTTTGAACTTCTGAAAATCTGAAACTAAAATATATTTTGGTAATTCAATCTCTTTTAGATTAGGAAAATAATCCTTTGCTTGTTGAGTAGCTTTATCTAAGTTTTTACCCCTAGATTTATGTTCAACTAAAATTACTCCCTTCCATAATAGATCGATAAATCCCTGCTTACTATCCAACTTCTTAATTGGCTGCTCAAAGCTGGCTACCCGCCGCCGAGAAATGCCAAATACATTAAAAAAATCATTCCAGAATGTCTGAGACTCTGCTCTTTCAGAAGTTGCGTCTTTCCATTCCTGAGAAAATGCGATCGCCCGCTCTTTAATTTCATTCCAACTCAAAGGCATAGCTATCAATCCTGCGGCGTGATTTTATATCATTGATGGTAACACCTACTATTAAGTGTCTGAGAGATTAGGGGAATAGTTTAAGATAAATACATAGCTCAAAAAATCAAAAATCTCTAGCTCAAGGAGAAAACTATGATTAGCGCGATCGCCTCCAACCCAACTTTGGCGCAACCATTACCAGTAAATATAACCATCCTTTCCGGTATTCAATGGGATACCTATCAGAATTTGGTGCGGGATTTGGAATCGCAACCGGGAATGCGACTAACTTATGATGATGGAATTTTGGAGATTCTTAGGCTCCTACCTCCCCACGAACGCTATAAAAAATCATCGTTGCTAGAACTAACTTTCTGCCTCTAATTGTTTTGCTAGTTGTCGCATCTAGTCCATAAATAATCTCACTTCTGCGGCAAACTGTTGCCCGATCGCACCCTGATTTTCTCCTAAGCGATCGACCCTTTCTGGGTCTAGCTCAAAGCCGTACAAATTACGCACAATGTGTCGGAAACCTAGATATTCTTGGAGCTTTTGAGCAGTGTTAGGAGAGATCAAAGCTGGGCGATCTTCTCGCTCAACACTCATCCGCTCTAGTAATCTTTTATGCCAATCGTAACCAGAGGGCGGAGAACCATTTAGTTCAGAAATAATTAGTTGAAAAATGCGCTCACAACCCGTATAAAAATTGTGTAATTTTAGGGCTAAACTTTCATAGAAAATAGGCGATCGCTCTGGGTCTTGTTGAATATCTAAGCGTACTTGCTTAATACCTAGTGCTAACTTTTCTAAACGGGCTAGTTCTGTTTCAATATCTAGAATTAATTCCCGCAATTCATGGGCTGATATTTCTTTCATAGATTATTTCTCCCGTAGTCAAGACTCGGTGTAAAAAATGTGGCTCTAAATCTTCTAGGGGTTTTAGGTCTACCCAAAATTGAGTTAATTGATTAACTTCTCCTAAGGCAGCAAAAAAATCTCGTTTAGCAATACCTGCTACCGCCAGATCAATATCTGAGCGATCGCTGAACTTTCCCTTCACTAAAGAGCCAAATAAAATGATCTTTTGAGCGTTAAAATTATTCACTAAAACATGAGTAATTTTCTCAATATCCGATCGAGCTTTTGCTGCCAATATCCGATTAGCTGCTTTTTGATCGGCTATTTTTTGGAGCCAGTAGGTAGTATATTGCATGGTTGCAATTAAATTAGATTGGGGTCAATATTCAATTCCCGTAATTTATCTGCTAATCGTTGAGCATGGGCGATCGCCTGTTCTGCTCGTTGAGTCTCTACATCTGCCCGTTGAGTCTCTACATCTGCCCGTTGAGTCTCTACATCTGCTCGTTGCTTCTCCTGTTCTGCTCGTTGAGCCTCTAGTTTAACCTTGAGGATTTCATTCTGAGCAGCTTCTTGAGGAGTAGGAATTAGTGTCCCTTCTAAGGAAAAATAGCGCAATTGTTGCTCATGAATACCCAAGAAAAAGCCGAGGCTTTCACTCCACAGCCAACCTTGAGAATTAGGAGGAATCGGTTGGTATTGAACCCCTTCTAACCGAAAGCCAGCAAATTCTAGGGTGTGGGGAGAAAAGTAGAAATATTCTGGAGTATGAAATCTATGAGCATACAAATCTAGCTTGAGGGTGCGATCGACGTTCGCTGTTGAATCTGAGAGTAGTTCAATAATCACATCGGGATAACGTCCATCTTCTTCCCATACCACCCAAGAATTACGAGGTTCTCGCGTAGTATTCTTAACTAAGAAAAAATCTGGGCCACGAAAGTCACGGTTTTTTAGTTGCTGGCGACTAAAGTAGATTGTTAGATTTGCCCCCACAAAAAAATCATCGCGATCCTGCCATGCCCACTCTAAACAAGTGACTAGCAATAACAATTGCATATAGTGCAAAGAACTTTCCATCTCTGGTTCATCGCTCAAGAGTTGACTAGCATCGGGCATTTGCATTTCTAGTTCATGGGCTGTGATTGCTGCCATAAATTTTTCCTCCTCATGCAATTATGGATAATTATAGCTTAAGTTTTATCTATTTTCTCTCAATTAAATCTCTAGCGATCGCCCAATTCTTGCGCCAAAGTATTACTATAATTCACGACAGCATCTAGGTCTAAATAATCGTGAGCGTAGGCTTTACGAAGTAAATTATTAGGGATAAATTGATCATATTTGTGGAGTTTTTGGGGTTCTTCATCGCTACCAACTAAGTCTTCTGATGTTAGTCCCGCTTGACAGATAGAAACTAACTCTGTAGCTAATTCCTCGATCGTATTTTTGCTAAGTTTGATAATTAAAAAATAGGGCGCAGTACCAGTGATACTTTTGATTGCTATGCGAGTTTCTTGGAGTATTTTGAGGATTTTAATTAGGGTGTGGTAGCCTCTAGTTCCTAGCCAAGGAAAGATAGCGTAGGTATTTTTTTCTAGATGAAAGATAGTAGTTTGGTTTCCTTCCCTATACTTGAATAAGTTCCGGGCAGTAGTTAACCGGGCGATCGCTCCGGGTTGAAGATAACGATAACTAGTGTTTTCTTGTAAAACTTGCCGCATTTTTTGGAGTACTTGCGTGTGGATATTGGTACTACTGCCTCGCCAGTTAACTGTTCCAGTTCCAGCTACTGGTTTAACCTCAATAGTTTTAGTTTTGGAATTGATTTCTAGAACTTCCCAAGTCTTCCCAGCAAGAGTTAATTTGCTGCCTAAGTTGGGGGCGATCGATACCTGACCGATCGCTATATTTCCATGGCAAACGCTATAAGTAACCTGCTCGGAAAACACCCCATAAAATTGAAAAGAACCTACAATCTTTTCCCCGACTACCCCTAGAATTAAGGAATTACTTTCGGTTTTTTGTAGGTGATCGAGGCTAATTAAATAATGTAAAACCTGCCGAAATTCTTCTGGGGTAATTTGTGAAAAAGGAGCAAGATTAAGAATAGTTTGAGCTAAATTATGGGGTGTAATTTCTCCTACGGCGGCGATAATACTTAGGGTTTGTTGGTAGAGCAAACTTAGGGGATATTGCAGGGGAGCGATCGGCTCAATCCATTGTTCTTCCAAGTAGAGCTGGAGGATCGCGATCGTTTGGAGTAAAGTCCAGGGTATTTGTTTAGGAAATAATTCTTCCCCTAGCAATTCTGGTTCGGTACAAATAAACTGCATTCGTGATGGTTCTCCCCTGCGTCCAGAGCGTCCCAATCTTTGCAAAAAACTTGCTACAGAACTTGGAGATTCTAGTTGAATTACTTGGTCTAATTGCCCAATATCTATGCCCATTTCTAAGCTGACAGTTGCCGCAGTTACTGCTAAACTCTGGGGGTCTTGCATGGCAGCTTCCGCAGCTTGGCGGAGATTGGGAGCAATGCTGCCGTGATGAACATGATAGACATCTGGTGAAGTTCGATCTAAGGCAATTCTCCGCAGGTTACTAATTACCTTTTCTGCTTGAGTGCGATTATTTGTAAAAATTAAAGATTTTCGGGCTTGAGTTTGCTGAAATATCTCTTGATAGTGGGATAAGTTATGACCATTTTCTGTCTCTTCTTTTGGGGTAATAAAATATTCCACCGCTAACTGAATCCGGCGGCTGGTGGTGGCAACTTTAGTGGTAGTTACTGGTAGGTTGCTGCCCGATCGCAACCAGTCTTCTGCTTGGACATAATCTCCTAAGGTAGCCGATAAACCAATCCGGCGCAGGGGATGGGAAATAAACTTTTCTAGCCTAGCTAATTGACAGAGAATTTGGCTCCCTCGTTGGGTTCCCATAAATGCATGAATTTCATCAATAATCACAAACTGCAAATCATTAAATAATCGCGGGATTTGCTGATATTTATTAATCAATAAACTCTCTAAAGATTCGGGAGTTATTTGGAGGATTCCTTGCGGATTTTTAAGGAGATTCTTCTTTTGGCTTTGGTTAGTATCTCCGTGCCAAGCACAAACATTGATATCAGCATATTTTAAGAAGTCATTTAAGCGATCGTACTGATTATTTATTAAGGCTTTGATCGGACTAATATAGATAACTCCAATACTTTTTGGTGGTGATTCATGGAGTTTGGTAATTACGGGCAAAAAAGCAGCTTCAGTTTTACCAGCAGCGGTTCCTGCTGCTACTAATAAATGATGATTTGTAGTAAAAATTATCTCGCAGGCCTCTAATTGTGCGGGTCTTAATTCTGTCCATCCTTGCTGATAGATATATTCTTGTAAAAAAGGAGCTAAGTTCGCAAAAGTCATGGAGTTATTTCTGCTGATGGACAGGAATAGTAATAGTAAATTCTGTACCTTGATTTAGCTGAGAATTAACTTCTAATCTTCCCCCATGTTTTTCTACTATTACTTGATAGCTAATAGCAAGTCCTAAACCAGTTCCTTGACCTACGGGTTTAGTAGTAAAGAAGGGATCAAATAGCTTACTTTGATGTTCCAAAGGAATCCCTCCCGCATTATCTTGAACCCGAATCATGATCTCTTCTGAAGTTTTATTTAAAGTTTCATCTGGGATTATATATTCCGTAGAAATCCAAATAGTAGGTTTCTCGATCGCACCTCTTTCCACTTCTTGACCATGTTTAGTAAAATGAGAAACTAAAGCATCGATCGCATTCGCCAACAAATTCATAAATACCTGATTTAACTGCCCTGCATAACATTCTACTAAGGGTAATTGACCATAATTTCTAACTACAATAATTTCTGGATGAGTTGTATCTTCTTTGAGACGATGCTGCAAAATCATCAGGGTGCTATCAATTCCTTCATGAATATCTACAGCTTTGATCGCCGATTCATCTAGTCGAGAAAAATTACGCAGGGAAATGACAATTTTTTGGATTCTCTCCGCACCTATCTTCATCGATCGCAGGAGTTCGGGTAAATCTACAGCCAAGAAATCTATATCTACTTCTGTGGCCGCTTCTTGTACCATCGGGGGCAAATCTTGCTGATTTTCTTGCACGATTTGGATTAATTTTAAGAGGTCTTGGGTGTACTCTTGGGCGTAACCAATATTCCCATAAATAAAGCTTACGGGGTTGTTAATTTCGTGAGCAATTCCGGCTACCATTTGACCAAGGCTAGACATTTTTTCTGTTTGCACTAGCTGGGCTTGAGTTTTGTGGAGTTGGACTATCAAAGATTCTAACTGCTCAGTTTGCGTCCGAAGTTCCGCTTCAGAGGTACGGAGGGCAATTTCTGCTTGTTTGCGATCGGTGATATCCATCACTGTTCCTAAAGCTCCAATCACTTGCTGGTGATCCCAGATCGGCTGTCCTTTGCCATTAACATAACGAGTTTCCCTAGCTCCAACTATCCGGTAATCAAGACTAAAAGGCTGTTGAGTTGCAAGGACTTCTTCAAGGGCATGGGCGATCGCACTTCTATCTTCTGGGTGAATTAACTGGAGGGCTTCTTCGTAGCTAGGGGCAATTTCTCTTGGCTCTAGTCCATAGATCCGGAACATTTCCTCAGACCAGAGAGTTTCCTTAGTATTAAAGTTAAACTGCCAACTGCCCATGTGAGCCACTTGCTGCGCCTCGGTTAGTTTTGCTTCTCTCTGAGCCACCTCAGTTAGGGATTGCTGCAATTTCCCGACCATCCGATTAAAGGCCTCGGCCAAAATCCCTAATTCATCTTCCCGTTCGATAGGCAGAGATTCATCCCAACTCCCCTCCGCCACTGCCCTTGCTGCTACTGCCAGCCGGATAATGGGTCTGGCTAACCATTGAGAGGTAAATAAACCGATTAGAGTTGCTACGATCGCTGCGGCTAGGCACAACAGAATAGTTGATCGCTGAATAGCATTTACTTCTCCCATGAAATCTGCTTCTGGAACTACTACCACAATCAACCAATCTATCCCAGCAGAATCTTGAAAAGGGACTACTTGCAGAAATTGCTTTTCATTTTGAATACTAAAATCTAATTGTTGAGGAGTAGTAATATTCTGGAGTTCCCCAAACTTATTAGCTAAATATTGGGCAGTAGTTTGAGTAATGCGATCGCTACTTTCTATAGCTTTGATGCGTTGGGGTTTATCACCGTTTGTAGTCAAGGGTAACTTTGTCGAGCTGGCAACCAAAAAGCCCGATCGCTCCATAATAAAAGTCTGCCCAGTCTTGCCCACTTTTAGGTTCTGTAGAAAATCCCCCACTTGATCAAGCAGAACTGTACTAAGCAAGACTCCTTGTAAACGTCCTTGCTGATCGATTACTGGGTAACTCCTAGTAATTGAGAGGATATTGTTAAGATACTGAGTAAAAATTGGACTCCACACGGGTTTGCGAGCTTGGGCTGCCCCCTTATACCAAGAACGGGTCCGGGGATCGTAGTCTTTGGTAGTTGCGACTATCTTTTCTCTTTCCCCGGCAGGATTAAGGGCATAGCCTTGGAGGTTATATCCGTTACTTTCTTCAGAAACTCTAATCAGTATTTTGCCATCCTTGCCACTCCGGTCTGTAACAATGACTCCCTTTGTTTCCAGCCCTAAACCAATAAGGCTCAGACTAGGCGATCGCAGGGTCTGTCTCCACAGGTGAGAATTCCACGGCTCAAAGTTTTCTACGCTCAACAATCCCGAACTAATGGCATCGGCGTTAGCTTGGGTAGTTTGCTGGGCCGCATCTAGGTAACTGACCAGATTTTGATTAATTCTGGCGATGGTTTCTTGGCGTAGTTGATCTGCCACATTGTTCACTGCTCGTTGTCCATTCCGCAAAGATAACCACCCGACCAAACTCACTGCCAGAATGATTTGGCTCACAAAAGGTACGATCAAAACCGTAGTAAAAATTGCCTGTAAATTGGACTTCTGAAATCTATTTCTGAAGGGGAGAGCCATAGTTATTTTTGCCTAAAATATCTCAGATATTTAATCTATTTTTAACAACTACAGCAATTCTAAAGTAATTCCGCTTGTCTGAAGGGTATGATATTTTTATTACTGGACTGAATAAATGTTTGATCTGGGATAGCTACACTTTCTAACTAACGATTCCATAGCCCTAAACGCTGACTTTGAGCATTTCTTTCAGCAAGAGCCAGAGCATCAGCAGAATTTGTACAAGTTCGTGCATAACTGGGATGTAATCGGGCTTGTCCTTCTACAACCATTTGCAAGTTAATATTTTGATTTTGATTAAAAACAACTGCTAATACCCGTCCACTAACTCTTCCTACATCGTAGTACTGCACCGATGAACCAACAGGGAGCAGAGCTGTTAAGCGATCTTTTGAGGCTTGAGATTGGGTATTTTGTTCGGGTTGCCCATTGATCCAGTCTGGAGTATTAATGCAAGCAAGTTGAACTCTGATAGCTCGTCCCCCTTGATTTAAAGTTATGGTATCTCCATCGACAATGCTGCTTACAACGGCAGATAGAGGATTGGCACTAACCCTAAAAGGAAGGATAGCCAAAGTAAATCCTAGGATGCAAGTTAAGATAAGGTAAGGTTTAATCATAAAGAAGATTTATAGGGTTTTATTTATTTCTATAGCTAATAAGCTGTTATGCATTTAAACCGGGGATTCTGAAGGCTGAAGCCCTTACATAGCTTGGATGGCTCTATTAACTTAAGTGGTGAACAGCTTATTTTATCAATGTAACATATGATTTCTTGAAAATATTCAATACTTATCTTTCCTAGTTATTTCAATACCTGCTAATAGTAGTTAGCGGGGCAAATTTAGGTGAGCATACCTAGCTTGGAGTTCCGGGATTTGAAAAATTGTTTGAAACTTTAAGCCGACAGATTGATAAAATTCTTCGCCTCCTTGCTGGCGATCGACCAGAGCGATCACTTGATCCACTTCATAACCCACTGCTCGGAGTCGTTCTACAGCTTTCATGGCCGATCCCCCCGTGGTCACTACATCTTCTAGCACTACAACTTTAGATCCTGCTGGCAAAGCCATGCCCTCAATATAAGCCCCGGTTCCGTGTCCTTTGGCCTCTTTACGGACAATTAAAGCTGGCAGGGGTTGCCCTTCGTAGGTGGAAACTATACTCACCGCACTAACTATAGGGTCAGCTCCCAAAGTTAATCCCGCTACCGCCGCAGTGAAGGGAGGCAACATAGGTAAGATTAAGCGACCGATCGCTACAGCACCTTGGGGATGAAGAGTCACTTCTTTGCCGTTGATATAATAATCACTTTTTTTGCCAGAGGATAGGGTGAAATCTCCTTCTTGATAGGCTAACTGGCAGAATAAATTTAGCAAAAAATCCCGGAGCAGAGCTGGATTTGCAGTAGTGGTGGCGATCGTCATATTTATTATTTTGAATTATTAAAAGATTACAAATACGGTAGTGCTAAACCCGTAAGGATATCCCCCGCAGCGCGAGGGACATCCTTACCAAAAAAATCATTACTTCTTTAGGACTACTACAAATACCAATAATCAATGAATAATATCAGAGATACAGCACCTTGATCAGGTATCAGATGCACTCATGCAAGGTAAAAATCAAACTTTATAGAACTTTTAACCTTGATTTCAGTCACAGGAAAAACGCATTTTACTATGTCTATATCCCCCAGCAAAGTGCAGCAAATTAGGTTTCATAGCCCTGCGCTAAAGGACGGTTTCTATAACCATAAAGTTCTGATCTGATTGAAGTTTTAGAAGATTGATTGATGATTTCTTGAAGGATTTGTAGAACAAAATTATGAGGTAATAATTCCTCAAAGGCTGCTTTTGATTTTTGACAAGCTACCAAGAAATCTTCTGGGGATAATTTATTGTGAAAATTTTCAACTATCTCACCCAATCGATGTATTTCAGCAAAAGGTACAATTATACAAAAATCTTGCCAATTTACTTTCTTTAGAGTAGGTAACTGGAGATTAGTATCTATCAAAATAGGAATCCTTCCCGCCGACATTACCTCATAGATTTGGTAATTATCGTTATTATCTCCACGCATACAAAGAGTATAGGCATTATCTTGAATACTTTGAATAAATTCAGCTCTCGCTTTTTGCTTTTCTGTGGTTGTCATGAGGAAATAATCAACAGTTCTAGCGATAATTTTTGCATCTAGATTTGAGGCAGATTCTGCCACTGCAACTACTTTACTCCTCACAATTCGGCCGACTCCTCGTCTTGCACCCAAACTAACATTCTGGTTAAAAAAGCGGCTCGAGGCTAGCCAAGATTTTAATCTATGGGGCATAGGCAAGCTGGCTAGAGAGCTAATTTTTCCTGAATATCTAGTATTTCCTACAAAGCCGATAGTAGGAATTGCTGGCTTGGCGATCGCAGTAACTTTACTTCTTAGATCGTAGAGCCAAATAGGAATAGGAATTAGCTTCTCCTTATCTTGAGTTTGGTATACAGAGGTGGCAAAGGCTATTTCTCCGGCTGTTGGTTTATACTCCATTGCGGGAGTAAAAGTAATTAAAGTTCTGCCCGAAGCTATCACCTCTTTCTTGAATTTATGGAGAGCTTCTTTTTGCTCTTTATAAACATACTTACCATCACGTTTGCTTAAATAATCTCTATAATCATTAGGTAAAATTACTAGAGAGCCAGCTTCCTTTAGATTTTTGAATCTATGGACTTTGACTAATTTTGGTAGGGCTTCTCTAAGTAAATTCCAGTATTCCAATTCTGGATCGCACTCTTTTAGAGTCTCATGCATTAACAGCATACTAGGACGACATTCTGGTAAAATCAAATCTTCCTTGACCCATAACTCTAGGGGCTGTCTAAATTCTTGATGAGACATAGTAATCCTTTTCCAAAGTAAAAATTAATAATCCTTTAAGGGATTTTCCCAAAGAGTGATGAGCCTTTAACTTAAAACTGAGTCTATATTACGTAAAGAAAAGTAGCCCTAAAAGTAGCTATGACTACAATCCTGAAGATTTCAACTTAATGCTAATGCCTAAATTAATAATAGTCTTTATAAATTAATTCCGCATCTAGTAATTCTACTTAATTTGTGGTATTTTGATGATTGTAAATAGGACTCTTGTACGTAATATTATTTAGGTTAAGTACGCAATATTACTTAGGTCAAGATATTCCCCAATAATCTTCAGATGCTATCCTAATAAGGATTAATAGTATTTATACTTGCTATTAGATTTATTCACCAGTTA
>Ga0105048_10005832_pt1 | contig 19902 bp, 13 predicted proteins | sample MAT05_FD_78382 | JGI IMG/M metagenome (GOLD analysis project Ga0105048, IMG submission 78382) | Freshwater microbial communities from Lake Fryxell liftoff mats and glacier meltwater in Antarctica - MAT-05 | ecosystem: Environmental > Aquatic > Freshwater > Ice > Liftoff microbial mat | place...
CAGTTTTGGAGCGTCCGCAATTCGAACTTACGTCGATTATAAACGGCCAAAAATAGCGACTTACACGGCCTCGTGGTGGTGCCGGACGATTTCTCCATCGACCAGGTAAATGACATCTTCGGCTATGTTCGTGGCATGGTCGGCGATCCGTTCGACGTGTCGCACCGCAGAGAATAACGACAACGCCGCGTCGATTTTGTCGGGCGAAGTTTTCATTTCGGCGATCAACTCGTGAATGATCGCCGCGTTATGCGCATCGACTTCATCGTCGAGCCGAATCACCGTGCGTGCCGCGGCCACGTCTGAATGCACAAAAGCGTCGAGGCTGCGTCGGACCATGTCGATGGTCCGTTCCGTCATCGGCTTTAAGCGACTCGGAATATTCGCGAACGGCGGGTGCGACAAAGTGAGTGCGCGTTCGGCAATTCCCGAGGCTAAGTCACCCATTCGTTCGAGATCGGTCGAAATCAGTAGAACCGCACTAATTCGCCGCAAATCGACCGCTACCGGCTGGTGAAGTGCCAGGATTTTCAGGCACTCTTCGAGCACCTCATTTTCGAGTTGATCGATCAGGTTATCGCCTTCGATGACCCGATCCGCCATATCGATATTGCGGTCTTGCAGCGCCTGCGCGGCCTGGAACACAGCTTCCTCCACTAGCCCCGCCATCTTCAAAACGAGCTTCTGCAACCGTTCGAGATCGCGTTCCATGTGTTTGGACATTCATACTTCCCGATTGTGCATTCAACGATTCTCGTTGGCATAATACGACACATCCCCGGTGAGTGAAACCTTAACCGCCCATAACTTTTGCGAGAACTTCTTCGCCGGTCATGCGGAAGGCGGCTTTGTGCGGGCAGGCTCGCACGCAGAATGGGTCGGTGTCGTCGGGGACCAGATCCTGGCACTTGTCGCAGTTTATCGCCTTCGTTGGCAGGGTGTAGAGCGTTTGCGTCGTTTGCTTCGGGGGCAACTGGATCGAACCGTACGGGCAGTTGCGTTCGCACAAACCGCACTGGATGCAGTGGTTCTCGATCTTGATTTGCAGCGAAGTTCCCGAACGGTGGATCGCGTCGACGGGGCAACCGTCCATGCAGTACGGCTTGTTACACGACCGGCACGATGCCGCTACGAGGTAGTCGCCGAAGCGATTGCCTTCGCGAAGCAACCGCGAGTAACCGTCGCCGTGAACGTCGGCACACGCCTTCGTGCATTCGTCGCAGCGCGTGCAACTCTTGAGGTCGAGCATCATCAGGAAGCGGCCCTGATACAGCCCCTGGTTCAGGAAGTCGCCGAGGATGTCGCTTTCGATCGGCTTCGGGGCACGATTTCGCGTGAGGTGTCGCGTCCGCGCTTCTTGAAGTTTCCGTTCGACGCTCGGGAACAAATTCCTCATCTCGTTGAACAGGCTTTTCGGTATCCGGATCGCTTCGACGGTATCGAGTGCGGTCACAGTAGCGGTGCGGCGACCGTCTTCTTCGAGCATCGCGATTTCGCCGAAATACTCGTCTTCCGTCTGGCGGTTCAACACGACTTCGCGACCGTCGATATCTTGCGTAATCTTTACCGAGCCGAGCCGGATGATGTAAAAGTCCTGGGCTTTCTCGCCTTGGCCAACGAGTCGCTCGCCGGGTTGCGTACGCCTCAGCGTGGCGCGATCTTTGCCTGCTGGGGCATCGACGAGTAATCGGGTCAGCGCTTCGCGGTCTTCGCGTTCGACGAGGTCTTGAAATAGTGTCGGCGGTTCGTTTTCCTTGGCACGACGTTGCAGGCACGAGCGGATGGCGTTTCGCGTGTAAATGAGGTTCAACACATCGCGTGCGGACTCGGAACGCTGAACCATATCGAGGACGTTCCGCGTCACTTCGTAGACGATGGCGGTGTCCGATTCGACGCGAATCGATGCGGTGCGTCGCTTGTTCGCCATGCAGGCAAGTTCGCCGAGGATCGTCGCCCAGGTGCCGAGTTCGACGATTTTCGTGCCGAGTTCGCTGGGGTCATCTTCGCGTGGGCTGCGTCCGAACAGTCTCCCGAGGAAACCCGTTTCGACCGCTTTCGCCTTTACATCGCGGCTGTATATGCCGAACTGGCCTTCGCCGAGGAAGTACGCGGTGTTCGCGTAGTGCCCCTGCAAGCCGAGCACGTGCCCTTTCTTAACGACGAGCCGTCGTACCGCACCTTCGTTCCAACGCAAGTAGGAGAGTGGCACTTTCTGGAACGGCGAGAACGATCGCGTCGATTGTGGCGTCCCGAACTCGGGGATGAAATCGAACTTCAGCTCCTGCATTTCCTCGGCCGAGAGGAAGCCGCTTTCCGCTTTCCCGGAGCGTGTGGCATAGAACACGACATCCTTCGCGATGACCGTATTCGGGCTTTCGAGTTGCGCGAGTAGTGGGCTATCGCCTTCGATTTCGAGTGCGTCGCGGAGTGGCTTCGGTACGATCCGCTTATTGAGTTGCAGCGCACCCGTAGGGCACGAGTTCATGCACTCGCCGCACTGCACGCAGTTCGATTCGGCCATGATCGAATCGAGGTCGAAGCTGATTCGTGTCTTATAGCCCTTGCCCGTATGGCCAATCACCTTGAACGGCCGGACTTCGTTACACGCACGCACGCAGCGATCGCAACCGATACAGCGATCGTGGTCGACCGCCACCGTCCGCGAAGAATATGGCAACAGCGAGTTCACGACCTTGTGTGCGGTGTGTGCAAGCGACATCGGTAGCGGCACCGTAGGCCGCGAATTCGGGTGACGCTCGACGTTCTTTCCAGTGGTATGCGAAAGGTCTTTGTGTCGCGTGGGGATGCCAACGCGTGGGCCAGACAGTTCGAGGTTGTCGGCGACTTTCTTCAGTTCGTTGTCGTAGACTTTCGTTTTGCCCGCGTCGGCTTCGGGGTGGTAGTTGTCCGCCAACAGAAATTCAGCGAGAAGCGAAACCGACGATTGCACGATCTCGGAATACTCGGGTTTCAGGCCCGGCCCGACCCGCGTCGTGATCTGCATTTCCTTCTGAATTTCGTGATGGCAGGCGGGAACGAGCTTGTCGCCGGGTTCGACCGTCTTGGTACTTCGCTTGTAACGCACAACGTGTACCGAGCACATCCGACACACGCCAACGGGCTTCATGTGCTCGCGGTGACAGAGTACCGGAATGCGGCGATCGAGATCGTCTTGCGTCCAGATTCCATCGCGAACGAGTTTCATCCCCACGTCGTAAATCGTGGTTTTGCGAATGATCGGCAAGCCATCGAGGTTGTAACGTTCGACGCCTTGCGCATCTCGTACCTTGGTTGCCAGCGGCATACTCACATCGACGCCATCGATCACGATCTTGATGAAGTCGTTCAGCTGCGCGTATGTGGCTTTCACTTGACGAATCAGATTGCCATCTTCGTCGCGCGCGAAAACCCCTTCGTTTTCCTTACCCAGCGATTCGATCACGTCCAACGATACGGCCATGAGAATACTCCAACAACTGAGGTGCGCGGCGATCTGGACAAGAACCCGTGCGATTAAGTTTCGGATCGCACATCATCGGGAAAGTATTGCAGCACGGTCATCAGCGGGTTGGCAGCGACTTGACCGAGGCTACAAATCGACGTCATAACCATCGCGAGCGACATATCGGAAATCACATCGGCAGTCGAATCGACCGATTGCTGAGTGAGGCTGCGTTCGCCGCGACTTTTCGCGAGGTTGGTCCCGATCTCGACGAGTTTCTGTGATCCCAACCGACACGGCACGCACTTCCCGCACGATTCGTTCCGGAAGAACTCGGTGTAGTTTTTCGCATGGTCGAGCATGTTCGGGGCGGTCTTCGATGCGTACACGGCAAGCCCCGCACCGAGCATCATACCGAGGGCGTTCCCGGTACCGATGCCTAAAATCTTGCTGACGTTTTTAAAGACTCCTAAATCCATCGGCAAAGTCAGCAGGTTGAAGTGGCTGTTCGCTTCGTTCACGCCGCGGTCGAGAATCTTCTTAGTGTTATCGTTGGCGCGGCTGCGTCGATCCGCGAAATCGGCTGGTAGCGGAATCATCGGTGGGATCAGCCCGCCCGATGGTCCGGATGTGGCGAGTGCCTTCAACGACCCATTGATGACGCCTCCCGCGAGATCGATGAGGTCGCCGAGTGTTTTGCTGAACGGGATTTCGTAAACGCCCGGCCGCGCCACGTCGCCACTGATGGAAAAGAGTCGGCGACCTTTGTAACCCTCTTCGCTTTGCTTGGGATACCAACCGTCGTTCTTCAACATGATCGCCGGCGACCACGAGATCGTTTCGACGTTATTTACGACTGTCGGCTTGTCGCGCAGGCCGTTCGTCATCAGTTCGGGCGGGCGGTTACGGGGTTGCGCCCGACGATCTTCCATCGCTTCGATGAGCGCGCTTTGTTCGCCGCAAATATAGCCGCCCGGGCTGACGAAGACTTCCACGTCGAAGTTGCGACCGGTGCCGAAGATATTGTCGCCGCTCGCGTTCATCGCCCGTGCATCTCGGATCGCCTTTCGCACCGCTGCGATTTGCTCCAGATACTCGTGCCGAATGAAAATGTAACCGCGCGTGGCATTCGTTAGTAAACCCGCAAGGAGTACGCCTTCGACGGTGATGTGTGGGGCTTTTAGCAAGATTTCGCGGTCTTTGAAAGTCCCTGGCTCGCTTTCGTCGCCATTCACGACGATATATTTTTCATCGCCTTCGGCCTTCCAGACTTCGAACCACTTTAGGTACGCCGGCACGCCCGCGCCGCCCATACCGACGAGGCCCGCGTTTTTCAGTTTCGCGAGCCACGGGTGTTTTTCTTTCACGAAACCATCGATGTCTTCCCGGCCTTCTGCATTTTTCGGCACGAGGTTCGGCAACGCGATCGGTGAGGGATGCTCTTTCGCAAATCGGCGTACGGCTTCGAACGGCTGCCATGCCGGGTCGCGGTCTGGTTGCGCGTAAGCGTCGATCAGCCACTCGTTGCGGTTGAGTTCGTACGTGTAGTCCCAGTCGGGAATCGGTGCGGTGCCACCGGATGCGATCGTTGCGAGGATTGTAGCAAAGTCTTGCGTCGAACGCCCGGCATACACCCATTCGTGGAAGGTACCATCGCGGTCGCCGTGCGCGTACGGATTTTTGTGAATCGCTGCGAGCGTTTGTTGTTCTGCGATGGTTGGCTCGTGGTCATGCTTTTCGGGATCGTGCCGCGTGATGCACATCGCTGGTGCGCGATCGCAACGCCCGAGACACGAGACGCCTTCGACGACGACGCTTTTTTCGCCATCGCGTTCGAGCTTCTTTAACTCCTTGATGACATCCGGCGCACCGCGTAGGTGGCACGTCATATCTCGGCAAACGGCGGCCGTCACGTACGGCGGCGGTTGCCATTGGCGGAAGTGCGGGAAGAAACTGGCGACTTCCTGAATGCGCGGTAATGGAATGCCCGAGTCCTTTTGGAACTGGATCAGTTCCGCTTCGGGCAGGTAGCCGTGCTTCTCTTGAATGTCGCGGAGGCGCTTGACGATAATCATCCGAATTCGCCGTCCGGGTTAGGGTTTGCCTGGCTTCGTGCCGCCAAGCATGAATTCGATCGTGCTGAGGCGCGGTTCGCTCGGGTCGCGGGCGGTAGCTCCACGCCCCTGGAAGGCATGTTCGCCGTTATGGTACCGATGGCAATCGGTGCAGCCGTGGCGAACGCCACCAGTGGTAGAAACGCCACCTTTCGGCCCGCTCGTCGTCAGTTGCGGCGCGTGACAGACCCGGCACGATTCGACGCCGAGGATTTTAATCTTATTGTCTTTGTCGAAGCGTTTCGCATCGGTCGGATCGTACTTGTCTTGGGTGCCGGGGTGACACTCCTGGCAGTTGACCGCACGGTGCGAGACGTGGTTGAATTTCGCATGTTCGAACCAGACGGTCGGAATCTTTACGGGAACGACGGTCCGTTTCGCGGGCGGCTCGTTGACTCCATTGAACGCATGACACTCGGCACACGTGCTGCCGTTGAGGGCGTTGTTCGCTCGCGGGTTCACATCCGAAACGAGCTTCTCGAACGCTTTGTTTCGTGCCGCCTCGATCTCTTTTTGAATCGTCTCTGCTTTCTTGCCGATCGCGGGCGAGTCCTTGATCGCGGCATTTTTCAACAACAGTTGTCGTCCGAATTCCGCGTCGAGATACTCGATCAGTTCCGCAGGTTGTTTGCGGTGCGGTAACACGAACGGGTCGATATCGACTTTGAGAATCGTCGTCTGTTCGGGCGATTTCAGCGGATGGCACGCCCTGCAGTGTGCATCGAAATTGATGGGCAGATAATACGCGCCTTCGGCTCGCGGTGGCTGGATCGCTTCTTTCGGCTCGCCGACAAGGTTGACACCGGTTGCGATTTCCCCTTTCAGACCCATACGCCCGGAATCGAGTTGATGGCACGACGCACACTGCAACTGCACTGCTGTCATCGCATTGTCACCCGCTTTAAAATAGCGACGCTCGACACTGGCATCGTTGCCGTTGAGCTTGGTGAGTGCGGCCTTCGTGAGATTGCCGCGTTCCGAACCGGGGGCAGGGGGGATACCGAGTGTCATGTGGTGGTTGTGGCTGAACTGGATCGTGCGCTTCGCGCCTTTACCGTTGGCTTCGTCGTCGAGTTTGCGGAAATTCGGGTGATCGGCAAACGACTGGATTGTGGGAGCATATTTCAGATTGCCATCGCCGATGGCTTTCGAGGCATCGTAGCTCGCGGGCAAGTTGGCGTGGCACTTCGTGCAGTGATTGTCGTCGATTCGCACTAGCGAGTTTGTGCGCCCGTTGTGATCGTGGTGACAGGTCCAGCACGCAGCATCACTTTCGCCCGCAGGCCAAATCGCGGTGGCGTGGTGCGCGGGGCCGGCGTGACATTTCTCGCATGTCATATCCAGCCAGCGTTCGTGTGGCTTGATCGGCGATGACGTGAACAAACTGCCAGAGTCGTACGGCCGATGGCACGCTTCGCAATTCGTGTCGAGGGCGGCGTGCGGGTTCGTGAGTGGCCCGTGGGTGTACTTGTAATCGTTCTCGCCGGTGGAGTTGTTAGCGAAGCTATAACCGAGCCAGATCAGCGGGGCCAGAAAGACCCCGATCGCCCAGAGGTTACGGCGGAAGAATTTCTGTAGCGCCTCGGCCCACGTTTGGGACGCGAAGTACCTTCGGCGGTCGCCGGGGTAACGGTCCACGAGGTCGCGACTGTCGGAACGCGGAGATTGCATGGTGCCAGGTTACCAGTATTTCAGGGCTTTCACCGCATGAATACACATACAGACGAACATTGACAACGAGAGCGGACCGTGAATCACGAGCCAATTGCGGAGCCAAAAGTTTAGCGTCACGTGCGTGTCCCACTGACGGCGAATATCCGCGAGCCGTTCGAGTTTCGTCAAATCGTCGAGCGCATCGCTCGGAATCGCACTCCGCAATCGCGCGAACAAATTCTCCGATTCTTTCCGCGACCCGAGCTTGATGTAATTCACGTCTACTACTTTAGCGTACGAACCCTGCGCGTGCATCGTGTCGTTTTCGTGAAGATCGCGATGCGAGCGAACTTTTCGGCCATGTTGCAAATACGGCATGAGCAAGTTTTTGACGAAAGTCGACAACTGATCTGCCGAGCGACCGATGACTTTGGGCTTGAAGCCGAGTTTCGCATCGGGGGCACTCCCGAGTTCGGTGGTCATCTGGTCGAGGATCCTCCTCGCGTCGCCCACGTGTTTCTCGACCGCGAATTCGACTTGCGATGCAACCGTTTCGCTCGGAATGTCGTTGAGGATTTTTTGCGGTAACCATTGCTGCATGACGAGGCCCCACACGCCGCTGACGATCACGATGAGGAACAGCACCATCGTCGTGGCACTGAGCCGACCGCCCCAGTCGAACCCGCTGTGCAGCACGATAATTGGCACGCAAACGAGGCCGAGCACGATATGGCACCACATCCACGGCCTGGCTCGACCGAGCCAACGGAACTTGCGGAGCAGAGCTTTTCGCGGCCAAAACAGAATTTCGCTGAGGATGATCACGAAGCCAATCAATCCCGTGATGACGCCGAACCGACCGTTGGCCACCGGCCACGCCCAACCGAGAAGTGCGGAGCCAATGTACCAAACGAGAATCGGAATGCACGCGACAGCCGACGCAATGAGCACGCACGCCACTCGCTTACTCGATGAAGATTGACGACCGAATAACACGATGTCCCCTCAAACGTAATTTCTACGTCCATCAACCAATATCAAAACTATGTGGGCGGCTACCAAAGAAGCTATCAGATCGCCTACCCATCTGTCAACGATTTGCCATCGGCGTTTAGCGAAGATGCTACGGTTACGGTGGTATAATCGAACTTGCCGAAAATTCGTTGCGAATCGGGTGGATGGAACTTGCATAATGCTTGGGCGTTCGTCATGATATACGGAACTCCCGAGATAAATGAACCTCAAACTTCGCGTATGGTATCGCACATGATGTCTCGCGTTTGGCGCTTATTCGCTGGAATTGCACTCGTTTTGTCCTGCAGCGTCACGTGGGTGCTTTCGCAAATTCCCGATGCCGCCAGACCCGCGGCCAAAACGGAACCGATTTCCGTGGCCATCGCGGCACCTGAAAAACATGCTCCGCACATGATTGGGCGTGCCGGTTGTTCTGCTAACGGTTGCCATGGGCAGGTAGGTGACAGTTCAGAAAAAACTGGCCTGGATACCTGGCGAAGCAGCTTTACGATCGACATGGCAAAAGATCCGCACACTCGCGCTTACGCCATTCTGAGTAGCGAACTCTCCACGAAAATGATGCGGCGATTGAACCGGGTGAATACCGACGCGGTGCTACTCGAAGAGCAAAAAGCGACGAACGATTATCGTTGTCTAGCATGCCATTCCAACCCTTCGCTGGCTGAAGAAGTCCGCTTGAAAGTCGCGATACCGCAATCGTTGCTTGCAGAAGGCGTCAATTGCGAGGCATGCCACGGCAGTGCGGAGAAATGGCAAATTTCGCACGTGAGCTGGACGAAACCTGCCACTCGCGCCACCGATTTCGCAAATGGCGGAATGCTCGAATTGAACGACCTCGGCAACCGCGCAGTCGCCTGTGCAGGCTGTCACATCGGCGCACCCGCCGATGCGGAACATGGCTTTGCGGTACGCGATATGAATCACGACATGATCGCCGCCGGCCACCCGCGACTGAAGTTCGATTATTCAGAGAGATTGCTAAGGCTTCCCGCACACTGGCACGAACGCGACCGCAGTACCTTCCCCGGCACGCCGCGAAAAGACTACCTCCTCGAAACGTGGTCGGTCGGTCACGCCGCCGTGTCCGAAGCGTGGTGCTCGCTCTCCAAAGATCGCGAAATTCGCAAAAATCCGTGGCCCGAACTCTCGGAGTCCAACTGCACGCAGTGCCATCACGATCTCACATCTTCGGGCAAGAATTATCCCGATACATGGTCGCGTAACAGAAGCGGCAAGACACTACTAGAGTCCGCGATGCCGTGGACGTCCCGCGATCTCGTTGGCGAATTGGATCGCAAAACGCGACCGCAAAACATTACAGTCAACATCGTACAAAAGCTGCGAAAATACGAAGCGAAGGTCGGTTCCAGTCCGCTCGACCGCGAAGACGCATCGGCAATCGATGAGTCGTTGCATTCACTCGAATCTGCTCTGGGGGTCACAAAACACGACACCGTTTGGGAGGTGAAGCGGTTTGCCGCAGACACGAAAATTCGAATTCAGTCGCTGATCGTTTTGCTCGAACATAACAAATAATGACGTGGTTTGATGCCAGAACCGCCGAAACTTTGGTTCCGGCGTGAATCCAGACGCTCAAAATCGGACGTAAGTCGTTGGTGGGTTAGGTTGGTTCCGAAATTCGGGAATGAGTCCACGGATGGGTGGGTGGGTAATGGCTGGAGTCATTCACCGGCTAATCGCCCTGTATCAGTCATCGCGTTTGTGTCGCAGTCTGTTGCGACGGGTTTTGAAGTTCGAAACTTTAGCTGTTGAACAGATACTGCCGTTGATGGAAATTAAAGGTTCACGATGTTCGCCCCAACATCACTGATCGACACCCTGCGAGTTTTGGTGACACCGTGTACTACCGCGTGGCCGTTTTATTCGTTGCCTTCGCAACCGCTGTCCTCTTCGTCGCGCAGGCGACAAGATCTGCTGCTCGCGCACCCGTTATTGAATCCGCACACGCACACGAACAGCCGTACGGCATGATCCAGCCGAACGGCATGTACTCGGTGGCGACTTCCTGTTCGGCAGCGAGTTGCCACGGAAGTGGTATCGTAAAGCAAGCCGGCGGCGAATACACGACGTGGATGGAAGGCGATCCGCACGCCAAGGCGTTCGGCGTCCTTTACAACGAAGTCTCTGAACGGATGATCAAAAATCTCGGTCGAAAAGAACCGGCATACCGCGATGCCAGTTGCCTGAAGTGCCATGGCGTCGACGAAGACAAGCAGTTGGATGGCGAGAAACTCGACGACCGCAACCACTCCGAAGCGGTCAGTTGCGATGCCTGTCACGGCCCGTCGAAGAACTGGATCGCCATCCATTATCAGCCGAGTTGGAAGGCGATGTCCGACAAGGATAAATTCGAACGTTACGGTTTCGTGCCATCGAAAGATCTCTCTGCGAGAAGCCTAAACTGTGCCGCGTGCCACGTGGGGGCACGGGATCGCGAAGTCAATCACGATCTCATTGCGGCTGGTCACCCGCGACTTTCGTTCGAGTATACGCGGTACCACTTCAGCGATAAATACCTTAAGCATTGGGTTGAGAAAGTGCCGAACCCGGACTTCGAAGTGCGCTCGTGGTTTGTCGGACAAGTCGCCAGTCTGCGTGCGGCCGTGGACTTGCTCTCGGTTCGTGCCGAGCGCGCCAGCCGTCAAAACTCACCGTGGCCGGAGTTCTCTGAATCGAGTTGCTACAGTTGCCATCAGGGTTTAAACCCGGATTTCCCGCGTAGTGCCGGTGCGGACCGCATTCGGCCCATCGGCGTTCCCGGCTGGCAGGTCTGGTATCTGTCGCTTGCGAAACTCGTCCCGCAAGCTTCGCAAATGCTGACGCAAGGCGATACGATTTCTTCGCTGACTGCTCTAGAAAAACTGCGAATCGCGATGGAAACGACGAACCCCGACCCCGCAAAAATTGCGAAACTCGCGGAAAAAGCGACTGCGGAACTCGATGCGATTCTGGCTCGCTTTCAGCGCGGTGGCTTCTCTGAAAATCTGTCCGTCGAGACATTCACGCGGCTCGGCGGGATGATCGCCGAAAGCGCATTGAACGCAAATCGCACAGCACTCAAAGATTACGATTGGGACTTTGCCGCCCAACACACACTTGCGCTCACGGCAATCTATCATGGCACCGGCGGTTCGTCGGGGCCACCCGCGATTGCGGCATGGAAACCGGCGCTTCTGAAATTACGCACGGCGATTGCATTCGATTCGAAGTCCAAAGATCGTTACGATAGTCCGAAGGATTACGACCCGAAGAAAACATACGAAGCGATCCGGGCGATGTACGATCTGACACACAACGCGAAGGGCGACCGATGAACGCACGAGCATTCCGAGGGGCATGGATCGTCGCTACCGCTGCCGTGGCTCTGGCGATGTTGGCACGAAGCGGCGTCAGCCAGCCGCCCGCCGAGGCACTGGCGAAGCCGATGGTTGTGGCCGACATTCACAATGCATCGGCCAGCATTGCCGAATGCAAGGCGTGTCACTCCGGTGCCGACCAGCGAGGAGTGCGCGACTTCGTCAACAAGTTCAAATCGCACGAGTTCATTCGACTCGACGAGAGCATCGTTTGGGAAGAAAATGACCCGCACGGCAAGGCGTTTGCGGTACTCGACCCGACCGCGAATTCGATCGCGAAGATCATGCAGAAGAGCCTCGGAAACGGTAATCCGGGCTACCAGATTCAGAACGATGTGCGTTGCCTGACGTGTCACGCGACCGACATGAAGCCAACGCAGAAGACTGGCAAACTGGCTACCGATTTCGCACGCAATAACGATGTTGGCGTTGGCTGCCTGAGCTGTCATGGCGTTGGTGCCGAGTGGCAAGTCGCACATTACAAAAGCGATCCAACCGGTAAAAACGAGATACCGTGGCGCACGATGACACCGAAAGTGAAGGAAGAAAAAGGCCTGCGGAACCTGCGCGATCCGCTTGCGAAAGCTGAGATGTGCGCGTCGTGCCACGTCGGCAACCCCGACGAAGGCAAAGTCGTCACGCACGAAATGTACGCCGCCGGGCACCCGCCGTTGCCACCGTTCGAACTCGTGTCGTTCATCGAAGGCGAACCGAAACACTGGAACAATCCGTCGAAGACTCCTTACCTCGTCGATCTGGCGAAAAACAAGCCTACTGATGCCTACGACCTGTTCCAGTATCGTTCCGAAACGATCGATAACTATACCGCCCGACACATCGCTGCAGGAGCGATTGCTTCGATGCAAGCCGAGATGAAACTCCTTCAAGCCGATGCCGCCGAGCGTACCAAGAACCCCAGCCACATGCTCGATTTCGCCCGGTTCGATTGTTACGCTTGCCATCACGATTTGAAAATCCCCAGCGACCGCCAAGAACGCGGTTATGAAGGCGCACCCGGTCGCCCGCCGCTGAAAGCATGGGTGTCTGCACTACCCGCTGTGATTGCTGCAAACGCCGGGTTAGGCACCACTTTCGATGAAAAGTGGGGGGCTGTTAAAAAGGCGTCTCTTGCGAAACCGTTCGGTGACACCGCTGAAGTTCTCAAGGCGTCCTCCGAAATGATCGCGTGGTACAAACCGAACGGTAAGGAATTCATGTACTCGACCGAGGCGACGACTGCGCTTCGCGGCGAGATCGAGAAAGCCATCGCCGACAAGAAATGGCGGGGCGACACCGAAGCCGTCATGCACCTGACGTGGGCGTATCGCTCGCTGCGAACGACATTGACGAACGATGCCGACAAACTCGATCCACTCGCAGTTTTCCTGCCGAAGAACGTTCGCGAAGCGACCGAAACCGACAAGAAAGTACCCGTCACCGCCGGCGAAGTTCTCGCGGAAAGGCAGAAGAAGTTTGCCGCATTCGACTGGACGAAGTTTCAGGAAGAATTCAGCAAGCTGAAGTAAATCGAACCGTTTCGACACCCTCTTCCGTTCCCCGTAAGGTCCTAATGTTCACACGTCGTGCCTGGTTGGCAATTGTGGTTGCGTTATCCGTGGCGAGCGTGGCTCCTGCCGCAGACAAGAAAATGTCGTTCGAGATTTATCAGGATGCCAAAGACGAGTTCCGCTGGCGTCTGAAGGACGGCGAAGGATCGATTGTCGCCACCTCCGGCCAAGGCTACGGCAAGAAAGCCGACTGCACGAAGATGGTTGGCAACTTCCAGGAAGACATTTCGAAGTACACCTTCGAGGTTTACGAGGACAACAAAAAAGACCATCGGTTTCGGCTGCAGGCGAAGAACGGCAACGTTGTCGGCTCCTCGAACGGTAGTTTCAAGACCAAAGCCGAGGCGGAAACGGCGATCAAGGAGATTCAGAAGGGCACGAAAGAAGCCAAGGTCGTCGAATTGGAAAAGGAAAAGAAGTAAGCTAATTATACCCATTGCGACGAATTCGTCGCAATGGGTTCCTGTGAAGCCCATCGCCAAACACACACTTTCGCAAACCGTCCAAAATTCCACTCGCAACTTCGGGCGATATCGGGTAAACCAATCAAATCGATCAATTGCCATTGCAGGATGAACTCCATCATGCTGTTCTATCTCATCGCTTGTCACGCTCTCATGGACTACGCCCTCCAAGGCGATGCCATGGCGGTTTGTAAGTGCCGACGCGCCAACCACCCGCTGCAAAAGTCGGTTCCGTGGTTCTATTGGCTGAGCGCCCACGCCATGCTCCACGGCATGGCGGTCGGCGTCGTCATCCGCTGGTTCGGCTACGATATGGTCACAGCTACGACGTTCGCGATTATCGAGACGGTCATCCACTGGTTCGTCGATCTGGGAAAGTGCGAGCAGTTTTTCAACATTCACGTCGATCAGGGAATTCACATCGCCTGCAAAATCGCCTGGTGGGCCATGCTGGTGAACGGCAATTTCGCAATAAATGGTTGAAATCCTGCATTCGCCACGGGCATTCACGAGGGTGCCCAAACAATTCTCGCAAAATCTGTTTGATTCGCCCCCCCACGTTCTGATAAGCTGTAATTCTGCCGGATTGTATAAAACGTCTGACTCATCACACCTGCCGAGCCTCTGATGCCATTGCACTTGCCAACACTGTCTGCGTTGCTCCTTTTGGCGATGGCTTCCATTGCTTCAGGACAGCCAATCAAGCCTGTGGCCAACGATGGCCCCGTCAGCTTCTATAAAGACATTCGCCCGATCTTGCAGCAGAACTGCCAGGGCTGCCACCAACCGGCCAAGACGCAGGGCGGTTACGTGATGACGGAGTACGCGACGATCCTGAAACCGGGCGAGACCGGTAAGCCGACAATCGTGCCCGGCAACCCCGATGCGAGTTACCTCGTTCAGGAAATTCGCGTGCTGAGAGATGGTAGCCACGAAATGCCGAAAGGCCGCGACCCGCTGCCCTCGACGCAGATTCAACTCGTCGAGCGCTGGGTGAAGGAAGGCGCGAAAGACGACACCCCCGCATCGGCAAAGGCAGTACTAGTCGATTCCGAACACCCACCGGTTTACCTCGCGCTTCCCGTAGTCACATCTCTCGCGTTTTCGCCCGATGGCCAATACCTCGCCGCAACGGGTTATCACGAAGTCATCGTTCACAAAGCCGACGGTAGCGGCGCGATCGCGCGGCTGGTCGGCGAATCCGAGCGGGTGCAATCGCTCGCGTTTTCGCCCGATGGCAAACGGCTGGCGGTAGCGGGCGGTTCGCCAGGCCGCTTTGGCGAAATCCAGATATGGGACGTGGCGAAGCAAAAACTTCAAGTTTCCAGCCCGCTTACGTTCGACACGCTGTTTGGTGCCAGTTGGTCGCCCGATGGCAAGATCGTCGCCTTCGGATGTGCAGACAACACCGTGAGAGCGATCGATTCCCTAACTGGCAAGCAAGTCCTGCAAATGGGCACACACTCGGACTGGGTTCTCGGCACCGCGTTTTCGCAAGATGGCTTGCACCTCGCGTCGATTGGACGCGACATGACGATGAAACTGACCGACGTACCCACGCAACGCTTCGTCGACAACATCACGAGCATCACCCCCGGTGCGTTAAAGGGTGGCCTGATGGCAATCGACCGCCGGCCGATGCCCGTCAAGACGATGCAGAAGATCCCTGCCGACACACCCGGCGCAAAGCCGAACGCCTACGACGAATTGCTGGTGGCCGGTTCGGATGGCATCACGCGACTCTACAAAATGCACCGCGAAGTCAAACGCGAGATCGGCGACGATTCGAACAAGGTCAAGCAATTCGAGGCGATGCCCGGTCGCATCTCGACCGCGAAGTTTAATGCGGACGGCAAGCGGTTCGCCGCCGCAAGCAGCCTCGATGGCAAAGGTGAAATCCGCATCTTCGACACCGACACCGGAAAGAAGATTATTCTCGAAAACGCAACGACGCCCGCTTACACCGTCGCCTGGAAAGCCGATGGCAAAGTCCTCGCTTCTGCGGGGTTCGACGGGAAAATCTGGCTCCACGACACGGTCACCGGCAAACTGCTGAAAGAGTTCGCTGTCACGAAAATCGACGAGAAAAAGGCCTCCAGGTAATAGTCATCGCGAACCCTACACACACGACCTCTCTGGAATGACATCATGCGACGTACTTTCTTCATCGCGATTGCTATACTTGCCACGATGGCGGGGTGGTCTAATGCGGCCGACGATGCCGAAAAACTCCCTGCGAATGCAACGGTTTTGAAAATCGAAACCAGGCCCGCGACGATCTCGCTCGGCGACCCGTTCGCGTATGCCCAACTCAACGTGACGGCACTCTTGCAATCGGGCGACATAGTCGATGTCACGAGGTTGGCGAAGGTGACGGTACCCACTGCGGTGAAAGTCTTGGCAAGCGGGCAGGTCCGCCCCGTTGCCGATGGCAAAGGTGAATTGACCGTGAGTTTCAACGGCCAAACCGCGAAAGTGCCCGTTGCGGTGGCGAATCAGTCCGTCGCGCCGAGCGTCAGTTTCGTGCGTGATGTACAACCCGTGCTGTCGAAGCTCGGTTGTAACGCGGGTACTTGCCATGGAAGTGCCCAGGGTAAGAACGGCTTCAAACTCAGCCTGCGTGGTTACGACCCGATCTTCGACCACCGCTCGCTGACCGACGATCTTGAAGGGCGACGGTTCAATCGAGCGGCACCGGATCGATCGCTGATGCTCATGAAGCCAGCAGGCACCGTCCCCCACGTAGGCGGCGTCGTCTGGCAACCCGGCGACCCAACGTATGATCTCGTCAAAGCGTGGATTGCCGATGGCGTAAAAATCGAACTGACCGCCCCAAAAGTCGCATCGATCGAGCTGTTCCCGAAGAACCCGTCGTTGCCTGTCATCGGCATGAAGCAGCAATTCTCGATCATCGCGACGTATACAGATGGCAAAACCCGCGATGTTTCTGCAGAGACGTTCATCGAAAGCAGCAACACCGAAGTCGCAACGATCGACAAAACGGGCCTCACAACGAGTATTCGCCGCGGCGAAACGACGATGCTGGCTCGCTACGAAGGGGCATACGCTGCCTCGACCGTCGTCGTGATGGGTGATCGCTCCGCATTCGTCTGGACGCCGCAACCGGTGTACAGCCCGATCGATCAACTCGTCGATGCGAAACTGCAGAAGATGAAAATCCAGCTCAGCGGCCTGTGCGACGACTCCGAGTTCATCCGCCGTGTGACGATCGACATTACTGGTTTGCCGCCAACATCGGACGATGTGCGTGCCTTCCTCGCGGATGCGAAACCATCGAAAGACAAGCGCGAAGCCCTCATCGACAAGCTCGTCGGCAGCGATGCCTACATCGAGCAATGGACGAACAAATGGGCCGACATGATGCAGGTCAACCGAAGGTTCCTCGGCGATAACGGCGCGACGGCGCTTCGCAAATGGATCCGCGATGCGGTGGCGAAAAATATGCCGTACGACAAGTTCGCGAACGAGATCCTGACCGCGCAGGGATCGAACCTCGAAAACCCGCCCGCAGCGTACTTCAAGACTCTCCGCGACCCCGATGCCGTGATGGAAAACACCACGCAACTATTCCTGGCGATTCGCTTCAACTGCAACAAGTGCCACGATCACCCGTTCGAAAAATGGACGCAAGACCAGTACTACCAGATCGGCGCATACTTCGCGCAAATCACTCGCCGCGAAGATCCGAAGTACAAGGGTCAGCGCATCGGGGGTTCAGCCGTCGAAGGGGCCACACCGCTCGTCGAGATCATCGAAGACGCGAAAACCGGCGATGTGAAACATGCCCGAACGAACCTCGTCGCTCCGCCGAAGTTCCCGTTCACCCATGCCGAAGACGTGAAGACCGAGGGTTCGCGTCGCGCACAGATGGCGAAATGGATTACCTCTGCGAAGAACCCCTACTTTGCACGTAGCTACGTCAACCGCGTCTGGAGTTACATGCTCGGCGTCGGCATCATTGAACCAGTCGACGATATTCGTGCAGGCAACCCGGCGACGAATCCGGAACTGCTTGAGAAGCTGACCGACGATTTCGTGAAGTCGAATTTCGACGTGCAAAAACTGATCAAGACGATCTGTAAGACGCGGACGTATCAACTGTCAATCGTCTCGAATAAGTGGAACAAGGACGACGAAACGAACTTCTCACATGCCATCGCGCGGCGACTCCCTGCGGAGGCTCTTTACGACGCGGTGTACAAGACGACGGGCAGCGTGACGCACCTACCAGGGATGCCGGTCGGTGCACGGGCGGCACAACTGCTGGATAGTAACATCGAACTACCCGGCGGGTTCCTCGATTTGCTGGGCAAGCCAGTCCGCGAAAGCGCCTGCGAGTGCGAGCGTTCGAGCGGCATGATGCTCGGGCCAATCCTCGCATTCGTATCGGGGCCGGTCGTCGGCGACGCCGTCCACGACCCAAACAACCACATTGCGAAGTTCACAATGAAAGAAAAAGATGATGCCAAGGTCGTCGAGGAAGTGTACCTGTCGGTGCTGAACCGCCACCCGACAAAGGCGGAGATCGAAACCGGCATTGTGGCGATGCGCGGAGCAGGTCCGGACCACCTATTGCTCATCGCGGACCATCGCAAGAAGGCCGATGCATTCGAAGCTTACAAGAAGACCATCGACGACAAACAAAAGACGTGGGAGACGAGCCTGCGAGATCAGAAATCGCTGACGTGGACTGTACTCGATCCCACAACGTTTACCGCTAAGAGCGGCGCGACGTTCGCCAAACAAGCGGATATGTCGTTGCTCGTCAGCGGGAAAACCGACACACTCGAACTGTACACGATCATCGCGGACACGAAACTCGCAACGATCACCGGTGTTCGCCTCGAAGTGCTACCCGATCCGAATTTGCCCGCGAAGGGGCCGGGGCGAGCCGAGAACGGCAACTTCGTGCTTCACGAGTTCAAAGCCACGCACAAGTCACTGGCGAAGGCCGATGAGAAGGCGAAGTCAGTGAAGTTCGCCAATGCGCTAGCGACGTTCGCGCAAGACACATTCCCGATCCAGAACGCGATCGACAACAACCCCGCCACGGGCTGGGCGATTGCCCCGCAGTTCGGCGTCGCACACTCGGCGGTGTTCCCGATTCAGGGTGCGGTTGCTGCGAAGGAAGGTACGCAGTTGACGTTCATGCTCGATCAGCATTTCGGAACATCACACAACATCGGCCGGTTCCGCTTGTCGGTGACGAGCGACAAGGGCATCCGGCTGTCATCGCCCGTACCCGCAGAGTTGTCCGCAATGCTCGACATCGCACCCGAAAAGCGAACGCCTGCACAAGCGACCGATATTCGCAACCGCTACCTCGCGCAAGACAACGAGTACAAGTTGCTGGCGGGCGAATCTGCGAAAGTGCCACCGGGCGACGCTCGTATTCTCGGCGCTCAAGACCTCACGTGGGCACTGCTAAACAGTCCCGCGTTCCTGTTCAATCATTAATCGAAGGCGTAAATAATGGCGAAGGGGCGCGAGAGCGGGATGCCAGACGTGGCGTACTGGCAAACGTTCTTCAACCCCGATTGCATCGTTCCCCGACTCGACTGTACGGGGCCGGGTGACGTAATCGAGTTCGGTTGCGGGTACGGTCACTTCGCAATTGCGGCGGCTAAACTCGTTTCGGGAAAAGTCTACGCGCTCGACATCGATCCCGTCATGATGGCTGCAACCACTTCGCGTGTCACTGAAGCCGGTCTATCGAATGTCATCGCTCAAGAGCGAGACTTCCTCGCCGATGGATGCGGGCGACCAATTGGCAGCGCTATTTACGTGATGCTTTTAACATTTTGCACGTGGAAGATCCCGTCGAACTATTGCGAGAAGCTTTTCGCGTGCTTTCACCCGAAGGCAAATTGGGCATCATTCACTGGAAGACCGACCCGGCCACGCCACGCGGGCCATCCATGGCGATTCGCCCGCAAGCGTCGCAATGCCGCGTGGGCCGAGCAAGCAGGTTTCCAGTTCTTGCGGGACGAAAACCTTTCGTGCTGTTCGTGGCACTGGGGTATGGTGCTGACGCGGACGCCAGCCTTGCAAGAGACTTAATACCGATTGCGATGGAAGAGTGCGTATCCGGGCCGCGTGCGCGTGATTTCGACGCCGCCGTAGGGATTTCCCTGGCACGCACATCGGGGTTCACTTGTTGCGGACCGAACGAAGTGCCTTTGTTCTTTTCGTAAAAGTTGAAGTCGAGTGCGTTGAATCCGACTTCCC
>Ga0105048_10005833_pt1 | contig 19902 bp, 13 predicted proteins | sample MAT05_FD_78382 | JGI IMG/M metagenome (GOLD analysis project Ga0105048, IMG submission 78382) | Freshwater microbial communities from Lake Fryxell liftoff mats and glacier meltwater in Antarctica - MAT-05 | ecosystem: Environmental > Aquatic > Freshwater > Ice > Liftoff microbial mat | place...
GTGAATGGTGATCCTAATTCCCCCACGTTCTCAGTACCGAACATTGGGCTGTCGGATCCAAACGAAATCGGTCGACTGGATCGTCGATCCACATTGCGTCAGCGTCTTGACACGCTTGAACGAGCCTTCGATCGGCACGGTGAATTGGGTGCTCTAGACCAATTCGAATCGCAGGCGATGACGCTATTGACCAATCCGAAAACGCGAGAAGCATTTGATTTAACAAAGGAGGATGATCGGACGCGTGACCGATACGGTCGCAACGCATGGGGCCAGCAGCTCTTGATGGCTCGTAGATTGGTAGAGGCTGGCGTAGAGGTTCTTACGACGAGTCTAAGCGGTCCGCTTTGTGGTCGCGTCAGCAACTGGGATGATCACGCCGTCAATCATCACGTTTTCGACGCGATGCGGTTTCGTGCTCACGCGTACGACCAAGCTGTCTCGGCGCTCATCGAGGATATCTATGAACGAGGGCTCGACAAACGCGTGCTCGTGGTTGTAACAGGTGAGTTTGGACGCACGCCGAAAATCGAGTATGCGGCCAGCACGGGCGAAGGGAATGCGAGTGCTCCAGCGGGAACGCAGCAACCTGGCCGAGACCATTGGCCGCGGGCTTTTTCCAACGTTTGGGCCGGTGGTGGAATCCAAACCGGACGCTTTATCGGAGCCACCGACAAACGCGGCGAAGACACCATCGAACGGACTTGTTCCGCGGGTGATTTCCTAGCAACGATTTACCACCATCTTGGAATTGACGCAGCAAACACGCTAATAAAGGACTTTAATGGCCGTCCAACACCGATCGTGGATCACGGAAAACCGATCGCAGAACTGATCGGATGATGGCCGAACAATAGACTTGAAGGGTGAAATCCTAGCATTCGCTACGATTAGCCGTTCTTATCAACTGAATTGCTAGCTTAGCGTTGCAATTGTAATTTGTTACGAATACGATGACTTTCCAAGTAAACGCACTAGAACGGATGAATCGCCATTCTGATTTTGCGACTCCGCTTTTTACTGAGATACCACACCACGAGAGAATTGAGATGTCGAGACGGATTAATCGCAAGGAGTTTTTGGGGGTCGCTGGGGCGTCGTTAGCTGGATTAGCAATCGGTCGGAACGCAGAGGCAGCAGCAGCAGCGAACCCGATTGTGATCGAAAACGCCAAGCCGGGAACGAGCAACTGGTTTCCAAATAACCAGGCCCAGAATCGCGAGATCGAAGGGTATGCAGACTTAACGAGCGTCGCACCAGGCGGAACCATTCGTTTTTACGTCAATACCGCTTCGAAAACCTACACCATCGACATTTATCGTTTGGGCTGGTACGGGGGGGCGGGTGGCCGACTGCACAAGACTGCTACGCAGTCTGGAATCAAACAAGTCATTCCAGCGGTGAACTCGACAACCGGCCTTTGCGAATGCAAATGGAAAACGCCGTATTCCGTCACGATCCCTACGGGAGCAAGCGCTTGGACGACTGGAATCTACATTGCCAAGCTTACCACCAGCAGCGGAGTCACTTCGCATATTCCATTTGTCGTTCGAGACGATACACGGGTTGCAGTGCATCTGTTTCAATCCAGCGTAACGACGTCCCAAGCGTATAACAATTGGGGAGGCAAATCGCTTTACGAACACAATAGCACCAATGGCAAACGAGCATACAAAGTCTCCTTCAATCGTCCTTACAATGCTTACGGTTCGGGAGACATTGTCAATGATTGGTCAGGCTGGGAATTAAATACGTTGCGATTTATGGAGCGCGAAGGGTATGACGTTACCTACTGCACCAATATTGATACGCACCAAAACCCAAATGTGTTTTATCGCGCGAATTCCTTCTTGTCCGTTGGGCACGATGAATACTGGACTCTCGATATGCGATTCAATGTGGAGTACGAGCGCAACACGGGAAGGCATTTAGGGTTTCTCGGCGCAAACGCAGCCTATTGGCAAATTCGCTTGGAAAAAGCAAGCGACGGAAAAGCCAACCGAACGATGACATGCTACAAGGACCAAGCGTTGGATCCGTTCAGTCGTAATGCGAGCACGGCGATTCAGACGACGGTGAGATTTCGGGATGAAATCATTAGTCTTCCGGAGGAGGCTTTGATCGGCGTCCAATTTGAACACTATCCGGTGAATTTGGACATGGTTGTTACTAACACTAACCACTGGGCATTTGCGGGAACGGGCCTACGGGATGGGGACAAACTTCGGGGATTGGTTGGCTACGAAGCCGACTCCAGGTTTGGAATTGGGCCATCCGACACCGTTATTTTGGCAGCGACTCCGGTGATAAATCCCGACACTCAGGGAAATTCGAACATGACCATTTATCAACATTCCAGCGGAGCTAATGTTTTTGCGACTGGAAGTATGCAATGGGCATGGGGGTTAGATGATTTATTCGCTGGCTGGAGTCATTCGAATGTGGTCAACCCGCAAGCGCAGCAGATAACACGAAATATTCTATCTCGCTTTTCGTTTGATTGAAGTCCGATGAGTTTTCAATTCTTCTTGAAAAAATTTCATGGTCGATTAGAATGCCCAGTCGCTTGGAACACGTCGAAAGAGTTCCAAGTTTAATTGCAAATGCCCACGAAAAGGTCTTAACGTGCTTCAGGTTACGGTTCCAGTAAGGTCGGTCGACTTGATCCCTCAGTCAGAGGTCAACGAACTAATTGTGGAACATTCGTGCGCGCCGAATGCTCCTAGTGAGTCGGACTTGCGAACCTTTGCCTTGTCGAAATTGCGGCATCGTCGAATGCCGTGGTGGAAGCGATTGTGTGACGTTGCCGCTGCGTGTTTCTTGTTGGTTGTTTTGATGCCAATTCTGGCGTTGATCGGGCTCTTCATCCGGTGTGTTTCGCCAGGGCCAGTGATCTTTTCTCAGAAACGCTTGGGCGAAATGGGGAAGTACTTTGTGATTTACAAGTTTCGGACGTTGCACCAAGCAAATTCGATCGACGTCACGCAGGAGCATCGGCAGTTTGTTGCTGAACTGGCCAACAGTGATTCTGTCGCGGCAAAACCTGATTTGAGTTCGCGATTGATTCCCTGGGGAGGATTTTTGCGAAGTTCGTCGTTGGACGAGTTGCCGCAATTGCTCAATGTGATACGGGGAGAGATGAGTCTGATTGGACCTCGCCCCGATGTGCTTGACTGGCAAGATTATCCGGAGTGGCAATTGAGACGATTCGAGGTTACGCCCGGCATAACGGGACTGTGGCAAGTGAGTGGTAAAAATCGTTTGACGTTTCGCCAAATGGTTGATTTGGATATTCGCTATATTGAACGTAGATCGATTTTGTTGGACATGTGGATTTTGGTTAAGACCATCAAGTTAATTCTGAACAAAGGCAATAAATAGGTTTTCGTCCTTGATCGGCTGACGTTTGGCAATATTGAATTTTAGAGAAGTTAACAGCATGATTCGCATTGGTATAGTAGGACTGGGATATTGGGGACCGAACCTCGTTCGGTGCTTTTCGGAATTGAGCGATTGCAAAGTAACGGCGGTCTGCGACCAAAGTTACGACCAATTGTTTCGCATCAAGGATCGCTATCCGGGCGTGTATCCCATCGAAGACTACGACGCCTTACTGGCGCGAAATATCGTAGATGCACTCGTCATTGCAACACCGACCAACACCCATTACGAGCTTGCAGCCAAAGCGCTGTCCAAAGGAATTCACGTCTTCATCGAGAAGCCGCTGGCGAAGACATCTGAGCAATGCAAAGCTCTGATCGATTTAGCCGAACGAAACAACTGCACGCTTTTCGTTGGGCACGTCTTTCTTCACTCGTCGCCTGTCCAGACGTTGAAGACAATTGTGGATGCGGGTGAGTTAGGAAATATCAATTACATCAGCAGCCGTCGGCTGAATTTGGGACCGGTCCGAAAAGACGTGAGCGCACTGTATGATCTCGCTCCACATGATATTTCTATGATGATGTACCTGTTGGGTGCACAACCGGATCGTGTTAGTTGTACAGGGATCGATCTGCTCAAGCCTGGCATTCACGATGTTTGCAATCTTTCGATGAGTTTTGGTGATCGGGCGATGGGTATGATCCACGTAAGCTGGCTGGACCCACGAAAAGAGCGTGTGCTAACGGTTGTGGGTGACAAGAAAATGGCGGTTTACGATGACTTGGAACACGAGAAAATCAAGATATTTGACAAAGGCATCGAGGCTCCACCGAATTCCGGTGATTTTGCCGACTTTCAAATCGCGTATCGTTATGGGGGGAGCTATTGCCCATTCGTCAAAGAACGAGAACCATTGAAAGCCGAATGCGCCGATTTTGTGCGTTGCATTCGAGAAGAAACTCCACCGCTGACTGGAGGCGAAAACGGTTTGGCGGTAGTGGAAGTGTTGGAAGCTGCCCATCAAAGCTTGATGAACAATGGGCAACCCGTTGAATTGGCGTCGCTCAAACTCCCCAAACCCAATCTTCCCAAACCCAATCTCTCCAAACGCAAGACCCGAGCGAAAAGCGTTCGATAAAATCGATTTCACTTTTGAATAACATGAAGATTCACCCACAGGCACTCGTTGAAACAGATCAAATCGGTAGCGGAACGTGCGTTTGGGCGTTCGCGCACGTCATGCAAGGTGCAAAGATCGGCTGCAACGTCAACATCGGTGATCATGCATTCGTCGAATGCGGGGCAACGATTGGGAACAACGTTACCGTAAAGAATCAGGTATGTGTTTGGGAGGGTGTCACGATCGAGGACGATGCGTTCATTGGCCCGGGAGTGACGTTTACCAATGATCGGTACCCTCGGTCCCCTCGGATGGCGGAGGCTCATTTGAGATACGCCTCGCGAGCAAATTGGCTAGCTACGACCATCGTTCGAAAGGGCTGCTCCATCGGTGCGGCTGCCACGATTTGTCCTGGAATTGAGCTTGGCCCGTATTGTGTGATTGGGGCGGGTGCCGTGGTGACTCGGGACGTGCCGCCCTTTGCCTTGATGTTGGGATCTCCAGCACGTCAATCGGGGGTCGTATGTACCTGTGGCCAACCGTTGGCCGAGGCCTTCGACGTAGCTTTGTGCAGATTTTGCGGAGAAACAGGGTCAAATCGAATGAGTAAACTTGAAGTTCTACGAGACAAACATGGGAAGCCGGACCAACTGATTACTATTGACTAGCTGGTAATGGACCAGTTTCTATAGTCTTTTCGTCCCGTCTTTCCTTAGGACTCGGTTTTCTTTCCTTTCGGAGATTTTAGGTTCTAGCCATGCATTCTAACTCAAGTTCCATTCCTCTTGTCGATCTTGCAACCCAATCACGTGCGATACGGGATGAAGTCTTGTCTCGCATGTCCGCCGTCATCGACGCGGGCCGCTACATCTTGGGCGAAGAAGTTGAGCAGTTTGAGGTACAGTTCGCAGATTATTGCCAAGTCCCACATTGCGTCGGAGTTGCCAACGGCACAGACGCTCTTCATTTGGCTTTGAGGGCGTTGGACATTGGCGAGGGAGACGAGGTGATCACGGTCGGTAACTCCTACGTCGCGACGGCGTTCGCGATTGCGTATACAGGAGCTACCGCGGTTTTTGTGGATATCGACCCCACCGACTTCAATATCGATGTGAACCTTATCGAAGAAGCCATTACGAAACGAACCAAGGCAATTATTCCTGTCCATCTATTTGGGCAACCAGCCAGAATGCTGGAAATTCGTGAGATTGCAGATCGACATGGATTGCGTATCGTCGAAGACTGCGCGCAATCGCACGGCGCCGAAATCGATGGCCAACGTTGCGGCTCATTCAGCGACATCGGTTGCTTCAGTTTTTATCCCGGCAAGAATCTCGGAGCCTTCGGCGATGGCGGCGCCAATACGACGCGCGACCCCAAACTAGCCGAAAAATTGAAGTTGTTGCGAAACTATGGGCAGCGGATCAAGAATAGGCATGACATGTTGGGATACAACTGTCGCCTCGATACGCTTCAGGCTTGCGTCTTATTGACGAAGATGAAACACATCGAGAATTGGACGGAGCAAAGACGACAAGTTGCCAACTGGTATCAAGATGAACTTGTGGATACGGACTTGATTCTCCCGCAGGAAAGGGACGGCGTTCGTCACGTCTATCATTTGTACGTGATACGTCATCCACAACGCGATCACTTGATTAGTCACTTAGCGCAAAACGACATTTCCTGCGGCATTCACTATCCGAATCCACTCCATACCGCACAACCGTTCCTGGGTTCGAAGACCTTTCCGATGGATTTGCCGATTTGTACTCAGCTTGCGAACGAAATTGTGTCGCTGCCAATGTATCCAGAAATGACTAGACAACACGTTTCGCGAATCGGTGATTCGATTCGGGCCTTCCGGTTGCATGAGGTTTCGCGAACATGATTGATTCTCAATCGCCCCCAGAAGGCGGGCTAGAAATCCCAACCGATATTTCGGCTTTACGCCGTCGGGCAGATTTGCAATTCGCACATGAACTTGTTCACGAAACCAACGATCGTTCGACGCGTACCGCCTCACGGACCAATCGACGCGACTCAGAACATATGGGACGGATCGCAAGTTTGGCCTCGTACATCGAGATTCTCTTTGTCCATCGATGGCTTCTCCTTTCAACCCTGTTGGTCTCCTGCCTGGTGGCCTGGGTAGCTCTGCTTGCATGGCCTCGGAGTTATATGTCCGAAGCCAAATTGATGCTGCGTGTCGGACGTGAGACAATCGCGTTAGACCCGACAGTCACGACGAGCCAAACGCTTCTAATGCAAAAAACGCAAGAAGAAGAGGTCAATTCGGCCTTGGAAATCCTTTCGAGTCGACAGCTTGCGGAATTGGTCGTCGGCAAGCTTGGAGTTGAATCGGTCATTCACGGTAGCGTACCATCGACAGAAACAACCGAGAGCTCAGACAAGTCTTCCATTTCCCAATGGCTCTCGAAACAACTTTCCAATGTTATCGGTTTCGCCTTTACGGCGACTGGGATTCGCGACAAGGTTAGCGATCAAGAACTGGCAGTGCAGAAACTCCAAAAAACGATCGCCATCTACGCGCCCAAGAAATCGACGGTGCTTACGATTCGAGCCGATTCGAAGTCCCCTGAGATGGCTCAGGCAATCGCTCGAACCCTGACGAATGAATTCCTCGAGGAACACGTCAAGGTCTCAGCTACCGTAGGGTCTCTCTCCTTTTTCGAGGAGCAAGCCAAAGAAGCGGAACATAAGTTGGGTGACATGTTGATGAAGCGAAGCGGCCTGCTGAAGGAGAGGAAAATTTCTTCGGTCGCGGCTCAACATGAAACACTTGGATCGCAGCTTGGATCGCTTGAAAAAAGTTTGCTTTCCGCACAGAGTTCGCTTCAACAATCGATGGCTGAAATCAACGACTTGGATGGAAAAGCCTCGTCCGCGGAATTGGAAATCGTAGCGACCAAGCAAAAACAAGGCGACCCGACATGGAGCTTGATGCGCACCAAATTGTATGAATTGGAAATGGAAGAATCGCGACTTGCATCGCAATACACACCCTCCCACGCACGCTTGGGGCAAGTTCGCGAACAACTAACGGGTGCCAAGCTCATTCTTAGTAAGCTTGAAAGTGAGCGAGAGGATAATAGTACGACGCTGAATCCCGTCCGGCTCAGGATCGAAGAAGACCTGCAGCGAACGAAGACCGCGGTCGCAGGCTTAGAGTCCATGATTGCCGAAACGGAATCGCAACGAGAAACCAAACAGCAGGAAATCCGAGAACTCCTAGACTTCGAAGTCAAGCTTGGACAGCTCGATCGAGAAATAGCCGTCGCGGAATCCAGTCTACGATTGCTTCAAGAAAAACAAGAAGAAGCGCGAGTGATCGATGAATTGCGAGGCAAGCACATCTCGAGCATTGGTGTTTTTCAGCCCGCGAGTTTTGTCGAAAGGCCAATCAGTCCTAAGAAACCAGTCCTGGCGGCCGCCTTCTGCTTGATGGGTTTGTTAGGAGGAATCGGTTGGGTTTTCATGCGTGAAATGACATCGACGACCTTCAGGACACCCGAGCATGTGGAACGGGATTTGGAACTTCCCGTGCTTTCGACCATCCCATTCAGTTCTCGACTTGCGAACTTACGTCGGTTCCCACGCCCGCAGCACTTAGTAGATATCCGAGTCAGTTGCCGTTCGATACTGTCTGAGATACTGCTGTCGCGTCCTATGATCAATGGCAATCAATACCAGGGTAAGACCATTGGAATTTTGGGGGTGGCAGAGGGTGGTGGGGCGAGTACCGTGGCGGTAGGATTGGCCCTGGCAAGCAGCGAGGACGCGGGACTTCGTACCACTTTGATCGACTTCGATCTTACCAAGAGAACGGTCTCTTCAGCCTTTGATCTAAACGGATCGCCTGGCTTTGCAGAACTGGTTTCTGGTGAAGCGGACCAAGAGGACTGTGTGCAACACTTCAAGAAGCGACCACTTAGTTTGATTTCTGGGTCGTCCACTAGATCCAATCGCCGTTTTGAAGCAGAACCCCTGGAAGTGATGAGAGTCCTAAACGAATTGCGAGATGCGAACGCATTGGTCATCGTCGATTTACCTCCAGCCAGTCGGCCAGATCAAACCCTTTCGATTGCCCAGCATATCGACCATGTGATTGTTGTCATTGAATCGGAGAAGACGGGTTTGGTGGCAGCGAAACGCTTGATTCGTCAACTCGAGGCCAGCAACGCGGACGTGGTCGGAATCATCCTGAACAAGTCTCGGACCTATTTGCCTAACTGGCTCAGCGGATTGCTTCGTTAGCATCTCGGTTCCAAAGTGGTTTCGAACGCAGGCTAACTCGACGAAGCAATAAAGTGTCACAATCTGTATCGGTAGTCTATCCGCCTAAGTCCACTTACCATGTGGTTCGAAGCTGCGCGGCCTTCAATCTTTCGTGGCACGAACGTGCGGCCCTAGGGCTTGGGATTTTTGAAATACCGATCCAGCTCGACAAGTATTTCATGTTCCATCAACACGACGCCGAACTCGGTGCCGTCGGTGGATTCAACGTATCCATAACGTCCATCTGCTTCGCTTACTTGTATGCAGTTTGGTTTGCCGGTTCGGCAGTCCATCGCCAGAACCGCCAACAAAAATTCGTGATTGGATTTCCACAGATCTTTTACCTAGCGACGGTTGCCATAAGTATTTTTGCCGCAAGCGTGCCATTGTTGGCGATGTTCGATCTGTTTCTGTTAATGCAAGCCTTCGCGATCTTTTTTTACTTAGCCAACCGCTTAAAAACCTATGAAGATTTGGTCTTCAGTATCTTGATGTTGGCCGCAACCATGACCATGCAGAGTCTGTTGATCTTCGGATTGGCATCGCTAGGCAGCGGCGCAGCGGGTCAAGACTATCGTTTTGGGCCTGTCCTTCTGTCGGTATGGCCTGATGGTAGAATCGCGGGTTCTCTTCATTCCGCGGTGGTTGCGGGCAGCCTGTTAGCGATACTTTGGCTTCCAGTCATGGCACTCAATTTGTCGGTTCGCTCGCGGCGAACCTGGTTCTTGAGCGCTGGTGCCATGGCCGCGGGGATACTGGCTTTACTTTTGACACAGACTCGAGGTGCTGTGCTAACGGTCGGCATTGGAACCATCGTTATCGGATTGGGCATGCACCTACGCGGCTGGTTGCCTAAGTGGGCCATCGTCTTTGCTTTGATTTTGGCGATCGTTGGTGCAGTTCCGTTGGCTTACATTGTCCAAAAGCGTGTCATGGGCGATGACGAGGGCTCTGCGGAATCTCGAAAACACTTGTCGCTCATCGCTATGGAAACCATTAGCCATCGCCCGTTATTTGGATACGGAGCAGGCAACTGCCATATCGCCTGCGAGCCAGTTGCGAATTCTGGAATGTTTCGTTCCGAGTGGTACTACACCATCCACTGCAAATACTTGTTGGTATGGGTTGAAACAGGAGTTTTCGGGTTATTGGCTTTTCTATTGGTGCTAGGAAATGGACTTCGACAAGGTCTTTCGGCTTGGGCGGCTCGCGATCGACTGCTTTCCCCATTGGGGCTTGCTTGCGCTGCAGCCATCGCGGGTCACATGGTCCACATGCTCGTAGACATCTTCAACTCTCGGCCGCAAGTGGAAACGCTCTGGACAGTGCTTGGGATAACCGCTGCGATTCAACAGCAATCGTGCCTAAAGCCATCCGATCGTAAAATACGAATGGAAGGTGCGCCCTATGTCACGTAGCAAGACGTTGCGTACTTCGAAGAACGCCTTGATGCTCTTGGCCGGAACCATGACTCGCATGGTTGCGAGCTTCGCGTTTGTTCTCTATTCTGCCAATTTGCTGAGCGTTGAGGGATTTGGCAAACTTGCGATTGCAACCCATTTCTTTGAGTTGTTTCTTAGTTTGACAGCAACTGCGATCGGCATTCTTTTGACCCGTGACGTAGCTCGTTGGCCTCGTCATTTGAGCAGTTTGCTGACCTCCGCTACCATCATGGTATTTGTGTTGTGTTGTGTTGCTCCGTTGGTAATGATTCCGCTTGGGATCGGTTTTCGCTACTCGGACGATACGATACGCGCGATCGGTGTTTCTTGCATCGGTTTATTTCCAGCGGCGATCTGCGTTCTGTTGGAAGCGATTTTTGTCGCTCGTGAGCGAGCCGAGTTCGTCACGTTTGGGACGGCTGTGGAAAGCTTGTTGCGAATCGCGCTGAGCGTCTTGGTGCTCAGGCTCGGTTATGGAATAATCGAGCTCATGTGGGTGTTGGTGGTATCTCGTACGGGATTGTTGATCGCGTATTGGTTCAGCCTGCGGCAGATTGCAACTCCTTCGATCCAGTTTTCTATGAGAACAACGAGGCGATTTTTGTTTCGTTGGCGCGTCTTCGCTGCCGAAAACTGGATGGCTACCATTTATACCAATCTAGATGTGCTCGTGCTTTCCTGGGTTGCGGGCGAAGTTGCCGTGGGGCTTTACAGCGCAGCCTGGAAATTCGTGCGATTGGGATCCGTGGTTGCCAAGAGTTTTACGACCGCCGTTTTTCCTGTCATGTCGCGAATGTACATTGATTCCAAGGATTCCTTTCATCGGTTGTTCCAGCATACGGTTCGTGTGATGTGCGCGATTGCGTTGCCGGCTGTGATCGGAGTGTCGGTCCTGACGGATCGCATTGTCGCTATTTTATACAAAGAGGAATTTGCCGAAGCGGGTCCAATTCTTCGAGTCTTGATCTGGGTGTTATTGCTCGAATTCTTGAATCCATTTCTGAGCCACGTGCTGTTCGCGCAGGGAAAACAACATCGATCGATGGTGGTGGCAGCCATTAGCCTGAGCGTGAATTCGATGGCAACCTATCTCCTCGTCAGACAATTCGGTGCGATCGGTGCGGCAGCCGGGTGCATTCTTGGAGGACTTGTCGCCACGATTTGTTACTTGGCTTTTTCCGCCAAGATGAGTGAACTGCCCGGCATCGTTGCAAGCATGGCGAGAGTCCTGGTCGCCGCCTCCGGTATGGGCGTTGCCGTTTATCTGGTTCGAGACTCATCCTGGCCAATCGTCATTATTGTCGCGGCTGCAGTTTATGTTGCGCTACTGTTCTTAGTACAAGCGGTACGCATGTCCGATGTTCGCTTTTTCAAAAGCACCTTTCTAAGTCGAGCTCCTGCATGAATAAGAAGATAAATACTCCGGTGCGAATGGGTGTGATCGGCTGCGGCGCGATTGCCGAACTGTACCACTTACCAGCACTTGCTGCCCACACTCAAACGGCTGCATCGATCGCCCTTGCCGATCCCAATCCGACGCGATTGGCTGCGATGAAACAGCAATTCCGGGCTGCTCATGCAGTCAAAGACTATCGAGAATTGGTCGGCAAAGTGGACGCGGTGATCGTTGCTACTCCGCCACATCTTCACTATTCGGCCGCCAAATGGTTTCTCGATCAAGGCATCCATGTTCTGTGCGAGAAGCCGTTGACAGAATCGATTTCCGAAGCACGTGAACTGGTAGAAGCAGGCGAAAGATCCGGGGCCAAGTTGGCGGTCAATCAAACCCGAAGGTTCTTTCCTACCTACCAAAAGATTCGTGAGCTCATTGCAGCCGGAACCTTGGGCAAGATTGAGTCGATCAAGTACCATGATGGTGTAGAGTTTAACTGGCCAGCCGCGTCGCCTCATCATTTTCAGTTGGGTGCAAAAGGAGCTTGGTCGGACACGGGCGTCCATCTTCTGGATTCCGTTTGCTACTGGCTGGATGCGAAGCCCACCTTGCTGCGCTCGCAAAACGATTCCTTCGGCGGGCCAGAAGCCATGGCCACGGTCAACCTGGAACACCAAGGATGCCACATTGAAATCAAGGTCAGCCGGCTTGGCAAGTTGATGAACGGATTTCAGATTTCGGGAAGCCTTGGATCGATCTCGGCGGAGGCTGAAGATTGGGACGAATTCACAGTTCAATTCAAGGACGGTCGCGAAGAGCGATTCAAATGCGCGAGCAATCGATTGACGTACTGTGATTTTGCAAAACCGACCATTGCGAATCTAGTCCAAGTAGTAAACGGCGAGGCCGAACCCTTTGTCTCAGGCCGCAGCACTTTGGCCACGATCGAATTACTGGAACAAGCCATGATCGCGGCCACACGCTACCCTATGAACTGGAACAAGCACCTAACAATTCCTCTTGCTCCGGCCAGTCAAAACCCTTTACGTGTTCTCGTCACTGGGGCCGCTGGCTTCCTTGGGGCTCGTATTGTCGAGGCAATGTCCCTTTCCGAATTTGCCAAGCCAGTTGCCGCAATTCGCCAATGGTCGCGAGCATCGCAAGTCGCGTGCCATCCCGTCGAAGTGGTTCTTTGCGACATTATGAATCCAGAGCAAGTCGATGCTGCCGTAAAAGGAGTTGACGCGATTGTGCACTGTGCCTACACGGATGATCGCGAGACGATCGTCGAAGGGACGAGGAATTTGCTCGAAGCTGCCGTTCGCAATCGAATACATAAATTTGTTTATCTTAGCTCTGCAGAAGCCTACGGATCAGACCAAGGTGGAATCATCACCGAATCGACGGACGCCAAACCGACTGCCGGTTCCTATGGAGATTCGAAATTGGCTGCCGAAAAACTCTGCCAACAATTTCATGATCGCGGGTTGAAACCGACGATTCTCAGGCCATCACTCATCTACGGTCCGTTTGGCACTTCGTGGTCGGTGAATGTTGCCAAGCGATTGCAGTCGGGCAAATGGGGGTTATTTGAAGGCTTAGGCGAAGGGATCGCAAACTTGGTTTATGTGGATGACTTAGTTCAAGCCATCTTCTTGTCACTCGTCAAGGACCAAGCGCCGGGAGAAACGTTCAATGTCAATGGTCCCGATAGACCGAGTTGGAACACTTACTTCCAAAAGCTGAACGACGCGTTGGAGTTACCTCCGTTGCAATGTATTTCTTCAACCAAGTCGCGTCTCCGAACACGAGTGATGGGAGCCGTCGGATCGGTCACGTCTTTTTTCAAAGCAAAGTTCGAAGACCGATTGATGGAAATCTATTTGAGAGGTGGTTTTGCAAGCCGCCTAATGAAGCGATTGAAAGGCGAATTGGATTCCACCCCTAGCACCGGTGAACTGAACGACCTTTATTGCAGGAAGGCAAGCTATGACGATCACAAGATACACCAATTGCTCGGCTACTCACCTCGCTTCGACCTTGACAAGGGAATTCAGCAAACCATCGACTGGATGGTGCTGCATGAGGTTTCGAAACAACCCAGCACTCAACTTTCCCAGCGGAACAAACCAAGTCCCATAGACCGTAGAACGCCGGAGAGTGTTGGAGTGTCATGAGGATTGCTTTCGTCTCCTATTACTTTCCTGAGTATTGCATTCGCCATGTGAACGAGATGGTGAAAGAAGCCGATGTTCTGTTGATGATGCCATCGAGTCAGGAGTCCGGACACCTGCAAATGCTCGATTCACGCGTTCGATACGAACCCTTTCAGCAACCGAGGATGCGTCAGCCAATTCGTCAGCTTCGGACGGTGCTATCGATGCTCGGGACATTGAAGCGATTTGCTCCTGATGTGGTTCATTACCAACACGGTCACATGTATTTCAATCTAGCGCTACCTCGCGTTCGGAAGTATCCACTGGTTGTCACGATCCATGACGCAAGACAGCACATCGGTGATAAAGAATCGAAGCTGACTCCACAGTCGATCATGGATTTCGGTTACCGACGAGCAGATCATGTAATCGTACACGGCCAAAGTCTTATCGGTACCGTAACCGATGATCTTCATATTGCACCATCAAAAATCCATCTCATACCGCACATTGCAATTGGCGAAGAGGCGTCCACCGTCGAGCATCGCGATGACGGTCGAACGATTTTATTTTTCGGAAGGATCTGGGAATACAAAGGACTGGAGTACTTGATTCGGGCTGAACCCAAGGTCTCGGTAGAATTCCCGAATGTGCGATTTGTGATTGCTGGCAAGGGAGATGACTTTGATCCATATCGTCGCATGATGGTTCACCCGGAACGCTTTGAAGTCCACAATGATTGGATCAGCGATGAAGCGCGAGCCGAGATGTTCGCCTCTTCGAGCATCGTGGTACTTCCGTACATCGAAGCGTCCCAAAGCGGAGTGATTCCAATAGCCTACACGTATCAGAAGCCGGTGATTGCGACTCGCACAGGAGGGCTTCCGGATATGGTTGACCACGGTAAAACGGGTTTGCTTGTGCCACCCAGAGATGCCGATGCATTGGCCGATGCGATCCTGCAACTCTTGAGGGCACCGGAAAAGAGGTCCGCCATGGGCCAAGCTGGCCAGACCAAGCTACGCAGTGAATGTGCGCCGGAGGTGGTAGCCAAAGCAACGATGGACGTCTATCGACAAGCGATTGCGGATCGCAAACAACCGCGAACACGTCCGGTTGGAGTCCATGCGTGAGCCAACAACAACCTCATATCGGTATCGTGGCCTCGATGAAACGCGGACTAGAGCATTTCATCTATCGCGATGTTTCGCATTTGGAACAAACGGGCTTCAGGATCAGCATTTATCCGACCAAAGTTGGCCAGGGCCTCTATGCGCCGCGCGAGAACTGGAGAGTCATTCGCTGGTCGCTGTTGAGTATCCTATTGGCCCAGCCGGGAGCTTTTTTACGCTCACCAAGACGGTACTTGCAGGCTTTGTCGATTGCGATAAAGCACCGAGCCGTTGTCGATTTCTTATTGGCCGCTTATTTTGCCAAGAGCATGCAAGGTGTCGATGCGATCTACGCGACGTTCGGAGACCGAAAACTTTTTGTTGGTTATTTCGCGAAACTGTTGGTCGACAAACCTCTGCTTTGCACCATTCATGCTTACGAACTGTATCAGAATCCAAATCCTGGTTTGTTCCAAGCATCGCTGGCTGCCTGTGATCAATTGATCACCATCTCGGACTTCAATCGAAAGAAACTCAAAGAGCTTTTCGGATATCCGGAAGAGAAAATCGAGATTATCTCGCTCTCCATGGATCTCGAAGACTATCGTCCAACACCCAAAAAATTTGTCATCTTGATAGTCGGCTTTTTCGTTCAGCGCAAAGGTCACAAAGTCCTGTTCCAGGCGGTCAAGCAATTGAACGATCCGAATATCGAAGTCTGGGTCGTCGGCGGCGAAGGGGCCGAGTCGGATTCGGTCGATGTTCGAGGGTTCGTCAAGGAATGTCAAATCGAATCTCAAGTTGCGTTTTTAGGTAAACTCTCTGGCACGGCCCTTCGCGCGATGTACCGTGCTTGCGATGTCTTCTGTTTGCCTTGTCACTATGATGATGTTGGAGTCGGCGAAGGTTTCCCTAGTGTGATCATCGAAGCGATGGCATGCGGCAAGCCAGTTATTTCGACGAGACATGTCGGCATTCCAGAATTCCTTGAACAGATTGTGGTGGAGGAAAAAAACGTAGAGCAACTCGCTGAAGCAATTCGTAAGGTACAAGGTTCCGAGCAACTGCGACAGGAACTTGGGAAACGCAATCGCGAGCTGGCGGAAAAGTATTTTTCCCCCAACAATGTTCAAAAGACGGCCACAATCGTTCGACGTCTTTGTACGAAAGCAAAATGAGTTTCAACTAATCATGTGCGGAATTGCCGGTATCCTCAGTCTCGATTCTATGCGAAGCGTTCCGCCCGAACGACTCGAACGGATGCTTGCGTCCATTTTTCATCGCGGACCTGACGAGGCCGGACGACTCATCGATCGCGAATTGGCGATGGGTATGAGACGGCTCAGCATCATCGACCTCGCAGACGGCCAGCAGCCGATTTTCGACGAGTCGGGTCGTTATGGTGTTGTTTTCAACGGCGAGATTTACAACTACCGCGAGCTTCGCAACGATTTGATTGCGCGAGGTCATCAGCTCAAGACCCATAGCGACACGGAAGTCATTGTCCACCTCTATGAAGAACGCGGCGAGGCTTGCCTGGATCATCTTCGTGGGATGTTCGGTTTTGCGATTTGGGATAACGTCCGCCGTGAGTTGTTTATCGCCCGCGATCGAATGGGGATCAAGCCTCTCTACTACGCCGAAGGCAGAGGCGATTTCGTCTTCGGATCGGAGATCAAATCGATTCTCGAACATCCCGCCATTAAGCCATCAATGGATATAGAGGCGCTGAGTTTGTATCTGTCGCTCAAGTATGTGCCCGCGCCACGCACTTTGTTCGCCGGCATTCATTCTTTGCCACCCGGTCATTTTATTCGAATTGCAAAAGGTCGCGTCGAGATCAAACGCTACTGGGATATCTCGTTTGCAAAACCTGAATGTGTTCTAAGTGAGCAGGACTACGCGGATCAGTTGCTGGAGTTGCTGCGCGAGTCGGTACGGCTTCATCTACGCAGCGACGTGCCCTTTGGCGCCTTTTTAAGTGGTGGAGTGGACTCGAGTACGATTGTAGCACTGATGTCAGAGGAACTCCGTACACCGGTCAAGACATTCTCCGTCGGCTTTGGCGGTGAAGGGATCCAAGATGAATTACCTTACGCCCAACAGGTCGCAGACAAGTTTGGTTGCGAGCACCATACACTGAAGATTACTTCCGTTGACTTTCTACGTTATGCCGAAGATGTGCTTTGGCATCTCGACCAACCGATTGCAGATCAAGCAACCGTTGCGACGTTCATGGTTGCCAAGCTTGCGAGGCAACACGTCAAGATGGTTTTAACTGGCGAAGGTGGCGATGAATTGTTTGCGGGCTACGCTCGTTACTCGGGCGAGCGCTATTCGAAGTGGTTCTCTCGATTGCCTACCAGCGCCGCGAAATTTTTGCGTTCGGCGTCCTCGACGTTGCCGGGATTGCGGCGTGGCAAGATTGCGATAGGGGCCTTAACCATCCGCGACGAAGCAACCCGATTCGCGAATTGGTTCCCAATGTTTGGCGATGACGCCAAGCGGCAATTGCTGGACGGTCAAGTGGAATCGATTCAAGCAGGCGCTGCCTCAGTATTTTCGAATCACTTAGCAAACTGCGATACCCATTCGCCGTTGGATCGGATGCTTTACGCTGACAGCAAGCTTTGGCTGCCCGATTACCTATTGCTTCGCGGCGACAAACTGACGATGGCCAATTCGTTGGAAGCGAGGGTGCCATTGCTCGATCACAAGCTAGTCGAGTTTGCTGCCCATTTGCCGGACTCGATGAAGCTGCGTGGTTCTCAACGCAAGTATCTTTTGAAGCAAGTTGCACGTCGTCTCCTTCCGACTGAGATCATTGATAGAAAGAAACAAGGGTTTCCAATTCCAATTGAGCGTTGGCTGCGAAAAGAAGCACGACCGATGATGCAAGACTTGTTGTCGACGGAAACGCTTGAGCGGCGTGGCCTGTTCAATGTTTCGTTTGTCGAACGGCTGATTCGCGAGCATGTCTCTGGATACACAGATCATTCGACGAAGCTTTGGGGGCTTATGAGCGTCGAGATGTGGACGCGGAAATTCATTGATCATGAGGGTGGACTTACTTCAGCCGCGTGTGGCTCGTCCGCGGCAACTCCAGACGCGGAGGGGTGTTTGTCGTGAAGAATGGCGACGATCTCAGGATCCTTTCGTTTGATCAATTGCCAGACTGGGATGGCTTCGTGGAAAGCCACATAAAAGGAACCATATTCCATACTTGTGCAATGATCCGAACGATGGAATCAGCCAAAGGGCACAGTCCATTCGCTCACGCAGCGGTCGATGAGAATAATGCGATTTGTGCAATGCTCGTAGCCGTCAAGGTCTCAACGCTTGGACGATGGGCTGACCGTATCGCAGCTAGATCCATTCTGTATGCTGAGCCAATTTTTCTTGAATCACGGCAGGGACGCGAGGGAGTTGCACAGCTTCTTCGTCATCACGACAACTACATGCGTCGACGCACACTCTTCGCGGAAGTGCGTCCTTTTTTCGCAGCCCCTGTGTCGGAAAATGCGTTGTTGAATCAAGGATATGAGCTGCTCGGCTATTACAATTACGAGTTAAACCTTCAGAGAGACGAGCAGCAGCTCTTTATTGGGCTTGATCCCAAGTGCCGAAACAACGTGCGCTCGACTAAGCGACGCGGCTTGATTGTCCGAGAGGTCGAGCCGTTTAAAGAACTGAATCGTTTCTACGCGATCGTATCCGAGAGTTACGCGGGCTCTAAAGTCCCGCTGGCCGATCGAAGCCTTTTTGAATCTGCGTTTCGAGAAATGCCACAGAATATCTGTCGTGTTTTTTTTGCCGAATATGAGGGGGAAGTAGCCGCTGTCGCCTGTTTCCTTGCCTTTAAGAATCGCGTGGTTTACTGGTATGCCGGAGCGAAGCGCATTCCAGGTATCTCGGCTATGTCCATGATTTTGTGGGAAGCGATTACAAAATACTCGGTTGAGGGTTATCAGTCGTTTGACTTTGCAGGGGCTGGTTGGGAGGGTGAAGAATATGGACCAGGAAAATTCAAAGCCAAGTTTGGTGGAGTCCTAACCAATTTTGGACGCTATCGCAAAGTCCATTCGCCTTGGAAGTTACGTTGCGCATCGTCCGCCTACAAGATCATGCGTGGCTGGATTTCACCTTCCGTTCAATCTCGATGAAAAAATCAATGCAAACCATTCCTCGCTCAAAGCGCATCTTAATGATTCTGGAGAATGGATGCTATCCGCAGGATTCTCGCGTCTATCAGGAAGCTATCGCGTTGTCCGAGGCGGGCTATAGAACTACGGTGATTTGCCCGACGGGTAAGTACCGCAGCTTGTACGAGCTTGTTGAGGGGGTCCACGTTTACCGTTATCCGCGGCCTCCAGAGTGGAATGGTTTGCTGGGCTATCTCTTCGAGTATGCATACAGTTTGGTGATGGCTTTTCTAGTCGCCTCTTGGGTCTTGCTTCGACATGGCTTCGATGCGGTACACGTGCATTGCCCGCCCGATCTCAATTCGATGCTCGCGATCTTTTTTAAACTGCTTGGGAAGAAATTTGTAGTTGATCTACACGATCTCTCGCCCGAACTCTATCAAGCCCAGAAGGAAGGTCGAGGTAGTCCGCTTGTCGTAAAGGGGTTGCGGTTTTTTGAAAGACTCGCGAGCCGCAATGCACATGCACTCATCGCCACCAACGAAACGCAGTATAGGATTCAGATTGATCGTTGCGGTGCCGATCCACGACGATGTTACATTGTGCGCAACGGCCCCAGCGATCGTTTTACTCCCGAAATCCAGCCGCTCGATGAATTGAGGCCCCGCGGAAAGACGATTCTTGGCTACGTCGGATTGATGGGTTTTCAAGATGGCGTCGATTACTTTATTCGGGCTTTGCCAAAAATCCTTGAGCAGCGGACCGATTTTTTAGCGGTACTTGTGGGAAGGGGACCAGCACTGGAATCCCTAAAGAAACTGACCGAAGATTTGGGGCTGAAAGACCATGTTCTA
>Ga0105048_10005834_pt1 | contig 19900 bp, 14 predicted proteins | sample MAT05_FD_78382 | JGI IMG/M metagenome (GOLD analysis project Ga0105048, IMG submission 78382) | Freshwater microbial communities from Lake Fryxell liftoff mats and glacier meltwater in Antarctica - MAT-05 | ecosystem: Environmental > Aquatic > Freshwater > Ice > Liftoff microbial mat | place...
AAAAACCCTCCTACCCCCACCCCTCCTTCCACCACTCAAACTACGCCGGCCGCACCGAGTAACGGGCGATATTTCCAGGGTGCATACTGATGAGTTCGGTTTCAACAGTTTCCTTAAACTGGGTTTTTTCGGCTTGGGGTATTTCGGCCACTTTCTGTTCAATCAAATGGGTTGCTTGTTTGTAGGGTAATCCGCCTGATACAATTTTTGATATCATGTCCCGCATTACCTCCCGGTATTTTAGCCGGAAAGGGTCAGGCTCGCCTAACGACTGCCGCAAGGCTGAATAGCGAGCTGACGACCTTTCGTAAGCCCATAAAAAAACGTCCTCTAATAATTTAATGCGGTTTAGTTGGTATACACAAAGTATACCTTTAATTTATAGCGAGTCTCTGCACATAGGCGGTATGATAGAGATAATAGGTGCCTTGATATTTGTGTGAGGAGCGGGAATGACAGGAGGAGAAGAGAGGCAAGGAAATATCATAAATAAATCCACTCTGCGAAGTGGAATTCGTGCGCTCATTTGCCAACCTTTGGGCTTCAAAGAATGGTTCTAACTCATAAAAGAATCTATATCTAGTAAAGGGCAAAGCCAACGCTATTTTTTAATTGTTTTGCCACACGAAATTGGTAACTTCGAATTCATCAGAAATCCACCGGCGAATTGTCAATTCAATGTTAGAACGTGGTAGATTTTTAAGATTTTATAATGAAGATTAAGATAACCATAAAGAAGGAAAGTGCGGCCGCTAAAGCTGTTGAAGCCTATAAAGCTAATAAGAAGGCTATTATAAAAGCTATTAAATCGGGCAATGGATCCAATGATGGAAAATTATCAACACCAGGCCCCACCTATCTTGTCACTTCCTAAATGCTGCCTGACGGAACCATATCAACTCACCTAATGTATTGAACCACAAATGGTAAATATAAAAAACCTGCACAGCACCACTGTCCAGGTTTTTTTGTGTTTAAAAAAACAGCTAAAACAACCAGTTTAAAAAGTAATCCTGTACAGCAAATCAGGAAAAAAGCCAATTTGGTTTACCGCACCAATCGTTCTTTTTTCGGGGTTGTATCGTTGCAGAAATATGTTTTCCTGGCTACTTACATTCTGAAAATCTAAATAAATGGTTTGGCTTACTTTTCTTTTTGAACTGTTGATGCGATAGCCAAATTTAAGGTCGGCCCTAAAGTAAGCGGCCAGTTTTTCGCTGTTGTATTTTGTCTCGTCCAGCACCTCTTTGTTGGCTGCAATGGAGGCGTTTAAATCAACCGGTGTTGCATATTTGCCACCGATGCTGCTAACTCTTACATCCATTGTAAAAGCATTTTTTTTCTGCTTGCCTGCTTTCCATTCTTTGCCTGCCAGCACATTCAACACATTCTTATAATTAAAAGTGCTGTTTCTTTCCACACCATCGCTGCCTTTGTATTTTGAGTTGAAAATGGAGGAAGTAATCAACAGGTAATAGCCTTTGCTCAGAAATTTTTCAAGCGTAAGTTCAATGCCACTGTTGTAGGCGGTGCCGTTGTTTACTAACCCTCCTTTTTCAGGAAAACTAAAATCTGCACCGCTATTTAAAATCGAAAAGCCACTGCGTATTTTTTCTACCGGTACGTTAGATAAATCCTGGTAGTAACCTTCTACTTTAAATCGCCAGTCAGTAGCAAATCTTTTTTCGTAACCAATTACATAGTGGCTTGCTTTGGTAAATTCTAAATTTCTGTTGCTTTGATCTACCCCACCACCTGTTAACCGGCTTTCGTACAAATAAACCGGGAACGGCTGCAACTGCGAGTGCATGCCATAGCTTACATAAAATTGGTCGGTATTGGTTAGCTGGTAAGCTACTGACGCCCTCGGCTCAAATGTGGAGGTACTATTGAAACTGAAATTGCTGCCATGCAAGCCGGCATTAAAAGTTAACTTATCAGTAGGCTTGTAGCGAACCTGTGCGAAATATTGCAGCAGGAAAAAATTATCATCAAAATTCCGAACAGCATTAAATGGGTCGCTACCTGTTTGGCCTTCTCTATCATTAACTTTTGTTTTTAAATCGTACTGCTCTCCCAGTATCCCTAATCGCGATGATAGTTTTGCATTTTGTTTGGTATTGAAATACGAGGAAAAACGAAGGTTATTCTGTTGATTTTTTGAGTCGGTAATTAAGTACCTGTTTGTATAACTAACAAACGGAAGTGGGTACTGGTAACCTTGAAAATCGTTTTTGGTGGTTGAATATGCTACCGCCGTACGCAGGTACGATTTTTTTCCTATATCAATTGTATGCTTTGCACCAAATATGGAAAAGTTGCCCTGGTTGTAGCTATCCTGGTCATTTCTTGCAAAAAAATCTGTGGAGTCAATATCTTTTCCTATAAAATCAATATTGCTAAGGCCGCCCATACCATAAAACGAAAATGTGCCAGCTTTGCTTTTACCAAGGTTGATATTGTACACCCAGTCCTGGTATTTTGGTGTGGCACTTGTACCCGCACTCAGCCCAAAGGAGGTAGCCAGTTGCACAAAAGAATAGCGGTAACCCACCAGGTACGAACTGCCATTTCCTTTTTTACCCAGGGGTCCTTCCACCATAGCCTCTAAGCCACTAAACAAATTTAGTTGTAATGTTTTTTCATGTTTGTCAGCATTGCCTGCCCGTAAGTTTATATCAAAAACAGCCGCCAAAGCGTTACCAAATTCTGCAGGAAATGCACCCGTTAAAAAATCGGATGTTTTTAGTGCATTGGTGTTTAATGCCGATACCGGACCACCTGTTGTGCCTAGTGCTGCATAATGGTTTGGGCTGGGTGATGGTAAGCCTTCAATACGCCAAAGCACACCGGTTGGCGAGTTGCCTCTCACCACAATATCATTTCTTCCATCGTTGTTAGATACCACACCTGCAAAGTTGCTTACCAACCTCGACGGGTCGTTTCTGCCACCAGCAAACCTTGTTACTTCATCTACGTTAAATGAGCGGTTGCTACCTACCGCATACTCATTGGTAGCCGCACCTTTTTTTGTTTTGTACGATGTAACTGTTACGTTTTGTAAGTCGGCAATGCTTTGTTCCATAGCCACATCTACTATTACCTGTTTACCGGCAGTTACCAGTAACTCGGGTATAATAACTGGTTTATAACCACTATACGTTATTGTTATTTTTTGGCGGCCTACCGCTACCGCGTTCAATACAAATTTTCCATTTTTATCAGTTACCACCTCGTTATTGGCATCTACTACACTTACAGTAGCACCTGCCAAAGGTTTTTCAGATGTTTTATCGGTAATAAAACCCTTAATGGCTTGGGTAATACCCTGCGAAAATCCTTTTGTAAACGAACATACAATTAGTAAAACCGTCATTATTTTTTTCATGTTACAGTATGGTTTGAGACTGCAAAGTAGAGTCGGCAGTTGTTTTAGCTACCTGACAAATGTTAAGAAAACGAAGCTTGCTCAATTACTTAACTTTTGTTAAGAAAAGCTGGCGCTTGCTATTACCTAACATTTGTTAAGTAAAATACCCTTGGCCCAGCAATAGCTTTACAAAATTTATCGGGGGGGTTGTTTTTTAAATATAATCACATTCTTTAGCACTACCCGTCAATTAAAATTAAGATGGTTTGCGTGTTTAATACGGTAAGCCTACTATTTTTTCAATTAACTATTTTTCGATTACTGGCAAGGGCAAACTGTACCAATATTCATAACAATTATTCAGCTAAAGTATTGCAACAGTCAGGATAGTTTTGGGGGTACACTATCTAACATAATCAACAATAAATATATATATATATATATGAAACATATTTTACTATTGGGTAGTACGGAAACCAGGTGGCTGCATGTATGCTGAAAGAACTTTTAAACCCAAAATAGATAACAGAAGTTATTTGCGTTTACAACTAAATGTAAAAATATGTATTACGTTAATGAAAAAATAATGCGAATTATAAGTAAAGAGTTCGGCATTAACAAAACCGAAATTGCTAACAATACCAATTTGACAGTTAAGTACAATTTATGTGGATGAGAAATTGAATATTTATTTGCAAAAACTAAACAGGCATGTAAGGTTCAAATTAATTTACGAATTGCGTAACAAAGAACTAAGCGTGGATAAAGTTGATAAATATGTACTTATTGTAAAAACCGGGTTTGAAAAAAAGCACCCGGCCTGCCAGCCAATATATTGTTAAATGAAAGGGTCAGCAGACTATTTCTTAACATAAGTTAAGGTACCTCCTATTGCATTGCTCGAACTTTACTTCGTTAAGGTAATAACCTACTTCATTTTCCATTTCGAAATTGTTTATGATAACAAAAATATTTTTTGCTATAAATATTGTATTGGTGCTGAGTATTTCAATAATAAGGGCTCAGTCAACAAATAAGTTTGTACTAAAAGCGGTGGTAACCAACCAAACAACAGCGCAGCCTTTGCAAGGTGCAATCGTTAAAATTTCTACCCAAAAAAACGCGACTGTATTAACCGATTCTTCTGGTGCTTTTACCTTCAGCTTGCCAGCAGAAACTTATACTATCATCATATCGCATGTGGGTTTTACTCAAAAAAAGTTGACCATCAATCTTAATCAGGATATTGCGTTGTCATTAACCTTAACAGCAAGCCTTAATGAGCTTCAGGAAGTTACTGTTACTGCAAACAGTAACAAAGGCAGGGTACTTTCATCGCAGGTGGGCGTGGAAATTATTGACCGTAAAACGGCCTTAACCATACCTGCTATTTTGGGCGAGGTAGATATTATTAAAGTATTGCAACTTAAACCTGGCGTAAAAAATAGTGGTGAGGGTACCAGTGGCATTAGTGTACGCGGTGGCGGTACCGACCAAAATTTGTTTTTGTTAGATGGGTCGGTTGTATACAATCCAAGTCATCTTTTTGGATTTTTTAGCACGTTTAACATAGATGCTATAAAAGATGTGCAGTTGTACAAAGCTGGTTTTCCTGCGGAATTTAGTGGCCGGTTATCTTCGGTGGTGGATGTAAATACATTGAAAGGAACAGATTCTGCGTTTTCAGTAGGTGGTGGCATTGGCTTAATTGCTTCGCGGCTGAACTTGCAGGGCAACCTGCTGCACAAAAACAAACAGGGAAAAAAGCTAACCTACAACCTGGCAGCCAGAAGAACCTATGCGGATGTGTTTACATCTGCCATAAATAACGCCAATAAAAATGACTCAGGTTTTAACCCAATACCCACTTACTTTTTTTATGATATGAATGGAAGGGTAGATTTTGTTGCGTCAGACAAAAATCAATTTTATGCCAGCTTTTATCATGGTAAGGATTTTTTTATATTTGATTCAGATGTTTTTGGTTCTACATTTAGTTGGGGTAATACCGCCGCCAGCCTGCACTGGAAACACCTCTTTAACAGCAAAATAAGTATAGAAAATTCGTTGCATCTTTCTGATTACAACTATTCATTAAACAGCCAGTTTGATAGATTTGATTTTAAACTTGGCTCTGGTGTAAAGGAATATTCCTTCTCTCAAAAATATTTATATACACCATCCGCCCGGCACAAAATTTCGTTTGGCCTGCAGGGCGTTTATAACCAGTTTAAAATTTCAACCTTTAATATCAATAGCGAACAGGCAACCGAAACCTTTTCAAAAGGCGAAAACCTTAACAGCTTGGAAGCAGGTATTTATATAGCCGACGATTGGGATGTAACCAAAAAATTACGGGTAAACATAGGTACCCGTTTTACAGTTTTTACTAATGGAAAAACCTACAGTGGGGTAGAACCCCGTGCTAGTGCAAGGTACCTGCTGACTGATAATTTTTCAGTAAAGGCCAGTTATGCAAGAATGCAACAGTACAAACACCTTGTGGCAAGTTCAGGGGCTTCGTTGCCAACAGATATCTGGTATCCATCAACCGAAAAAATTAAACCCGAAATTTCCGACCAGGCATCGCTTGGCTTTACATGGAACATCAATAATAAATTTCTTATTACCACCGAAGGATATTATAAATGGATGCGCCAGTTAGTAGATTATAAGCCAGGTGCCAGTTTGCTGGTAAATGAAAACCTGGAAAACGAATTTGTATTTGGAAAAGGAAAAAGCTATGGGTCGGAAATTAGTTTTGAAAAGACAGCAGGTAAACTAAAAGGCTGGGTTGGGTATACTTTAGCGTGGACAACAAGGCAGTTTGAGGCAATCAATAATGGCAAAATGTTTTTTCCCCGTTTTGATAGAAGGCATGAGCTTTCCGTAGTGGCCAGTTACCCATTAGCCAAACGGCTAACCTTTTCGGGTAGCTGGACGTACTATACTGGCAACGCCGTATCGTTGCCCACTGGCAGAACCATTGGCATAGATGCACCCGGCACTTTAGACAATAATACTTTCTTCAACTTGTCGCCGGTATATCCTGAAAGAGGCAATTTCCGTATGCCAGATTATCATAGGCTCGATGTTGGTATAATTTTAAAGCTAAGGCCAAAACACGGCAGCACTGACTTAACCTTTAGTGCCTACAATGCGTACAGCAGGTTAAACGCTTACTTCATTTCCTTTGAGGCAAAAAACAACAGCAACGGAATTGCTGGTACACCTGGCGGTTATGAGCCAAAAGCCATCACACTTTTTCCAATTATTCCTTCTATTACCTACAACTTTAAATTTTAGTGTATGAATAAAAAAGCACTGTTCTGCTATCTGCTTTTTGCAAGCTTGTTTGCACAATGTTCAAAAGATTATAATATACAATTGCCACCCAACAAAAGCGAGCTGGTAGTAGAGTGCTACTTAGAAGATGGACAACCGCTAAGGGCTTTAATATCTGAAAGCACTGCTTTGTTAGATACCAGCACAGTACCACCGGTTTTAATGTCTGCTTTGGTAATTATTACGCATCGTAATATAAAAGATACACTCTTGCCTTTTGCTTTTGTTGACATCCAACGGCGAAGAGCTTACAACTACGGCAACCCAAAAAGGATGGTGGCCAATTACAATTCAAATGAGCCATATAGAATAGATGTGTACGATAATAAGGGCAGGCACGCTTTTGGCGAAACACGTTTTATACCACTTGTACAAATAGATAGCCTTACACCTACATTTAATAACCAGCAGAGAGCCTTTTGCCTTACTAAATTTAAAGACCCCAACCCTGCCGTACCTAACTACTTTAGGTTGTTGCTGCATAAAAATGCACTGTATGATAGCTTAAGGCTGGAAATAATATTGGACAATAGTTTTGCAAACAATAACAACGAATTTGTGTATGGCTCTGGTTTTGATTTTAAAAAAGGCGATATTATTTACGGCACATTGTATCACCTTACGTTTGACTATTATCAATACCTGACCACACTACAAAATGCAAGAACTGCCCTTGTAAACCCTTTTGCAGTCTCCGGCGAAGTAGTAACTAATATAAAAGGTGGACTGGGGGTTTTTGCGGCCTTAAGTGTGACCAGAAAATTTGTGGTTGTTCCATAGTTTGTTTGCTTGTTTGGGCTGTAATTTTTATGCAGCGGGCGGCAATTAAATGTAGTCTTATAGCGGTTAATCAAGTATCTTAAAATACTTTTTTAACCTGTTTTCTATATTATTGACTACACTGGCCAAACACTATTTAGTATGATTGACAACGCGTTTAAACTGCTTATTGAAAAAGTTTATCCTTTAACGGATAATGAAATATCGGTATTGCAAAATATGTTTGCCTTAAAAAAAGTAGACAAGAATGCTTTTATTTTAAAAGAAGGTCATCAAACACAAACCCTGTTTTTTATAAAGTCAGGCATTTACAGGGGTTTTTATATTAAAGACATGGAGGAGATAACCTTTAATTTCTTTTTTGGACCTACCTTTTATGCTGATACGGCTGGTGTAGCAGAAGGAAATCCTACACTACAAAATATTTGTGCGTTAGAAGCAGGAGAGGTATGGGAAGCCAATATAAGAGAAGTAGAGGCACTTGGTGATAAATATCCATCTATACTAAAATTATTTATCCGCTTTTATGAAACCATTTTTACTTTTAAACAACAAAGGGAGTTGTCGTTTATAGCTGAGGAACGTTATTTAAACCTGTTTAACCTACGGCCCCGGGTGGTAAGCGAAATTCCGCTTATTTATATTGCTTCCTATTTAGGCATAAAGCCAGAATCGTTAAGCAGGATTAGACGAAAAATAGCATTCCAACAGTAGTAAAAAAGTACTTTCTATAGTGCTGAGGAAATAAAAATTCAGACTATTGCGGACAATCTTTCTAATAACTATCCGCAATCTGGCGCTACTATTTTGGAACGAGGCTTTAGCGCAGTTTCTATCAGTCGTTGCAGCCTGCCTCTATGACCATAAATGTCGCACTCTTATACTATTGGTAATTTTTTTCAGCATATTTTATCCTGATTTTATATTCAGCAGTACTGTACCAAATAGCAAATAATCATTATTTTTCTGAAGTAAAAAATGAATAGTACACTCCCTGACACTACAAGCTACGCAGCCGCATTGCTCCACTAAGTTTGCCTAAGGCGCTTAATTTAAATGTCAGGTGTTAAACGCTAAATTACCTCACAACGCTCTTCTCACTTCTTCTAAAAAAACCGGCACCTTTATTTTAGGATCGCCTTTACCAAGGGTTTCTATGGGCACATAACCACGGTAACCAGAGGCTTTTATTAACGACATAATTTTGCGAACATCCGTTTTTTGCTCCACTTCATTTACATACATATTTTCCTTTAGCTGCCAGTTGACCGCATATTTGGCTGTCAGTTCAATATCGCTAAAAGGATCAGGACCTCGGAAGCTGCCAATATCAAGCACCAACCCAAACCAATCTGATGCTACGCCTTCAATTAACGTAGTTGCCTGCGCTGCTGTTTTTATAAAATCAAAATGGTTTTGAATGGCTACAATAACCCCATATGCCTGGCCGTAAGCGGCACATTTTTTTAAATCCTCTATCATCCATTTTGCTGTTGCATTCCATGTATATCCCTTTGGTATTAATAAACCCGAAAAAATACGAATGACCGGCGCCCCCAACTTTGCTGCTACTTTAATCCATTGCTTTACCAACTCAACATCCACCTTTCTTTTTGCGGGGTCAGGGTTTGAAAAATCGTTTCGTACACCGGTGCCGCTAATATCAAGCCCTAACTTAAATGCCTGTTTTTTTAATTTAAAAAGGTAATCATCGGCGGGCGCTTTAGGATACCCCTGAAAATAATATCCTGTCAGGTCAACTGCATCAAAATTTTGCTGAGCACAAAAATCCAGCAGGTCAAATAAAGTTATGGTACCATTACGCAAAGGCTCATTAAACGAGTAGGCATTTAGGCTAACCTTTAATAGCAATTGGTTGGCAGTTGCCTGAAACGCCTGCGCATTAACCAAAGGTGCTGCTGCTAACAACGGGCTTGTTATTAGTGTTTTCAAAAAGCTTCTTCGCTTAAAATACAAATACATGTTGTAGCTTTTTAAATTAAAAGTAAGCAACCTTACACCCCTGAAAACACGTTAAATCCTCCATCAACACAAATCACTTCGCCGGTTACAAAGGCCGATGCATCGCTTAGCAACCAAATAAGGCAGCCAATTAATTCATTGGGGTTGCCAAAGCGGTTAAAGGGTGTGTTACGTATTACCGCTTCGCCCCTTGGGGTATAGCCATCATCTTTTAATAATAAGTTTTTGTTTTGATGGGTAACAAAAAATCCCGGCGCAATAGCGTTCATGCGTATGCTATCACTATATCGTTTGCCCAGTTCAACCGACATCCATTTGGTAAAATTATCCACCGCGGCCTTTGCCATACTGTAACCCAATACCCGTGTAATGGCACTCTGCGCTGCCATGGACGATATGTTTACAATGGAGCCCTTACCTGTTTTTGATATCTCTCTGCCAAAAACAGTGGTGGGCAAAATGGTTCCAAATAAATTAAGATCAAAGGCTCTTTTTAACGCATCCATATCAATATTAAATACATCAGCCTCGGGGCCAATAACTGCTTCGGGAATGTTGCCGCCCGCTGCATTAACCAACCCATCAATCCTACCCCACTTTTCAATTACCTGTTTTTTTGCAGCTTCTAATTCATTTTTATTCAACACATCGGCAGCAATAAATATTGCCGAACCTCCTGCATCGTTAATCGCATTCGTTCGGTTATTACCAACTTCTTCATTTCTACCTAATAAAACGGTATGAGCGCCCATGTCGCTGGCACCTTTTACAAATGCATCGCCTAAAATACCTGTGGCACCGGTAATAATAATTACTTTGTTTACCAGACTAAAAAGCTGTTGAGCATACATATCAAAAATTTGAAATAATTAATTAAGGTGTTTGCTTAAATACACCACATGTTGAATGTATATAAATAGACAGCATAAAATGCTTTTATGCTTTTAAAAGGTTACTACAACGTTTGAAATAGATGAGCGCTAATGAACCAGCAGATTACAATTAATTTGAATATGCGCAGGTTCGGCAAAAACCACATCGGGCTGGTTAATTATTTTGATAAGTAATTCGGCGGCCCTTATTCCCATTTCATATGAATTTTCTTCGATAGACGCAATTGGTTTATGATACAGGTATTGTAGTAAGGGCAAGTTACCAAAGCCAACGAAGGCAATAGAACCCACCCGGTCAGGGTAGTGTTTTTTAAGATACTCAATGGCATCCAGTGCTAAATATGTTTTAAAAACAAAAACAGCGGTAGGTGGCCAGTCCAGCTCCATCAGGTGCCGCATCGCTGCACCTGTTGATTCAGGCGTAAAGTCTACTTCCTTTATCAGGGCATCGTTTATAGGTAAATGATGGGCAAGCAAAGCATTTTTATAACCCTGTAATCGTACCTGGCTGGTTTGTAACAATGCTGGCCCCATTAAATGTGCTATTCGGGTATGGTTTTTATTAATTAAAAATTCGGTTGCATTAAATGAGCCAACCATATTAGTGGTAGCAACAAAATTAAATGCCCGGCTGGGTGGCTCACGCGAAATAAAAACAACCGGTATACCCATACTTTCAACATCCTGGAATAATTGCATGTCAACCGTATTTTTGGTAATGACAACAATAATTCCATCAACCCTGTTGCGTATCATTAGTTTCATAATCTTGTTTTCAATAGCAACCTCCTCATGCGATTGCGCTAAGATTACGTTGTACTTTTCTTTTTCTGACACTACCTCCACCCCATTAATAGCAAGTACAAAAAACTGGTCTAACAAATTGGGAATAACCAGGCCAATGGTAAAGGTTTTGCTTTGCTTAAAATTTCGCGCTGCTTCATTAGGCACGTAATGTACCTTTTTAGCCATTTCCTGTACCCGCTCTTTAGTTAAGGTACTTATGCTTACATCGTTATTAAGGGCTTTTGAAACCGTAGAAATAGACATGTTTAATTTTTTTGCAATGTCTTTTATCGTAATGCCCTTTTTCATATTATAAACTGTGTTGCCCCTTGTTTATCATAGGTTTAAATAAATATACCAAAATAATTGCCCCGTGTTACAGAGGTATGCAATCAACCAATAATTAAAAAACACTTAATTATTTAATTACCATGACTACCAATTAAAAACAATAAAAAAATCAACAAACCTCTTATTCTTTTATTTCAATCGATGTAACTAAAAATAATGGTTCAAAAGTAAGAAGTATAAAATTTTATTCCCTTAACTTTTATTTCACAAATGTATATGACTAAGCTTTCATAGCCGATCATTCTATTTCCATTTTTTAAACGATTTACTAAAACTTGCCAAATGAAAAAAATGTTTTTTCGCCCACAGCGTGCAAAGTTTTCCTATTGCTTTGGATTACTTTTTTTGTGTACGTTTCTGCTTTTACCCAACCTTTTTGCACAAAACAACCGAACGGTTAGTGGTGTAATTACCGACGTAAAAAAAGTACCATTACAAGGTGTAAGCGTGGTTATTAAAGGTTCTGCCAGGGGGGCTTCTACTGACCAAAATGGAAAATTTGTTTTAAGTGAGGTTCCCGCCAATGGGGTACTTGTAGTGTCCTATACCGGAATGAACCCGCAGGAAGTATCTATAACAAACAAGACTGCCATTGTGGTAATCATGGCCGAAGGGGTAAACACTTTGAACGAAGTAGTAATGGTAGGGTATGGTACCCGGCAAAAAAGAGATGTTACCGGGGCGGTAGCGCAGGTAAAAGCTACCCAGCTTGAAAATGAAAACCCTCAAAGTATACAGGATGTACTTAGGGGCAACGTGCCCGGTTTAAGTGTTACCTCAAGCCCCAATGCAAAAGGCGGCGGTAACTTACTTGTACGAGGCCGCGCATCCATTAACGCGGGTACATCGCCCTTAATTGTTGTTGATGGGGTTATTTATCCCGGCGATTTATCGGATATTAACCCAAACGACATTGCTACAGTTGACGTGTTGAAAGATGCCAGTTCGGCTGCCGTATTTGGAGCCAAGGCGGCCAGCGGCGTTATATTGGTAACTACAAAAAAAGGCAACGGTAGCAAGCCAACCATTACTTTTAACACCAATGTTGGCCTGGCAAAACTGGCTATGGATGAGCCACTATATGATGGGCCCGGATTTGTTAGCTGGAGAACTGCGGCGCTCAATAGCATTAATGCAAACGCCCGGCCATTTCAGTACGATGATCCGCGAAAGCTGCCTGCGGATATAAGTGAGGCGCAATGGAAAGCCTACGATAACTCAAACCCCACGGGAGACGCTGTTGATATTTGGTTAAACAGGTTAAGGATGTTCTCCATTGAAAAAGATAATTACAAGCTTGGCAGGTCAACCAACTGGTATGATATGATGTTCCAAACCGGACTTCGAAACGACCACACCGTTAGTATCTCCGGCAAAAAAGAGGATGTTTCGTACTACATGTCTGCCAACCACACGTTGAACGAAGGTTTTATTGTTGGCGATAAATTTTCAACATTCCGCATTCGTATAAACCTTGAGGCTAAGGCTGCAAAGTTTATGTCGGTTGGTTTAAACCTGCAGTTTGCTGACCGCGATGAAAGCCAGGTGCCGGTAAGCTGGCAACAAATGGTAAATGCCTCCCCTTACGGCCAAAAGTTTAGGCCTGATGGAGTAACCTTACGGGATAGTCCAAATGATGATATTGGTAACAACACCAATCCATTTTTGGACAATACCTACCAAAACAGGTTACAAAAAAGCAATACCCTGTTTGGTAGCATTTACCTGAAGGGTAATTTACCCTTTGGCTTTTCGTACCAAACCAACTTCACCCCCAATTTTGAATTCTTCAAGTTCTTCAACGGCCGGTCGGCAAAGGATTTTAGGGTTTCGGTACGTAGGGGTGTAGCTACACGAAGAGATCAATCTACTTTTAACTGGCAGGTTGACAATTTGCTGATGTGGAATGGATCAGTTGGTGAACATCGTATGGATGCCACCGTTCTTGTAAATGCTGAAAAGTTTCAACAGTGGAATACACAGATGGAAAACGAAGGTTTTGACCCTAACGACAACCTTAGCTACCATAATATTGGTGCAGGAATTAAACCTGTAATAAGCAGCAACGACGAACGTAGTACAGGCGATGCCCTAATGGCTCGTTTTAATTATTCGTTTCGCGATCGCTACCTGCTAACCACCTCCGTTCGCCGCGATGGTTATTCAGCTTTTGGATTGCAAAATCCAAGAGCAACCTTCCCCTCAATTGGTGTAGGCTGGGTATTTTCAAAAGAAAAATTTGCGAGGGCCGAATGGTTGGGTTACGGAAAACTTCGGGCTTCATGGGGTATAAATGGTAATCGCGACATTGGCCGTTATTCAGCTCTTTCTGACCTTTCTACCGGAAAATACCAGTTCATAACACCAAGTGGCCAGGTCATTCTTGTTTCGCAATTATTTGTTAACCGCCTGCAGAACTCCGGTTTAAAATGGGAACGAACTGAATCGTATAACCTGGGGCTTGACTATAGCATACTTAAGGACAGAATTAGCGGTAGTATTGATGCGTACCGCAGGTCGACACGCGACCTTTTAATAAACCGTTTGTTGCCCGATGTAACCGGTTTTACCAACGTACTTACCAACCTGGGCGAAGTACAAAACAAAGGTATTGAGGTAAGCATTAGCACCCTTAACATGAAAAGGCAACATTTTACCTGGCGATCGACGTTGAACTTTACGATGAACAGGAACCAAATCAAAAAACTCTATGGGCCTACACCCGATTATGACGCTACCGGAAAAGTAATTGGGCAATCGGACAAAAATGATGTAGCCAACAGGTGGTTTATTGGGCAGGATATTGACGTTATTTGGGATTTGAGGGTACTGGGAATATGGCAACAAAATGAAGCTGCCGAAGCTGCCAAATTTGGCGTTCGCCCCGGCGATTTTAAGATTGAGGATCTAAACAAAGACGGCAAATTTTCTGACGCCGACAGGCAATTCCTCGGCTATAGAAATCCAAGATCGCAATGGACTTTCAGAAACGACTTTACGTTTAATAATTTCGATTTTTCCTTTATGTTATACTCAAACCTGGGTCAAAAGGAAGAATTTAACCAGGCTAAAAACAACTTAGGTTTTGTTGACAGGCAAAACTCCTACCAGTTTCCTTTTTGGACACCTGAAAATCCTATTAACGATTATGCACGGCTTTCTTCAAATAACGGCAGTGCCAACTTTAACGTATATCGTTCAACATCCTTTGTAAGGCTCAGCACCGTAGCTGTGTCGTATTCCTTACCGCCAAGCCTGTTAACAAGGGCCAACATTCAATCGTTAAAGCTGTATTTAAATGTAAACAACCTTGCTGTATACCAACCTAACTGGAACTTTTGGGATGCAGAATTTAGGAATAATCCACCCGGCGACCGTACCGTTGTACCTCCTCCCAGGTATTTTACTTTTGGCATAAACCTTACCCTTTAACATAAGCACCTAATTAACAAACAATGGAAAAGATTAAAAAATATATAGCAGGCACCGCACTTATTACCTTAGCTATTGGCATGGGTATAGGTTGTAAAAAAGCCTACCTTGAGCCACAGCCACTTTCATTTTATGAACCCTCGGCTACCTACACAACCGTGGCGGCCATGCGGGCTGCACTTGCGGCCTGTGCACGCAACCTCAGGTTTGAATACTATGGTGGAAATCCACCTATTTTAACTGAAATGTTGTTTACTGAAATTGCGGTGGAAGGCACCACCGACAAAGCAGGACCAGCCCAGGACCTAAACCTGCTTATTACTCCCGATTTAGTTGAATTTAACAACGACGACCGCAACAAAATTTATGTGTATTGGGATGAAGGCTATAAAGGCATAAAATACGCTAACACCGTCATTAGCCGGATAGACAATGTTACCTATGCCTCGCCGGCAGAACGCAATGCAATTTTAGGTGCAGCCTATTTTCATCGCGCCTTGCGGTATTATAAGCTAACCCACCAATTTGGCGATGTGCCTGCCATAATGAAGGAAATAACGGCGCCCTCGCTTGAATTTTATTCTACCAAAAGAGAAGTAATTTTAAATAAGATAAAGCTCGACCTTGACTCAGCTTTGCTTTGGACCTCGGACGCTGTTAACCGTGGAGAAGTAACCAAAGGCGCCGTTGCACACCTGCTTACCAAAGTAAACCTTGCACTGGGCAACTTTGATGCGGCAATTACTGCGGCCAATTCGGTAATTAACGGAGGTACTTATTCGCTTATGAAATCAACTTTTGGAAGTGCAGCGCCGCCCACTACGGTTATGCCCGGCACACGTACCCCAGTGCCATTACCCCGCAACGTTATTTGGGACTTACACCGCCCCGAAAATAAATCGGTGGCTGCAAACAGGGAAGGTCTGCTTATGATTATTAGTCGTTTTGGCGATGGCCAGTTTAATACAGGTATGACCATTATGCGCCAGGCTGTTCCTTTTTGGGGATCAAACATAAGCTCGCCAACAGGCAAAAAGGGAACCAACGATAATATTAACCCCGAGTTTATACAATCAAACCTGTACGGCCGCGGCATTGGTCGCACACGGCCAAGCGACTATGCTCAATACGACATATGGAACGACCCCAACGACCTGCGGCATATACCCGGTAACTGGATGAAGATGGAAGACATATTGTACAACGACATGGGTTTAAAAACCTCAGGCGACCCGTGGTATTTAAAAAATTTGCAGCTAAGAAATGTAAATGGTGGTTTGATTTGCACCGATACTATCAGAAGTTGGTTTGGCTGGCCTCATTACAAGTTGTTTGTACCCGACTTTGAAAACTCACCTATGCAAGGTGGCCATACTGACTGGTATTTATTCAGGCTTGCCGAAACGTACCTGCTGCGTGCCGAGGCTTATTTTTGGAAAGGAGATGTTGCAAGCGCCGCAGCCGATATTAACGAAATAAGAATCCGGGCTAACTGTGCACCCATTAGTCCATCGGCAGTAAACATAGGTACTATATTGGATGAAAGAGCCCGTGAGTTGTTTTTTGAGGAAACCAGGAAAACGGAGCTTACCCGTATGTCGTACCTTTTTGCTAAAACCGGCAAAGCTGCCGAAAATGGCAAAGTGTATACCCTTGCTCGGTTTTCGGACGAAAACTACCTGTATGACCGCGTTATGGACAAAAACAATTTTTATAAAAAAGGCGTAGTTACCAACTACGGCGCTAAATACACCATTAGCCCTTACCACGTATTGTGGCCAATACCTACCCGTTCAATTAACGGAAATAGTAACGGCCGTATTAACCAAAACAAGGGGTATACCGGGTTTGAAAATAACGTGCCGCCATTGGAGGCAATACCATAAGTTAGCATAAGTAACCAGTGCCCTGAACTAAAAAAGAGGTGATGCAATAACTGTATGTAAATTTACATATACCCCCTGCTAATAATGCTTACAACAACAAACAAACCAGGTACTGTAAAAAGCAGTACCTGTGTTTTTTTAAATATATTATCTGTAAAAACCTATTAAATGACCAACGATAATAACAACAGCCGTCGAACATTTTTAAAAAATACGGTTAAAGCCGGTGTAGGCTCCATTATACTTTCGGGCTTTCCTACTATTGTACCCGCGTCGGTTTTTGGCAAAAATGCACCGAGCAATAAAATAAATATTGGCCAGATAGGCATAGGCCGTATTGCCCGTACACACGACCTGGTCGAAACCTTTAAATACGATAATGCCCGTATTATTGCTGCTGCCGATGTGGACCGTAAACGCCTTGAAAGTGGTAAGCAAATGCTGGAAGGCTGGTATGCAAAAAAAACAGGGCAGGCCAATTACATCGATATAAAAATGTACGATGACTATCACGATCTATTAAACAATAAAGATGTTGATGCCGTCATTATAAGCACTCCCGACCATTGGCACGCACAGCCGGCTATAGAGGCCGCTTTGGCGGGCAAGCACATTTACCTACAAAAGCCTACATCGGTTACTATAGAAGAGGGCAGGCAAATGAGTAATGCCGTACAAAAAGCCGGCGTTGCTTTTCAGTTAGGTAGCCAGCAACGTTCGGCCAATCCATGGCCACAATTTAGGCAGGCATGCGAGTTGGTGCGCAATGGCCGTATTGGAAAACTGCATACGGTACACGTAGGTTTACCCAGCGACCCTGCGGGAGGCGATACCAAAGAAATGGCCATACCCGAAAACCTTAATTACGATAGATGGCTGGGGTCAACCCCTTTTGTATATTATACCGGCGACAGGGTACATTCGCAAACAGACCCTAACAGCCGCGGGGGGTGGTTGCGTTGCGAGCAATTTGGTGCAGGCATGATTACCGGCTGGGGCGTTCACCACATTGACATTGCACACTGGGGTATGAATACCGAACTGACAGGCCCCTTTGAAATAGAAGCAACGGCTGAATTTCCAAAGACAGGATTGTGGGATGTACATGGCAATTATTCGGTTACCTCAAAATACGCCAATGGCGTAACCATGCTTATCAACAGCAATAACCCTAATGGTGTAAAATTTGAAGGATCGGACGGATGGATATTTGTTACCAGGGGCAACGTTGGCGTAACTGCCACCGACCCAACTTCGGGCAAAGCTGATAAGGCATTTAGTGCCAGCGATCCAAAAATACTTGCTTCTAAAATTGGCCCCAACGAAATTCATTTATACGATAGTGCCGAGCAACATGGCAACTGGCTTGATTGCATTGTAAGTAAAAAGCCCACCATTAGCCCCGCCGAAGTAGCCCACCGCAGTTGTAGCGCCTGCCTGGTAGCCCATGCCGCCATGAAAACACCGGGCAAATTAATATGGGATCCAAAAAAAGAAGTATTCCTGAATAATATTGAAGCCAACAAGTTGCTAAGCCGCGCACAACGCTATCCCTACGGTACCAATTATGTAAACTATAAAGCCTAACCCGTTGCCAATAAAAAATAACGTTTGATTGCTTATTAAAGAAAATGAAATGAAAGAATTAAGAATGGTATTATTGGTTGTATGTTTTGCTCCTGCCCTGTTATTTGCCAAAGATGGCTTTGATTGGAAAAAGGTAAAGGTGTTGATCTATACAAAAAATGGCAAAGGCTATGTACACGAAAACATACCATCGGCGGTAAAAAGCATTCAGGGTATGGGTATGCAATATGGTTTTAAGGTTGATACCAGCAGCAACGCTGCGGTTATGACGCAGAATAATTTAAAGCAGTATACCCTGCTTATTTTTCCCAGTACCAATAACGATGTGTTTGATACAGATGCACAGCGCCTGGCCTTTAGGCATTATATTGAAGCTGGCGGCGGTTTTGTTGGGGTACATTCAGTTACCGGAACAGAGCGTAACTGGCAATGGTTTAAAATGATGTTGGGCGGCACCTTTTCGTGGCATGCAAAATTTCAAAAGTTTACCGTTAAAATGCTCAACTCAACACACCCCAGTATGAAAGGCCTGCCGGCTGAGTGGGTTAAAGAAGACGAGTGTTATTTTGCCAAAGAAATGCATCCCGGTCCTACACCGCTAATGGCGCACGATGTATCAACACTTAACAATACCGACACCGCGCAAAATGCATTAATTCAAAAAAACCTGGGAAACTATAAGGAGTTTTATCCATCGGTTTGGGCTTACAATTTTGATGGAGGCTATACCTGGTGCACGGTGTTAGGTCACGATAAAAAAGACTACTCCGACCCTACCTATACCCAACACTTATTGCAGGGTATTCAGTTTGTTGCCAGCCAGGTATCGGGCATCAATTATAGCAAAGCTTATGCAACAACCAGGGATACACCTGTAAGGTTTTAACTAAACCTGGTAATAACAAAGTAAACAAACCCCCATTTGGGCTGACTGCTAAAAGCAAGCAGCCCTTTTTGTATTCTACGGTTTTATTGTCAAAATGGATGGCTTATGTTATATGTTTCCCGTTTCCAATTGTTTTTCATTTATACTTCTGCAAGTAAAGCCTACCCCGGAGGTTGACATTTGCAGGACCCCGGTGTTTGGACATGCCACCTCCAATGTGGCGATATTATGCTGTTATGCAAAACTTTGCCGACCTGCCTTAAAAAAACATATAGGGTAGTATGGATTATTTCGAGGGTAGCGGTGCTTTCGTTTTATAAAAAATAAGGGACTGCCGCCATGCAACAGTTACGCTTATATAAATACATGCCACAGCAACAATCCTCACCTTCTACAATAACGTTTTACAGGTAACCAACACCCGACAAGGGCCAACATCAGTCAAATTCATCTGCCCCATCATACTGCACAAAGGCCGAAAGTTTAAAGAATTAGTAAGCACGTTTTTCATCAAAATGTTTTAGTTTACCCCAAAAAACCTAATGATTACCCTTACCATAAAAGATGAAACAACCGGCGGCATAGTCATTAACCAAACCAG
>Ga0105048_10005836_pt1 | contig 19895 bp, 10 predicted proteins | sample MAT05_FD_78382 | JGI IMG/M metagenome (GOLD analysis project Ga0105048, IMG submission 78382) | Freshwater microbial communities from Lake Fryxell liftoff mats and glacier meltwater in Antarctica - MAT-05 | ecosystem: Environmental > Aquatic > Freshwater > Ice > Liftoff microbial mat | place...
AACACTTTCTAAATTTTTTATGTCACTTTCGTTTGCTGCCGTTGTGTGTATGCACAAAACAAAGCCTTCTTGATTAGTTACCGTATGTTGCTTGTATCCATAATGTAATTTACCTGCTTTTTTATCCAAGCTCCTTCTTGGTCCACGTTTGGCTTTATGATTTGAACTAATTATGTTTCTGTTATTGTTTCCGTATTTCCTTGCTGATCATCTTCTTTTCTATCCTCTGCTACAATATCAAACTCTTTTTTGCCTCTTGGTTTTCTCAGTGTTGGTGTTACGCTTGCATCTATTATAACACCCTTGATTACCATTAAATCAGCGTCCTCCATTTGTTGATTTATTGTTTTTAGTAGTTCGTCAAAGGCATTGTGCTTGTTTAATGCACTTCTAAAACGACACAATATTGTACTGTCTGGAACATTTTGGTCCATCGCAATACAACAAAATTTACTGAAGGATATTCTGTCACGTACATTTTCTTCAACAGATTCACCACTCAAGCCATATTGTGTTTGTAATAAGAACATCTTAAATAAAATCAATAGATCATAGCTCTCTCTACCATCTACGCTCTGTCCTTTTTCGTAATACTTTGAGATTACTTTCAATATTTGTTGCCAATCAATAATAATATTTACGCTTTCAAATAAGGGCGTATTAACTGTTCGGTGCTCTGCAGCTAAATCTGCGAAGGACTTCAAATTAATTTGTTTCATCATGCCCCAAAAACACAAAATCAAAATCACTCTACAAGTTAATGATAGCGATGCCTTCAAACAAAACTATGCTCAAAACTCAATGAATTAGCCTTGCAGCGTTCTCAAATGGTGTCGAGCGGAGCTGCAAGTGTTGCAATACAGGCAACAATCATCCGTACTTCTGTATCGCTTCGATAATTATCAAAATTGGTTGGAACTGAAAAACCTACATTGTTGCTAATACAATTAAATCCACCTGATGGAGTCAGTGACATAAACAATGGAGAATTTTATGAAATGTTGACTCTATAAATTTCTGTCGATTGACAGCCTCTAACAGTGCTAGTATAATGCACATTGTGATATCCTTGGGACGATGGTGCGGGCGATATTGCAACTCCGGAAGACGGAATTGCTGCATTGTAAACTGTAACACTATCAATTATTACTTTGTAATTTGATGCGCCACCTGTGTTCGAACTTGCATCACTAAGCTGTAATGGAAATTAAAAAGTTGAAACTCCGGCATCCATAATAACGCAATATGCAGCCACATTCGTGTTATTGCGTTGAATGGTTACATTGATTAGGGGCTCCCAATTAGTAAAAGGTGTGATTTCAAGATATGTATCACCCTGAAATATAAGTTTGGAAGAAACACTTAATGCAGTAACATTTGTTAACGCACTCTAAAAAGTACACACTTGACATTGAACTCTAAGACGAATGGAAAACTTCCTCAACTATTAAAATTGTGATTTAAAACCACTGTTGGAGTTGGCAACTTACCAATTTAAGTTAATTATATAGGAATATGTGCATCCTGCAATATTTCCACCAACGGCAGCGATATTTACGCCAAAACAACCAGCACGAAGACAAAATTGAATGCAGTATTAAGTACGTTTATTGTAATGGGAAAAGCGCATGTATTACCAGACAATTTTACAATTTGAACAGTAACATTTCCTCTAGATGTTTCTATAACACTGCTTAAATTATTACCGCAGCTATTCCTGTAGCACCGCCATTTGTGGAATTGACTGAACAGCCTGCGCCACATAACTTCAAATTAGAACTTAAAACTGTTGAGAGATTTGTTGTTACCCGGAGTGAAAGCACCGTCCTTGCCCGTGCAATCGATTGCAAAGAATCGCAAAGGAGAGAGTGAAGAATAACAATAAATACCTCAACATAATCGAATTAACTTGAACACACTTTAAGTTTTTGCTCACGGAAAATTTTTATTCAAATGTAGTAATATGAAAAATTTAATTTACACAGTGCAAAACATATAGTAAAGTTGGCCTTAAATTGTTGATTCTGATTTAATCAATCAACTATCTAAATGAATGGATAATTATTCTATTTGTCGAATCATAATTGTTTCACTTATCTCCGAGTTTTTTAATTGTAACACACTATTGGTATTTGAAAGATTCCAACTCCGTGTCGATTGATTGTTCTATAACAGCTTCTTTTGCATCATTTGCAAGAGTATAATTGAACTTGACTATTGGTGCAGTTGGTATTATATAAGGGTATGATATTTATTGGCTGTCGTAGCTGAAAAGATGTTCCAAAAGGATGTTTCCGATGGATTAGAAAAATTAAGGATTTTTGCATTTTTTGCGCTATCACATACCACAAATCAAGAAGCTAAGAGGTTTTGGAATATACCTTGCGTCCCAGTGTTTTACTGAATTTTACTTATTACTAAATGTGAAATATGATGGATTTACTCTTGTCTTTTTTTTTCAGAAGCGTCGGATTCATTGCTTTTTTGAGCGTTTTTGTATCTTCTTGTATCAGTGATTCAGGTACTCCTAAACCTGGAGGCAAAACAGCCGCTGCACCGTTGGAAGTTGAGGGTTTTATTGTTCGCGCCTCAGTAGTTACTGACGTCATTCAAGCATCAGGAACAGTGCTTGCCGATAATGAAACTGTCCTTTTTCCCGAAACGAGCGGTCGTGTTGTAAAGATGTCAATACCTGAAGGAAAGGCCGTTAGCAAGGGTACATTATTAATGAAAATAGTTGATGAGGACTTACAAGCACAATTAAATAAAATAAACGCTCAAATAGCCCTTGCAAAGGAAACAGAAAATCGCCTCTCTCAGCTTTTAAAAGTAAATGGCGTAGCTCGTCAAGAATACGATCAGGCGGTATTACAATTAAATATCTTAAATGCAGATGCAGATTTGATTCGTGCACAAATTGGTAAGACCGAACTGCGAGCTCCTTTTGATGGGGTTGTTGGATTGAGGCAACTCAGCGAAGGTGCATTTGTTAGTGCGCAAACTCCTGTATGTACCATTCGTTCTGTATCAAGTCTCAAACTGGATTTTTCGGTTCCTGAAAAATACGGGTCTCAAATTATTACGGGTATGCTGGTTAGTTTTAAACTCGAAGGTGATACTACAACCTACAATGCTAATGTGATTGCTACAGAACAATCTGTTGAAGCCGAAACTCGAAATCTTAGCGTGAGGGCGATCATAAGTGGTAGTAATCGCAACATCCTACCTGGTGCCTTTGCCCAAGTAAATGTTATTCTCGGATCAAAAACGGATGCATTGATGATTCCTTCGCAAAGTATAATTCCGCAGGCGAGAAATAAAGTTGTAATTGTAAGCAAAGCAGGTAGAGCAACATTTATTCCAGTGAAGACCGGCGTTAGAGAAGAAGCAATGGTTGAAATAGTAATAGGGCTTCAAGTTGGAGATACCATAGCAACAACAGGAATTTTATTTCTTCGTCCGGAAGCGCCTCTGATATTTTCTAAAATCAACTAAACTGTATGAAATTTTCCGAAATAGCCATTAGGCGTCCTGTATTAGTGATTGTGATGAATATCGTCATCGTTTTTTTTGGCGTTTTAGGTTATCAATATTTAGGGGTTCGTGAATATCCGGCTATCGACCCGCCCAATATCACCGTGCGCACTACATACACAGGTGCAAATGCGGAAATTGTTGAATCACAAATCACTGAGCCTCTTGAAAAAGTAATCAATGGAATTCAAGGGATACAATCTATTTCTTCATCAAGTGCTCTTGGCAGCAGCACTATTACCGTAGAATTTGATCTTAACAGCGACCTTGAACGCGCAGCCAATGACGTTCGCGACAAAGTAGCACAAGCGCAACGAAATCTTCCTCTTGATATTGATGGCCCGCCTGTTGTTTCGAAAGCGGATGCAAGTGGCGACCCGATCATATTTATGCCGGTGCAAAGCAGTACACGAAATATTGTGCAACTTAGCGAATTTGCTGAGAATGTTCTTCTAGAAAAAGTGCAGTCAATTCCTGGGGTAAGCGCTGTGCAGATATATGGGCTCAAACGGCCTGCAATGAGGCTTTGGGTTGATCCTGCACGTTTATCAGCTTATGGACTGACCATGACCGAAGTGTTGAGTGCATTAAATAAAGAAAATGTTGAGTTGCCCGGTGGTAAAATTCGGGGTGATGCAACGGAGTTAAATGTAAAAACATTTGGTAGACTAAATACTGAGGAAGATTTTAACAACCTGATTTTATTTCAAAGCGATAGTAAAGTTGTTCGTTTGAGTGACGTCGGTAGAGCAGAGCTCGGTGCTGAAATTGAGGAAACTTCTGCGCGTAGAAATAATGTTTACAATGTGTCGCTTGCAATTATTCCTCAGCCCGGAAGTAACTACGTGGATATCGCAAATGCGTTTTACAAGAGATTTGAAGAAATTGAAAAGGAACTTCCTTCTGATATAATCATAGATATTGCACGCGACAAATCTCGTTTTGTTGTGAAAGCGATCAGTGAAGTTAAAGAAACTTTGCTTATTGCATTTGTACTCGTGGTACTGATTGTTTATGCGTTTTTCCGTAATTGGAGCATTGCTTTGCGCCCACTTGTTGATATTCCCGTTTCGCTTATTGGTACATTTTTCGTAATGTACATGTTCGATTTTTCTATAAATATTTTAACCCTGCTAGCAATTGTCTTGGCAACCGGTCTTGTTGTAGATGATGGCATCGTGGTAACTGAAAATATTTACAAAAAACTTGAAAAGGGAATCGACAAATTCACCGCCGTGCGCGAAGGAGTAGAAGAAATATTTTTTGCTGTAATTTCTACATCGATAACGCTTGCTGTCGTATTTATTCCAGTAATATTTTTAGAAGGATTTACGGGAAGACTCTTCCGAGAATTTGGAGTCGTGCTCGCCAGCGCAGTGCTGATATCTGCTTTTGTTTCACTTACTTTGACACCCGTTCTCAATCTAAAACTTGCTCGCGAAGATTCTAAGCCCGGATGGTTTTATCTGAAAACTGAACCTTTTTTCAGAGGAATGGAAAATGGTTACAGAAGATTACTATCCGGTTTTTTGAGAATGCGTTGGATGGGTGCAGCCATTGTTATAGTCTGTCTAACTATCATGTTTCTAGTTTTTACAATTCTCAAAACTGAACTTGCGCCGCTTGAAGATCGAAGTACTTTAAGAGCAGCGGTGGTCTTACCTGAAGGAACAGATTTTGACATGACCGATCGTTTTATCTCTGAGGCTTCACAAGTAATAATGGATAGCGTTCCTGAATTAAAAATGATCTTTGGAATTGCCGCTCCATCAAGTCAAGGAGCCAGCGCGGGTAATAGTGGTTTTTTGTTTGCCATGTTAAAAGATCCTGATGAGCGCGAAGCATCGCAGCAACAAATCAATGATCGACTGGTAAGAATTTTTTCTACAATGCCTGAGGCAAGAGTTTTTCCAAATCAAGAACCAACTATTTCTACTTCGCTCTCCGGAGGCAGTCAATTACCAGTACAATTTGTATTACAGAATCTAGATTTCAAAAAACTTGAAGAAGTGCTACCAAAATTTATGGAGGCAGCACGCAAAGAATCTGTTTTTGGTAATATGGATGTCAACCTGAAATTTAACAAACCCGAATTACAAATTGAGATTGATCGATTAAGAGCAAATCAACTCGGTATATCAGTCCTCGACATCAGCAATACACTGCAGCTTGCTCTCAGTGGTAGACGTTTTGGATATTTTCTTATGAATGGAAAACAATACCAAGTAATTGGTCAAGTTGAAAGAGATAACCGTGATGAACCACTCGACATCACTTCGTTGTATGTTAGAAATAATCGCAACCAGTTGATACAACTTGATAATGTGGTTATGATGTCGGAAACGAGCAACCCGCCAACGATATTTCATTACAATAGGTATAAGTCTGCAACTGTTTCAGCCTCACTTGCAACGGGACGAACGTTGGGCGAAGGCATCGAAACAATGCAGCGAATTGCCACCGAAGTTCTCGATGATTCTTTCGAAACTTCTTTGTCGGGTTCTTCACGAGATTTTGCCGAGAGTTCTTCCAATACATCCTTCGCATTTATGCTCGCACTAGTTCTGATTTATCTCATTCTTGCCGCACAGTTCGAGAGTTTCAGAGATCCGTTTATTATTATGCTAACAGTTCCACTCGCTTTGGCAGGTGCGCTTCTCAGCTTGTGGATATTCGGACAAACACTCAATATTTTTTCGCAGATAGGAATGATCATGCTTATCGGACTCGTTACAAAAAATGGAATTCTTATTGTCGAATTTGCCAACAAGGAACGTGTCAATGGTCGCTCTAAAAAGGATGCAGTGCTTGAAGCGGCGGTCGAACGTTTGCGTCCAATTCTTATGACAAGCCTTGCTACAACTCTAGGAGCGTTGCCAATTGCGCTTGCCCTCGGAGCCGGTGCTCAGAGCCGTGTTCCGCTAGGTATTGTTGTGGTTGGTGGATTGTTGTTCTCACTTTTGCTAACACTTTTTGTTGTACCTGCCATGTACACTTACATCGCATCACGAAAGGTCAGAAAAAATATTTCGACCACTTCATCGCACTCATAAAAAACGGTCATGAAAAAAGTTGTAATTGTTATTTTGATATTGAGTTCTTTTCAATCGATTGCTCAAGAAGTAATAACACTCAATCAAGCTATCGAGATAGCACTTAAATCGAATTATGAAATTCTCATGGTGAGCAATGCTGCGGAAACAGCTACCATACTCAATAAACCAGGCGAAGCAGGAATTTATCCTTCAGCTCGCGCGGGCGTTGCAGATCAATACTCTACAAATAATATTTTCCAGAAATTTGCAAATGGCCAAGAAATTTCTTCGCCAAATGCAGCAGGAAATAATTTCGCAGCTTTTGTCGCTCTGGATTGGACATTGTTCAGTGGATTTAGACTTGCGGCACAACGCGATAGACTCGCAATTCTTGAAGGTCAGGGAAAAACATCATTGAAGTCGCAAATTGCTAGAACGGTCGAATTAGTTACTGCAACTTACCTCGATATAGCTCGACTCGATCGTCAACTAATAAATTCTAAAGAAATTATTGGTTTCAACGAAGCGCGATTGGAAATTGCTCAACTTAGATTTGATGCAGGTCTTTCTTCCAAAAGCGATTTGCTGCAGGCTCAAGTAGATATAAACTTAATCAAACAACAATTGCAAAGATTCGAAACACAGCGCCAATGGGCATGTTTGCAGCTTAATACTTTGCTAGCTCGCGATATCAACTTAAAATTTAACGTGGAAGAAAATATTGATTTTGTTGATTCTGATCCAACAGCCTTAAGATCCGACGTCTTATCTAAAAATTACGACTTGGTAATAATCAGGTCGGAAAAATTGTTGGCAGAAAATCAATTAAAACAAATCGAAAGCCAGCAATATCCTACAGTCAATTTCACAGGAGCCTATGATTTCACCCGCACAGATAACAGTGCAGGATTTTCCTTATTTAACAGAAGCTTTGGGCCAACAGCCGGACTAAATATTTCTGTTCCATTGTATGCAGGCGGTACTTTAAAAAGACAGAAAGTGGTTACAGCTCTTCAAGTAAAAACGGCAGATCTTATGCTCAAGAGTGCTGAACAAACCGTGTTAGCTGAATTCGAAAAGGCCTATCTGCAATATCAGGCAGCAACATCGATGCTGGTCTTACAAGAAAGTAGCAGGGCAGTTGCGGAGGAAAATTTGACCATTATTTCCGGAAGATTACAACAAGGACAAGCAAATACTTTGGAGGTTCGCCAGGCGCAAGTGTCCTATGAAGCTGTACTTACAGAACTCAGTAATATTCGCTATGAAAAACAGATTGCACAAACAAGGATGTTGCTTTTGGCCGGTAGATTGTAAGATTTTGACGTGAGTGTAATTTCATAATTTCAAGAAGTACGTGCTGCTAGATTGGTCGCATAAAGTGTACATTTGACACTTTAATGGACTAACAATGCATACGTTGATTTTTAATACATCATGGTCGGATTTACATACCGACGAATTGGCCAAACAACAATTTGTGGATGGCATTATAGATCACGTAAGAAGTGCACGCTGGTTTGGCAGCAAAGCATTTGAAATAGAATCGCTGCGTTGTGATCGTTGTCTTCCTTTCGATTTTGATGGTTGCAGATATTATTTGATGATTGTGGAGGTCACTTGCATTGACCGTTTGCCTGAATATTATCTAATTCCGTTGTCTAAAGTCAAAAAATCAGAAGCTATACCTTCGGTTACTTTGGCAGCCTCGGATGATGATCATGTAATAATGGATGCAATTTATGACATCGAATTTCACAAAGCGCTCTTCGCAAACACACTTTCCGGCGATAGTATTCCAACAACAGTTGGTGTGCTAAAATTCGACAAGGGACTTGCTCTTAATCCAAAACAAAATTACATCTCCTCAATAAATCCAGGAGTAGATCAAAGTAACAGCAGTATTTTTTTTAACGGAAAATACTTTATGAAGATTTATCGCAAATTATTTCTGGAGACTAATCCGGAAGTAGACATGCTTAAATTTTTGACGGAAGAAGGGGGCTATAAAAATATTCCGGCATATCGCGGAAGTCTGGTGTGGGAGCGCAAAAAAACGCCGCCCGTGACACTCACGTTAATGATGAATAAAGTGGAGGCAACAAGAGATAATTGGAGCACAACAGGCGATGAATTAAACGATTTTCTGCATTCATTTATCACAGGATCATTTTCGATTCATGAATTCGTATTTGAGCATGTTGAGTTACTTGCCAAGAGAACAGCAGAGATGCATAGGGCTCTTTCTGCAGAAACAGCAAATAAGAATTTCGAAACAGAAAAATTTTCTCCAAAGTATCGCACTTGGCTTTTCGAACATTTAAAAGCACTGGTGATCGGAAGGATAGATATGTTAAAACAAAATAGCCATTTGCTTGATGAAGAAGCAGCAAGAATGGCACAAGTTTTAACGTCGAAGCAAGATGTTATCCTTAAGTTTTTTGAAAGAATAAAAAAGACTCCGCTGCAATCCTTGCGAACACGAATTCATGGCGACTATCATCTTGGCCAGGTACTGTACACGGGTACAGATTTTATTATCATCGATTTTGAAGGAGAGCCGGAAAGCACTATCACAAATCGGAAAATCAAACATTCACCTCTGAAAGACGTGTCGGGCATGATTCGTTCATTCCATTATGCAGTGAGTGCAAAATTATTTTATAGTCAAGAAACCAAAGACATGGATAGAGCTCGTTTACAACGTGCCGCCGACCGTTGGTTTTTCTTAATTCGTGAAACGTTTACAGAAACATATTTAACTGCACTGGGTCCTGATCAAAAACTTTATGCAAGCAAAGCGGAGATTAATTTTTTATTTCTTCTTCACCTACTTGAGAAAGCAATTTACGAGGTTGGATATGAACTGAACGGAAGACCTGATTGGCTAAAAATCCCTTTGAAGGGAGTCGAGCAGGTTATCAATGAACTTGAGAAATACGAAGGTTGAATATAATTAAATAGAATAAAAACCGACATTAAACCATGTCATCAAATTAGTTAGAATGGAAAAGAAAAAGAAAGAGACTCCGGCTGAATCGGCTTCAAAATCTACTAAAATAATTGTGCCGACAAAAACCGCTGAGATAAAAAAAGTGACTTTAAAAAAGGAGCCTGTGAAAAGAACGGCGAAGGTAAAAGCCATCATAGGAACAGCTCATGTAGCAGAACACGTCTACGGCAAAGTATTGCCATTTTCTAGGTTCACAGAATTTGATATTAGTCTTTTTCAAGCGGGTAAACATCACAAATTGTATAATCATTTTGGATCACATTACACGGAATTGAATGGAGTGGAGGGAATGTACTTTGCGGTTTGGGCCCCAAACGCAGAAGGTGTTTCGGTAATCGGAAATTTTAATTATTGGAATGCCGACGATGCCATTCTTTTTTCTCGTTGGGACAGCAGTGGCATTTGGGAGGGATTTGTTCCGGGTGTAAAAAAAGGTGAAGCATACAAATATTCTATCCGCGCATCGGAGGGAAGAGTGCTGGAGAAAGCCGATCCCTTCGCACGTTTTTGGGAAACACGACCTAAGACAGCGACCATCACTTGGGACACGGATTACCAATGGAATGACGCGCAATGGATGAAAGATCGCGCGGAAGTCAATTCACTCAATGCACCTTTTTCAGTGTACGAAGTGCATCTTGGATCATGGATGCGCAATGCTGAAAATCCTGAAGTGTTTCTCACTTATCTAGAACTTGCAGATAAACTCGTATCCTATGTAAAAGAAATGGAATTTACGCATGTCGAGTTTATGCCTGTGATGGAGTTTCCTTTCGATGGATCTTGGGGATATCAAGGTGTTGGATATTTTGCGCCAACTGCACGTTTTGGAAGTCCGCAAGATTTTATGTTTTTAATGGATAGTTTTCACCAAGCGGGAATTGCTGTGATACTCGACTGGGTACCTGCACACTTTCCGGGTGATGCCCATGGGTTGTACGAGTTCGATGGAACACATCTCTACGAACATGACGATCCACGCAAAGGATTTCACCCCGATTGGAAGAGTTATATTTTTAATCTCGGCAGAAATGAAGTACGTTCATTTATGCTTAGCAGTGCCATGTTTTGGATGGAAGTTTGTCATGTAGATGGCCTGAGAGTGGACGCTGTTGCTAGTATGCTTTATCTCGATTATTCGCGCAACGAAGGTGAGTGGATTCCCAATGAATTTGGCGGAAGAGAGAATTTGGAAAATGTTTCTTTTCTAAAGGAGTTAAACGAAATGGCTTACAGTAATTTTTCAGGTGTGCAAACAATTGCAGAGGAAAGTACTTCGTGGCCAGGTGTTTCTAGACCCACCTATACAGGCGGTTTGGGATTTGGTATGAAGTGGATGATGGGGTGGATGAACGATTCTCTTCGCTATTTTGAGCGCGATCCTTATTACAGACAATTCCATCAAAATGAAATAACATTCTCCCTTATCTATGCATTTACAGAGAATTTTATGCTGCCATTTTCGCATGATGAGGTTGTGCACGGCAAACAGTCTCTCGTATACAAAATGCCCGGAGATGACTGGCAGCGCTTCGCTAATCTTCGACTCCTGTATTTGTGGATGTTCACACACCCAGGTACAAAGTTGTTATTCCAAGGATGCGAATTTGCTCAGACAGCAGAATGGAATCATGAACAAAGTTTGGATTGGCACTTGTTGCAATTTGCTCCGCATAATGGAATGCAGCGCTTTGTGAAAGGTCTCAATCATATGTACAGATCAGAAAATGCATTATTTGAGAAACAATTTGAGGCGACAGGCTTTGAGTGGATTGATGCGAGTGACCACGGGAATAGTATTTTGATCTATATGCGCAAAGGAAACATTGAGTCCGAAAATTTGGTGATTGCACTAAATTTGACGCCAATTCCCCACACAGAATACCGCATTGGGTTGCCGTCATCAGGCGAGTGGAATGAGGTAATCAACTCAGACGATATTTCATTTTATGGAAGCGGAGTTTTAAATGGGGTTGTAAGTGCTGAAGCTATTCCATGGCAGGGAAAACAATTTTCAGCAACCATTAATCTTCCCCCACTTGGCGGGACGGTTTTAAAAGCGATAGACTTGACGGATGGCGGATTGTAAGTATCCATGAGTACGATTTTCAGTTCAATGAAGTAACGCGGAACTGGACTTTTATTAAAAGCCACTTGACATAATCGAAAATTTGGCTGCAAAAATGAAAGTGGAGCTTTGCCCGCTATTTGCAGTTTAAGTAGGTATGCAACCTCCAAGATACTTACTGAGTCATAAAGTATCAAAAGCCTTCTTAGGAAGGCTTTTTTGCATTTTAGTTGGCAGAATCGTTAATTTCGCCTGCTTTTGTGAAATAAATTAAATAATTAACTCATCTACTCATGACAAAAAATCTCTGCTTGGCTCTCTCACTCTTATTTGCAAATCTATTGAGTGAAGGAATGCATGCGCAGCAAATCATCGAAAACTTTGATAATATCACAACTCTTCCGGGTTCAGCTTGGATTCAAACAAATATGTCTAGCCCACTTGGTACAACTTCATGGTTACAAGGAAATGACTTAGTGTTTGATGCATTTAATGGAGTTACTACCTCTTTCATCGCAGCTAATTTTAATAATACTTCCGGCGCGGGAACAATCAGTAACTGGTTAATCAGTCCTGTAAGAACCTTTAGCAATGGTGATGTGATTACATTTTATTCAAGAAAGTCGGATCCCGATGAATTTGCCGACAGACTTCAACTTAGATTGAGCACGGCCGGAGCTAGCACCAACGTTGGAGCCAATGCCACTTCGGTTGGAGATTTCACTACGGTGCTTCTTGAAATTAATCCATCACAGATTTTAGGCGTTTATCCAATAACATGGACACAATACACAGCGACAATCATTGGACTTGCTGGTCCAACATCCGGCAGAACTGCTTTACGCTACTTCGTCACCAACGGTGGACTGAATGGGGCTAATTCAGATTATATTGGAATAGATAATTTTGTTTACACACCCGCCGCTTCATTGCCTGCAAATGATAATTGCAGTGGGGCAATTACTGTTCCTGTGAATTCAACTTGTGTTCCAACTATAGGTAATGTGGCCAATGCAACTCAATCGTTGCCGGCAGCATCGTGCTCGGGTGCTACAGGTAGTGCAAATGATGACGTGTGGTTTAAGTTCGTTGCTACTCAAACCAATGCTAATGTTTCAGTTACAGGAAGTGCAGATTTTGATGCTGTTGTAGAAGTATTCAGCAACTCTTGTGGATCTCTCATTTCTTTGGGTTGTGTTGATATGACCCTTGATGCAGAAACAGAGCAATTGACATTTGCAACATTAAGTGTTGGAAGCACTTATTATATCCGTGTTTATGATTATTATCTTGGTGCGCCTCCAACGACATCTTTCTCTGTATGTGTCGTTTCTTTTGTACCATGCAACCTTACCATTCCTGCCAATGCAATTGCCGAAACTGAAGTTTGTGGTGGAGATAGCAATGGTGGTTGCAATTCTGCCATTCCCACTTATGTTGATATTACATGCGGACAAACAAGATCAGGAAGGGCTTATGCCGAAGGCGATGAACGCGATACAGATTGGTATCGTTTTACCCTTGCGACTTCAGGAACAATTACCGTTGCAGGTTCTTCAGAATTCCCAAGCCAGTTTTTCCTTATAGACAATTGTTTAAATCTTACCACGCTTGCAGAGGCATTTAGTTCCTCATGCGGAAGTACCACGTTGACACAAAGTTTGCCGGCTGGAACTTACTTGTTAGTTATTAGTGTTGGTAATGTTGTGGAAGGATTTTTTAATGGTTATCCATGTTCTGAGAATATGGATTATTTCTTTAATTATTCTGTTTCTACAATAACTCCAACTATTTCTCCGGTAGGCCCAATCGCATTATGTCCCGGAGTTTCAACAACTCTTACTTCTAGCGTTGGTCAAACTTATTTGTGGAGTAATGGCGGCTCTGCACAAACGTTATCCGTAACTACTCCGGGGGCATATAATGTTACCATCAGCGACCCGAATGGTTGTTCGGTTTCTTCTTCCCCAGTGGAAGTTATTGCTTCACAGGTTCCGACCGCAATTATTTCTGGTGTGCCCGCAAATGATGGATGCTCAGAGAACAATATTACGCTCGAATCAAATGCCATAGCGGGTTCAGGAACGATCACTTCTTATCGATGGTATTTTAATGATTCTCCTTTGGCTGGTTCTAACGTACCAGCATACATAGCAACTGAGACGGGGAGTTATTATGTTGAGGTAACAAACTCAAATAACTGCATATTTAATTCAACGGCTGTCCAGCTTAATATTGGAGCATTGCCAACAGTGGAAATTAATGGTGAAAATGAAATTTGCCAAGAGGAACTTTTGGACTTGATTGCAATAGCGCAAGGCGGAGCAGGTAATATTAATTCTTACCAATGGAATCTTGATGGTGATGAAATTGAAGGCCAACTATCATCATTTTTCATTCCGACAGAGTCGGGTAGTTACACCGTAACGGTTTCAAATTCTCTTGGATGTTCTATAACATCTGTTCCATTTGTACTTATTGTGCTTGATTCACCTATTGTAAGTATTTTAGGAAACGAAGTTATTTGTGTTGATGCTCCATCTGTACTAAATGGTGTTGTTACAGCTGGGTCAGGTACCATTCAAACTTATCAGTGGTTACTAAATGATGTGGCCATTGCTGATGCGGGTAATGAAAGCTACACTGCAACGATGGCGGGTGATTATTCTCTACAGACGGTAAATTCAGACGGCTGTTCCTCAATTTCAGAAATATTCTCTGTAGTTGAAGCATCCACTCCAACATCTTCATTCACTTTTGTGGTTACAGGTGCAACCGTGACTTTCACAAATACATCTCAAAATGGAATCTCATATTCATGGGATTTCGGTGATGACTCAGGAGCAACTTCGTCTATAAATGCAGTTCATCAATATGCTCTTTCTGGAGAATATGTCGTAACGTTGACCGCGACAAACGGTTGTGGTCCCGTTAGTTCATCACAAGAGATTACAGTAATTGTTACGGGTGTTGATGAGTTTGAAAACAAATCAAACTTATCAGTTTATCCAAATCCTGCAAAAGATATTATGTATGTGAATTATAATTCTTCGACAGGTAATAAAATTTCTTGGCAGTTGATCGATGTTACCGGGCGCGTGGTATTGAATGCAACTGAAAATAGTTCGACGCAATTGACTTCTCTAATAATTGATTTGAATGGTCTAGCAAAAGGTAGTTATACATTCTCAGTTACGGATGGAAATAATTTTTCGCAAAAAATAATTGTTATTCAATAAATATTTTTTAGAAATTTAATTTGAAGCGGGTGGATATCAGAGATTCACCTGTTTTTATTTTTGAGGAATTCATTTTCGCGTGGTTGGACCAAAATGAAATAGACTTATAGCAAAATTGTATTTGATTATTATGGCACAATGATGGATAACTCAAGGTTTCAGAACAATCGAGGGAGGTAAACTTTGGTCCATTATACGTGTCCTTTCGAGATACATTTAAGAAATCTGGCGTTAATTTTTGAAACTGATTTTTATCGTCTGAATTAACTTTTTTTTATTTATTTAGCAAGATGAATAATGTGATCAAGTTGCTGGTTGCGCTTTTTTGTTTTGTTGCTGTATTTCTCACAGCAACATCTTTGCTAAGTCCTGATAAAAAAAAATCGGATTCTTCGTTACTTATTGAAAAGGTAGCCTTGGGACGAGAGATTTTTTTTGACAAAGATCTTTCTAATCCTGAAGGGCAATCGTGCACTGTTTGCCATGCCCCTAGAACTATGTTTGCCGATCCTCGAAATGCTGTTATTTCAGAAGGAATGGTAGATGGTCGTTTTGTAAACAGGAATTCTATGACTCTCATGTACACACGATATATTCCAGAATTGCATAAAGATGCAAAGGATGAGCAATGGAAAGGTGGCCTTTTTTGGGACGGTAGATCAAACACGATTGAGCATCAACTTTCAGGTCCATTTTTTAATCCCGCAGAAATGAATAATGTCGATACTGCAATGCTCGTTTCAAAAATCAGAAATGCGATTTACTTCAAAAGCTTTAAAAAGCTATATGGTAAAACTAAAAGTGATACAGAATTATACAATCAACTGATCGATGCACTATCAGCTTTCGAAAGAAGCGAAATGTTTCACCCTTTTACTTCTAAATTTGATTATTTTCTTGAAGGCAAAATTTCACTGTCAGAAAACGAGAAGAAGGGATTTGAGTTGGCTGAAAAATTCTGTTCGCCCTGTCATTCTTCAAAACCGCAGGGAACTGATGGAAAAATTTTATTCACTGATTACAGCTATCACAACATTGGTGTTCCTCGAAACGAATGGAATCCATTTTACACCACAGATTCATTAATTAATCCTCATGGCTTTGATGCAGTCGACAATGGCCTTGGTAATTTTTTGAAAAGTGATGACCAAAATGGAAAATTCAGAGTGCCTTCGTTGCGTGATGTTGAATATACCTCGCCATACTTTCACAACGGAGTCTTCGAGACGTTAGGAGATGTATTGAGATTCAAAAGCAACCGAGATATCGATGATTTTGATAAACCGGAAGTAGAACATAATCTAGAGCAAACGCACACAGGAAAAATGAATTTATCCGATAACGAGATCCATTGTATTATTGATTTTCTTAAGGCACTTTCAGATGGCTATGAATTGCCGATTGAATAAAAATATTAGAACTTCGCGCAAGGCATGATGCGGATTTTTTTAGCGCGTTGATTGTGTTTATTGGCCCATTGATAAACGAGGGATAATTCGTGCGAACCTGATGAATTGGAAATTCCCAAACGAGATACCGTAATGTCATAACTATAACCGAACTTGTATCTTGCTGCTTGAAACCCTACAAGCAATGCCACGGCATCATGATTTGCATAGCCATAGTTATTATTTTTCATCGGTAAACCTCTATACCAAACACCAAGGACCATCGGCGAAAATTCATAATAAAACCCAAAATCAAGTTGATCAAAATCTTGCTGAGCCATATAGTTTGCGGCAATGACCATGTACTGGTCTAGCTTGGTTAGGGAGTTTCCTTTTATTCGAAGACGCAATCCTCCATGTGCAGAAACTTTTCTTGCAAGTCCAACATTTTCTTCACCATAAAATGATTGTTGAGGATTGTTATTGTGGTATGCTGAAAGTCCAAACCAAAACTTTGTTCCATAAGTAAGTATGCCCGCTCCCATGTCAAAATAGTTTACAGGTCGCACAGTTCCTTGTTCAAGTGACGGTTGTGAGCCATCTCTTATCATTTGGTCATAAAAAGTGAGTTTGTCGAAGTCGATACTTTTTGTTACGTAACCAAATTGTAACGCTGGTCTTATAAACCAATTTCTTTTTATTCTTGCCTCATAAGCATATTGAAAGCTTACTCCTGTAGTTCTTAATGCACCACTTCCGGCTCGATCATAATTGATCAATAGACCCATTCCACTATTAATATTGGGCATGTATTGATCAAATGCAATATTAAATGCACTAAAACCTCCTGGTACTGCGGCCCATTGATTTCTGTATTGTGCACTCAATCTACTCTGCACACTTGCTCCAGCAAATGCAGGATTGATGTTTGTTGGGGAAGCATAAAACTGAGTGAATTGCTGATCCTGCCCGTAAGAATTATTCACAGATAACACAACAATTACAAGCATGATGATATATAGTTTTTTCATGGTCAGTCAAATTAGTTTTTTCAATTCAATCTCATCTTTTCATCATTTTATTATCAGGGTAACATCCCCCGATTGTTCTGTTTTTTGACCATCAACAAACTGCGCTGTGACTTTCCATACATACACATCTTGTGGGCTCAATTCACCTCGGTAAATCCCATCCCATCCTCGGTTTACATCATTGCTTTCAAAAAGCAATTCTCCCCACTTATTAAAAATTTGAATTCTATAATCTGTAACTCCATTGTGCAATGGAAAAAAGATGTCATTATCAAAACTCATCGGGTCATAATAACCGCCATTTGATGAGATGCCACTCGGTGTAAAGGCATTTGGAAATGAAATATTACCTGATGCAATAGTTCGTACTACATCTATCAATTGCAGTGTATCAGGGCAATTGAATTGATTGTTAGCAATTAATTCTACACTGTAAACCCCTTCTGACTGATAGTAGTAGACTGGACTAGCCGCAGTAGAGGTTCCTTCATCACCAAAATTCCATTCGTATGTAGTGGCGTTCTGTGAAAGGTTAATACAATAAATGGGTTGCGATGGTATATTTACTTCATTAGGTGTTACAATAAATGCTGCGACTGCCGATGGATGAACTTGAATTATAAATTCTTGTACCATTTGGTCCGTGGTCCCATTTGGCCCTTGAACAATCAGTGTTACTGTATATGTTCCCGGCATCCAATATGTATAAACAGGATCTGTTGCATTCGCTTGTCCACCATCGCCAAACAACCACGTTGAGGTTGTCGCGTATTCACTGAGATTAGTAAAATTTACGGTGAGAGGTACACAACCTGAAGCAGGACCTTCAAAATTGGCTACAGGAAGTGGCGGGAGTATTTCAATTGTTTGAAGCGCATTTGCACCGCAAGATCCATTGGTTACAGATAACTCAATATTGTATTCACCCCAAGTACTGTAAGTGTGCGATCCCGGTTCTTCCACGTAATAGTCTGTGCCATCATCCATCTCCCACGAGAAGTTGAGTGAACCGCCAATTGTATTGTTATCAAGTGTAATTGTTGAGTTAGGCCATGTCTGTTCTATGGGTGTTGCAATAAATCCTACTTGTGGTTGAGGGAATACATTTACAACTGCTATGCTAGTATCGGCACATCCATAATTATCTTGAAGTATAAAAGTTATTTGATATGTCGTGTCATTTGTTCCCCAATTAAAAAATGTATGCTGCGGTTCAAAGTCACTGCTGATATCGCCATCCCCAAAATTCCAAAAGTAAGTATCTCCTCCTACACTCAAGTTGTCGAAGTTTAAAGCAAGTGGTGAACAACCTTGAGAAAGTGAGAAGAAATCTGCTTCAATTTCGGGTGCTATGTCAATACTCAAATTATCTGTATCACTGCATCCATAATCGGTATTTGCTTGTAAAACTATATTGTATGTAGCAAGTTGTGATCCTTGATTAAAGAAGCTGTAAACATGCTCTGCATCCATAGTTGCAGACGTTTCACCTGTTCCATAAACCCATTGATAACTATCTGCGCCAATTGACTGGTTTGCAAAATTTACATTTGTTGGATAACAACCAAAAACACTATCCATCAAAGCAACAGCAATTGGTCTGTGCATTGCATAAATGTTTTTGTATGCTGTATCAGTGCATCCAAATGAGTTGATAGCTACCATTTGTACATTGTAAATCTCATCATCTTCGTTACCTGCTGTGAAGATGTGTGACGGACTCATTTGGGGAGAAAATTGGCCATTTCCGAAATTCCAGTTATAAGATACTGCACCAACGCTTTGATTGTTGAAGATTATATTTATTGGAGCACATCCAATGGTGTCGCTCGCAAATTGAGCATTAACAGTTGGATATAGAGCAAAAACTCCGTTTGTAAAATTGGAACAACCATCCCCGGTTGTAGCAACTAGTTGAAGCGCGTAAGTGGTTGCGCCATTAAGCGGATTCTGAAAAGTATGAATATGAATTGAATCTGTAATTTGTGAAGTAGAACCATCGCCGTACGACCAAAAGTAAGTATCCGCATTTTGAGACTGATTTGATATTTCTACCGGACCAGGAGTACAAGCACCGGACTCACTCAAAATAAATGCGACAATCGGCTCATGATAAATTGTAACGTCATTACTCGTTGTATCAGCGCAGCCAAAAGAGGATGTTACTGTGAGTGATACAACATAAAGTTGTGTGCTATCTGAATTATTGGTGTAATAATTCGAAGGGTTTATAAGTGCAGATTGTAGCCCATTTCCAAAGTTCCATGTATATTGAGATCCACCTGAACTTTGGTTTTCGAATAGAACATTCATTGGAGAACAATGAGCTACTGGATCGACAAATTGTGCTATTGGTTGAGGATAAACTTGAACATTTTTAGAAATTAACGAAGAGCATCCTTCTGCTGTGGTTGCAATTAATACTACTTGAAAATTCTGTGTAGTATTTCCTGAGTTTACAAAAACATGAGCATGAAGCGTATCTTCTGTTGTGGCAGAATTTCCATCTCCATAATCCCAAGTCAGACTATCTGCGTAAAGGGAATTGTTCATAATACTCACCTCTAGTGGACTGCAGCCAGAGGCT
>Ga0105048_10005837_pt1 | contig 19889 bp, 17 predicted proteins | sample MAT05_FD_78382 | JGI IMG/M metagenome (GOLD analysis project Ga0105048, IMG submission 78382) | Freshwater microbial communities from Lake Fryxell liftoff mats and glacier meltwater in Antarctica - MAT-05 | ecosystem: Environmental > Aquatic > Freshwater > Ice > Liftoff microbial mat | place...
ATCCAAGATACTCTGAAATCCGATCGCAAGAAACGAGAAGAACGGCTAGAAGGTAAAGAAGGTAAAGAAGGTAAAGAAAACCCACCAGAATCCTAGGTTGTCAGCAAATTGGGTCTAAAATCCCATACTTCAGAACCGCTCCTTTAGGACGGTAAGTATGTCAAACTCCCATTTTAACTAGGCGTTCTTGGAGGCGATCGGGAGGTAAAACTCCTTCAATCTTATCTACCTGCTTGCCTTGCTTAAAAAGAATTAGGGTCGGCAGGGCATTAACTTGGTATTCTGTAGCTAGATCAGGGTACTTGTCGCTGTCAATTTTGACTACTTTCAAGCGATCGCCTAGGGATTTTTTTACTTCTTCGAGGATTCCCGCCATCATTTGACAGGGGCCGCACCAAGTGGCGTAGAAATCTACCAACACGGGAGTCTCAGAGCCGGAGATCAAATCTGCAAAGCTAGAAAATTCTTGTTTGACAGCCATAATTAAATTACCTTAGGTAGAAAATATAGGTTTAATATTAACAAAATATTAACAAGCAGGGCTAAATTAAAGTAGGTTGCTACATATTTATTAGTAGTCTAGTATACCCACAAACTCTTAATAACTTGGGTGTTATCCAGAAGATTAAGGGTAGTTTGGCTATTCTTTTTGAGAGCTTTTCGATGATATATTTGAGGCGATCGCCTATTCCTGAAAAGTCAGCAATTTAAGATAATGATCAAAGATGCAGAACCAAATATTCTCAGTGCCGATGGCCCTCTACGCCAAACTCTAGGTTTGATAGGGGATTTATGGTCACCTCAAGTTATCTATCTGCTATCTTTTGGGACAAAACGCTACAATGAATTTCAGAAAAAAATTCCGGGTATTTCTAATAAAACTCTAACCCAGACTCTGCGATCGCTAGAACTCCATGGTCTTGTCCATAGGAAAGTTTATGCGGTAGTTCCTCCTAAAGTAGAATATAGCCTCAGCAATCTCGGTAAAAAATTTGTGGCTCCTATTAAAATACTGGTGGCTTGGTCAGAAACCCACTCCCAGGAATTGGCTGAGGCGGCAAAGCAATACCAAGAGCGATCGGAGCTTAAGAACCTGAGCTTAGAAGAAAAATCTAAAAAATGATCAAGCGACTAGCCCTAACCCTAAGTTTTTTCAGCCTGATACTGGGAACTCCCGCCTTAGCTCAAGATCAGTGTAGTTCTGTATTCTCTAGGCTACGGAGTCACCGGGTAGCGGCAGGAGATACTGTAGAGAGCATTGCTAACCGCTACGGCTTAGTGACCCAGACGATCTTGAGTTTCAACGCTAATCTAAACCAAGGATCGCCCAATCCCGGAACAGAGCTTTTAGTGCCGCCAGTAAATGGAGTCATTTTGCAAACTCCAGAGGGGACAACTTGGGCAGAGTTGGCGAGGCGTTATGGTATCCGGGCGGATATTTTGTTTGAGCTAAATGGTTGCCAATCCCCTTCAGAGGTAGTATTTTTGCCGGGAATTAACTGGACTAGTGCCAGAACTCCCCAGAGGTTCGAGTCGGCGATCGATCATTATCCTCTGCCCCAGATTGCTGAAGTGCTTCTAGGCTATGGTTTCTACGGCGATCCGGAGACAAATCAATTCCATAGTGGTCTGGATCTAGCTGCACCTCTAGGCACAAAGGTACTGGCAGCAGGCAGTGGTGTGGTTGCTTTTGCTGGAGAGCAGGGGGTGTGGGGTAACTTAGTCGTGATTAATCATGCTGGAGGGCAGCAATCTCGCTATGCTCATCTAGGGACTATTACTGTGACTACAGGGCAGGAGGTGCGATCGGGTCTTGCGATCGGTACAGTAGGTGCTTCGGGTAATCCCCATAGTGCAAATCCTCATCTCCACTTTGAAGTCCGCATTAATTCCCCAGCGGGGGCTTTAGCGCAGGATCCAGAGCTTTATTTATCACCGCTAAAATCTTCTTTAGAAAATAAATAATCTCTAATAAGAATTTCTGCTATCAGATGTCTTTAGTTGCCGAATTTTTAAAAACGAGTATACTATAGTTAGCAAAAGCTAGGTATAAAATACTGTACATTTTCTTCTTAGTCTTGGCTAGTACAAAATAGATAGAGAAACTAAATATGACTGTTGACGTTAAAACAAACGAAATATACCACTCTGACTGTCTCGTTTTAATGGAGTCAATGGGCGAAGAATATGTAGATTTAACCGTAACATCTCCTCCCTATGATGATCTGAGAAATTACAAAGGTTACCACTTTGACTTTGAAAATATTGCTAAAGCACTGTATAGAGTAACTAAAACAGGTGGTGTAGTAGTATGGGTTATTGGAGATAAAATAAGCAACGGTAACAGAACTCTTACTAGCTTTAAGCACGCAATAAGCTGTTCACCACTTAAGTTAATAGAGCCATCCAATCTATGTAAGGGCTTCAGCCTTCAGAATCCCCGGTTTAAATGCATAACAGCTTACTATGATCATGATCTAGAACAACCTTACTTGTTAAGCTAGGAATTGTTATTTTTTCGCATATTGGACATTTGAAAGGCTCAAGTTTAGGTTTGGATTTTTCCCATTTTCTTTTTTCTGATGCTGGGACGGATACTCCATCAATGATTTTTCTACATTCGCTACAGGAAGGTCTTCTGACGGTTCTATTATTTCTTCCATTTTGGTTTTTGTCAAATTGATCGGTAGGGAGAAGTCTATGGCATACATTACAGACTTTTTTAGGAAATTCATCACCAGTTTTTTGAACATCAAAAATTGTAAAGTCACTTCGGGACAGAGAAATTATCTTTACTCTGATTACAAAGTGTATTAAACAATAATCTTCTAACTCTTCCTCCAGAATCCCAATTTCATTTTGAAGCACTATGGCATTTGGTATCTCAATATCTTTATTTACTGAAATAAATATTTTATTCATATCAATCTTCTAGCAATTGAGCAATCTTCATTCCCAACGCTTTTGAGATTTTTTCAATGTTGACTAAAGTTATATTTTTTTCGGCTCTTTCAATCATTCCAATATAAGTACGATGAACATCTGCTTTGGCAGCAAGCTCTTCTTGTGAAAGCCCTTGCTTGACTCTTTCTTCTCGTACTTTTCGACCAAATTTTTCAAGTATAGATTTGTTCATTGCTTAATGTAAGAATAGAATCATGCTAATATAATGCTAACTTTGGTTCTACATACTAGAGTTAGCATTGTCGAAAAAATGGGCATGACAAACTACTGCATCCACCAGCACTTATTATTAGGACAATAGCTCTAATCAAGTTGAATATTATCCTTCATTTCCTAATTTAAATCTCCTAACTCTAGAAAATTTATGGTTAGTTCTATTGCTAAACCAATTAATAGCCCGGCTCAAGTTACAACCGCTGAACGGCGAGTAGTTTTTCATGATCTTAGTTGGCAGAATTACCAGCTAATTTTAGGGGCTTTGGGTAATAAGCGATCGTCTCGCTTGACCTACGATCGCGGAACTTTAGAAATTACTATGCCCTTAGAAGAACACGAAAGTGCCGTCTGCATGATTGAAGTATTTGTGCGTATTTTGGTAGAAAGTCTAGGTCTAAAAATTAAGACTATGGGTTCTACTACTCTTAATTATCCAAACTTACAAAGAAGTTCTGAGCCAGATGATTGTTATTACATCCAAAACCAACCCAAGGTAGCAGGTAAAATAGTTGATCTGAGCGTTGATCCTCCACCAGACTTAATTGCGGAAGTGGATATTACTCATACAGATATTGACAAGTTAAATCTCTACGCCAGCATGGGTGTACCAGAATTTTGGCGTTATAACGGTAGGATTCTGCGTATTTACCAACTTCAGGATAGTAAATATCTAGAAGTAGAAAATAGTTCTATATTCCCTTTGCCAATCAAGGAACCTCTTAAGCAATTTTTACAAGATTGTCGCCTAGATGAAGTAGAAGCTGCTGTATCTTTTCGCGCTTGGGTGCAACAACAAATACGGATTTGATAAGTAATAATACTGAAGGAGCTTAGGCTCTTTATTTTAGAAAATTTAGAGGATAAAGATTAGGGTTAATTTATGAACATTAGAATTGGTAATGGCTACGATATTCATCAATTAACCTCAGGGCGAAAGCTCATCTTAGGTGGAGTGGAAATTCCTCATACTAAGGGTTTGTTAGGGCATAGTGATGCCGATGTGCTGACCCATGCAGTGATGGATGCGATGTTGGGAGCCTTAAGTTTGGGGGATATTGGGCATTATTTTCCGCCTACGGATGACAAATGGAAAGGGGCTGATAGTTTAGTATTGCTGGCTGAAGTTCATCATTTAATTCAACAACAGGGCTGGGAGATTGGGAATATTGATTCGGTAATTGTTGCCGAGCGCCCGAAGTTAAAACCCCATATTGGGGAGATGCGCGATCGCCTAGCTGTGATCCTTTCTCTAACTCCAGACCAGATTGGGATTAAAGCTACAACTAATGAAAAGCTCGATGCTGTGGGTAGAGAGGAAGCGATCGCCGCCCATGCTGTAGTTTTGTTGCTGAAAAATCAGTGATAACTATTCATTATTCACTGTTTACTGTTTACTGTTTACTGATAACTTGTCGGGAGGTGGGGCTATGCAGGCTGGGTTGACTAGAGGGAATTTATTGAATCTCCGGGGTGATAGGGATAAACCTCAGCAGGCGGAGTTTTTGTTATTAAGGTTGTTGGTGAGCCATTATCGCCAATCCCTCGATCGCTTGGTTATTTTTCAGGATATCTATGGTTATCAGCCCCAAAGCAACTTAGAAGACGCGATCGCCACTAATCTGGCTGGGATTAGAACTAAATATCTCGTGGATCCAGAACCAAATACTAGTGATCTGCGGGGTTTTGGTTTAATGGGAATTTATTTACTCACGGGTCTACTACCGGGGCAGCTCCGGGTCAGTCGAGAGACGGGAGAAATCTTTTGGGATCAATTTTGGGATCAATATAGGGGAGAGATTGATTCAGAATTAGGGGATTTACTCGATCAAGCCCTCTACTGTACTAGACGCGATCGCCTTCCCACAGGGCAACGCATCCTCCAAGCCCTGCAACTCCGCCTGAAAGCTCCAGCATCAGCCGTTCCCCGCCTCGATTCTCCCCTTCCCCTCCTTATTTCTCCAGAGAAAGACAACTCATTCCCTGTTCCTTCTTGGACTAAACCCTTAATCTACGGCAACTTAGTGGTCGGGGCTTCCATCGCTCTAGGGCTGGTGATGGCTCGGCAATTCTGGCAACCTAAGCCTATATCTCAAGCCGAAATGAATCCTTCAGTAGGCAAAACTCCGGCGCAAAAAATACCTGCTGCTAGTCCTCCTCCTTCTAAGTCTCCGGTGGGGGCTAGGAATCTTCCAGCTTCACCCCTGCGTTCCCCAATTATCGCAGCAACTCCCTCTCCTAATCTGGAGGTAGGTTTTCAGGGCGCGATCGCCACAGCCCAGCAAGCCCTGATCCTAGAGCAACTCCCCCAGAAAAAATGGCCAGAAATAGCTCCCCTCTGGCAACGAGCAGTGCAACAAATGCGATCAGTTCCAGCTACCAGCCCCAACTATGCCCTAGCCCAAAAGAAAATTAAGGAGTATCAAACCTATCTGAGCTATGCCCAGCAGCAATTTGATCCTTTTGTAGCAGGGATGCAAGAGGCGAACCAAGCAGTAAAAGTGGGGAAAACTGCTCAATCCCGCAACCAGTGGCAGCAAGCGAGTGGCTATTGGCAGCAGGCGATCGCCCAACTACAGGCAGTACCGAAGAGTCATAATAATTACCAAACTGCCCAAGGCAAGATCAAGGAATACCAGCGCTACCAAGCCTCGGTGCAAACCAAGTTATTGGAGTTAGATATATCAGCAAGGAGTTCTCCTAAAACGTCCGTAGCAACTAATCCGGGCAAAATGACTTTGGTGCGGACTATTCGAGGAGATATTTCTCCCAAATCTATTGTTCATTCGGGGGCGGGACTATTTTTTGCCCAAAATATGATGTATCGCCATACGATCACGGTGTATAATCGCAGCTTTGAGTTGGTAAAAACTATTAGCGATCGCATCCAACTATCCAACTTTGGGCACAAGGGCTACTCTGGGAGCTACCAAGGATCGCCCGTAGAAGCCGCATTTTCTCAGCAAGGAAAGTACGCATGGGTTTCTAACTACGAAATGTCGGGAGCAGGGTTTAATCATCCGGGGCAGGATGTGTGCAGTCCGGGAGCAAAGTACGATCCTAGTTTTGTTTATCGGATTGATACTGGGAGTTTGCAGATCGATCGCGCCATCAAAGTTGGATCTGTACCCAAATATACCGCCGTCTCCCCAGACGATCGCTACCTCCTCGTCACTAATTGGTGTAGCTGGGATCTCAGCTTAGTAGATACTCAAAAAAGTCAAGAAATCCAACGAATTAATCTGGGAGCTTACCCCCGAGGGATAGCGATCGATAGCAAATCTCAAAAAGCCTACATCGCTGTCATGGGTTCCCTGGATGTGGCAGTCCTAAATCTCCAAAATCTTTCTCTTAATTGGCTAAGAGGACTAGGCAACGCCCCCCGTCATGTGAATATTTCCCCCGATGATCAGTACCTCTACATCAGTTTTAATGGAGAAGGAAAGGTAGGGAAAATTGATCTAAAAACAGGAAAGGTTATCAAAAAAATCTCTACCGGGCGATCGCCCCGGAGCATGACCCTTTCTGCTAATGGAGAATTTCTTTATGTAGTCAATTATGATTCCCAAAGTTTTAGTAAGGTGCGGACTAGGGATATGGAAGTGATAGAAACTATTCCTGTGGAAGCAGACCCCATTGGCATTACCTACGACTCAGCCACCAAGCAAGTATGGGTAGCTTGCTATTCTGGCAGTCTTTGGATATTTCAGGACTAGGACATCTCTAGACTTGCGATATGTATCTTAGCTGAAAAGCTAGAACTAGGTGCCGCAAACTTAAACCAATGATTAAAATGATGTAAAGCAAGTATTTTTGGCTGGCTGTTACAGTTTTGCCATAAAAGTTAGGACAGGCAAAAACCTCATGATCCCGCAGCTAATTGATCGCACTATTCGTAAAATTTGGGGTCGAAATTCCCTTGTTAAGGTTTTAACAATTCCAGTTATTGTGCAGATTCTATTAGTTTTGGGTCTTACAGGTTATCTTTCCGCTTGGAATGGGCAACAGATAATTCAAGAATTAGTAGGACAGCTTTTGCATGAAACTAGCGATCGCGTTACTCTCTACCTAGAAAACTATCTAGCCCAACCCCAACTTATTAATAGAATCAACACCGAAGCCGTCAGACTAGGGCAATTAAATGTAGAGAACTTAAATCCTGAAAATTTAGCTAAATTAGAGTCCCACCTGATCGCCCAAATAAAGCAATTCCCCACTGTTGGAGCTATTCTCTACGGTAATATGCAAGGAGATCTTCGGGCGATCACCCAAACTGAGACTGGGATAGGTATGAGAGTAAGTAGTAGAGATGAGCCTGGTCAAAATTATCTCTACGATTTGGACAACAATAACAAACGGGGTAAATTAAAACAACAGACTCCCTTCCCGCTTCCAAATCAGGGAGCCTTCGATCGCCCTTGGTTTAAGGCGGCCCTAAACTCAACCCAGTCTACTTGGAGTCCAATTTTCTCGCGCCTAAATACTAATGGCTTTGAGTTTGCGATTAATGCCTCTACTTTAGTTTATGACTCCGCCGGAGATAGGCAGGGAGTCTTTTCAGTAACCATTGATCTAGAAAAAGTTAGCAGTTTTCTCCAGCAGTTCTCTAGAGTTGCGGGAGAGGAAATTTTTATTGTCGAGCGTTCTGGGCTGCTGGTGGCAGCAACTGAAATAGATAAACCCTTCGATCGCAACCCTGATGGCAGCTTAGACAGAATGGCGGCGCGAGATAGTCGTAACTATTTAATTAGAAGCACTACAGAATATTTACAAACCAAAGAACCCAATTGGTTAACTAGCAAGTCTGCAAAAACCTCTGAGTTTAAGTTCCAAGTTGCTCCCAGCAAAGAATCGAATTCTAAAGAATCTATGACTAAGATCGGGCAAGTCGGGCCAGAGCGTCACTTTGTCCGGTATATTCCCTTCCGAAGTAAAGGTGGCTTAGATTGGTTGATAGTCACCGTTGTGCCAGAATCTAGTTTTACAGCCCAGACACAACAAAGTGGCTACCTAACTCTCATCTTGTATCTGGTAGCTTTAATTCTGGCTATTAGTGGCGGAGTATGGACTACTCGCTGGTTAGTAGAACCCTTATCTCGTCTCAGTCGGGCTGCCAAAGCTATTAGTCAGGGTAATTTCTACTACCCAGTCCAGATCGATCGCCTAGATGAAGTAGGAGAACTGGCGCGATCTTTTAATTATATGGTGGAGCAATTACAGACTTCCTTTCAAGAATTGCAGGAAAGTGAAGAGAAATTTCGGCGGCTTGCAGAAAATATTCCCGGTGTTACCTATCGCTATGTATTACATCCCGATGGCGGGGATGAATTTACCTACATTAGTCCCCAAGCGCAAGATATGTATGGTTTGACAGCAGATTTAGTTATTCAAGATGGCAGCTTGCTATGGCAAAAAGTTCTCCCTGAAGATATACTAATACTGCGGCAATCTATTCTTAATTCCTTCCAAAATCTTAGCTTTTGGAATGCAGAATATCGTATTTTGAAGGAAGGACAGGTGCGTTGGCATGAGGCTTTTTCTACTCCAGAATTGCAGTCTAATGGCTCGGTGATATGGGATGGAGTGATTATTGATATTAGCGATCGCAAACAAGCAGAAGCCCTCTTCACTAATTACAACCGCACCTTAGAGGGGCAAGTAGACCAACGCACTGCCGAACTCTCCCAAATAAACATCCTCTTAGAAAAAGAAATTGCCCAGCGCCGATTGATTGAATCTCAGTTCACTGAATCGGAAGCTCGGCTTCACGATATTCTTGGTACTGCTGATGCTGCTATTGTCTTGTTTCAAGTCAGTCCTGACGACTATACATCAAAGATTATCTATCGTTCTCAGGGGCATCTTTGTATTACTGGCTATAGTTTAGAAGAGTTATCACAAGAAGGGTTGCCAGAAGAAGGGTCGGTGCACGATCGCAACCTCTGGGTCTGTAGAATTCACCCAGAAGACCTACCCCACACTTTTTATGCTCAAACAGAAAAGATCTGTAAGTTAGGAAGGTACAGTCTAGAATATCGTATATATCGTAAGGATGGTGAAGTTCGCTGGATTTCTGATAACTTAGTTTCTCGCTGGGATCAGAGCTTGCAGTGTTGGTTTGTGACAGCCATAGGTATTGATATTACCGATCGCAAACTAGCAGAAGCAGAACGAGCCAGTCAGCAAGCCTTCCTCCGGCAAATTATAGATCTAATCCCAGCTAAAATTTACGTCAAAGACCGGGAGGGACACTTCTTGGCAGCAAACCAAGCTACGGCAGATTTTTATGGAACAACAGTGGAGACAGTGCTAGGTAAAACCGCCGCAGATTTTAATCTTAGTCTAGAGGTGATGGCTGAGTATAATGCCGTTAATCAAGAAGTTATGGCTACTCAGCAAACGAAAATTATTCCTTACCAAAAGATGTACGGAATTTCTGGAGATTTGCAATGGGATCAAACTGTATTAAGTCCTTTTATAAATGCTCACGGTGAGGTGCAAGGGATAATTGGAACTTCTACAGATGTCACTGTTATTAAGCACGCAGAAGAGGAACTCCGGCGGGCGAAAGAAGCTGCGGAAGCTGCTAATCAGGCTAAGAGTAATTTCTTGGCAGCTATGAGCCACGAACTTCGCACCCCTTTGAATGCCATTTTGGGATTTTCCAAAATCATGCAACCCGATTCCAACCTCACTCCTACCCAGAAAAAGAATCTCATCATTATTAGCCAAAGTGGAGACCATCTCCTGAAGCTAATTAATCAGGTCCTAGACTTATCTAAAATTGAAGCCCAGCAGATGATCGCTCATCTAGCAAGTTGCGATCTGTTTTCCGTAGTAATAGAAATTGAAGAAATGTTATCCCTCAAAGCAAGGGAAAAGAATATTTGTCTACTTTGTAAATACACTGCTGATACTCCCCAATTTATTAATACTGATGAAATTAAGTTGCGGCAGATACTCCTGAACTTATTAAGTAATGCTCTGAAGTTCACCGCCTACGGGAGTGTTTCCCTCCAAATTAGCTATCAAGAGGGGCAAATAATTTTTAGTATTATAGATACGGGAGTTGGTATTGACCCCCAAGAGTTCGATCGCCTCTTTCAGCCCTTTAGCCAGACTACTTCTGGTCAGAAATCTCAAGAAGGAACGGGTTTGGGACTACACTTGAGTAGGCAGTTCGTCCACTTACTGGGGGGAGAACTAACAGTGAGTAGTAATGTCGGTCAGGGCAGCACCTTCCAATTCAATTTACCCCATTCCCTAGATACCTCTCTGCAAGAAAGTTCGCTAAGAACTCCAGAGGAAATAAATTCTGCCAGCTTGCCATTCCTTCCTCACTTCGATCCTCTTGATCCTTCTACTATAGATATTTCCTTATCTCCCGACTTATCTAGCTTGTCTAACTTGGGGTTGAATAGTTTACAAAATATCTCTTTACCTGCTTTGTGGTTAGGGCGGTTTCAGCAGGTCGTTGTGGAAGGAGACTTACAAGGGATGCGATCGCTCCTCCAAGAAATTACCACCTCCCATCCCGATCTACACTATACCCTTCTCCAACTAATAGAAGACTATAAGCTCGAACAATTACTTAATCTAGCTCAATCTCTGGATTCCTTCTAAACTAGAATCAAGATGTTCCTCAAGCCCCTTAGATGCCTTAGATTTCCTCAGCGATCGCGCCCCAGATTTGGCAGACATTCATTTCCCTAGGCTAAAAAATCATCTCTAGCATTAGTAGAAGGGGATTTGACAGTAATTAGTGCTTTAATAAAAGAACTTTACCAAGTAAAACTAGCACTGGTGCGAATTTTCAGAGATTTAAATCTATCCTCAGCCTTGCATAAACGTTAATTAATTCTGATAATTAATTATGATTAAATTAATCCTGATCAATCTATGCCTGTAGCCACAGACTCTTCAGCCTCCCTCCTACTTCAGGGCAATATCTTGGTAGTAGATGATGTCCCCGCCAATCTTAATCTTTTAACTCAAATCTTGGCAGAGCAAGGATACAGAGTCCGAGTAGCTCCGAGTGGCCGACTCGCCCTTAAGTCAGTCCAGTCCCATCCGCCAGATTTAATTTTGCTGGATATCAACATGCCAGACTTGAATGGCTATGAAGTTTGTGAACAGATCAAGGCAAATCCAGAAACCGCTACAATTCCCATAATTTTTGTTAGTGCTTTAGGCGAAATTGTAGACAAGATGAAGGCTTTTCAGTTAGGGGGTGTGGACTATATCACTAAACCCTTTGAACCTATGGAAGTTTTGATCCGGATCCAAAATCAACTCCGGATCCAAAATCTTCAGCAACGTCTCCAACACCAAAACGAACATCTAAATCGTCAGATAGAACTCCGCCGCCATTCTGAGGCAGAACTACGACTGTTGCTAGCAACCACTCAAGCGGTCAGCCGTCAAGAGGATGTTAACTCGGCACTGCAATCAGTATTAAGGTTAGTTTGTATTACTACTCAATGGGATTATGGCGAGGCTTGGATTCCTAACGAAGAGGGAACTATTTTGGAGTGTAGTCCCGGTTGGCATGGAAGCGATCGCAGATTTCAGAATTTCCATGATCATAGTTTAAGCCAGACCTTTGCCCCCGGCGTTAGCTTGGGGGGTAAAACTTGGATGGCTCGGCAGGCTAAGTGGGTTGAAGATTTAGGAGTACCTTCAGAGCTTTATGCTCATCCGGAAATTCCTTTAGCGTGGGGATTGAAGGTAGCCTTGGCCGTTCCGATCATTCTCCACGAAGATGTATTAGCGGTCTTAATTTTTTATCGTCGTAAAGTCACTGCTATAGAAAAGAGCATGATCAATCTGGTGAATGGGGTAGCAACTCAGTTAGGCTCCCTAATTCAGCACAAGCGTACAGAAGAAATCCTCCATATGACCCAAGAGCGTTATCACAGCATTGTAGAAAATGCGGTAGAGGGAATTTATCAAACCACTCCTGATGGTCAGTATCTCAGCGCTAATGCTGCTTTAGCTAGAATCTACGGCTATAGTTCCCCAGAACAAATGATTTTGGGACTGAAGAATATTGAAAAACAGCTTTATGTAAATTTAGATCGTCGCCGAGAATTTATTAACTTGGTGGAATCTAACAATGCGGTGTGGGGGTTTGAATCTCAGGTTTATCGTCAAGACCAAAGCATTATCTGGATCGCGGAAAGTGCCAGAACTGTAAGAGATTCTAAGGGTAAGATTCTCTACTACGAGGGTACTGTTTCGGAGATCACAGACCGTAAACTAGCTCAGGAGCAAACAGAAAAATTATTATTAAATATTTTACCCAAGGCGATCGCCCTCCGGCTCCAAGCAAAGCAAGAGGTCATTGCTGATAGTTTTACTGATGTTAGTGTGCTGTTTGCCGACTTGGTAGGGTTTACGGAGTTATCTGGTCAGAAAACTCCTAAGGAATTAGTAGAATTATTAAACTTGATTTTCAGTGAGTTTGATAAGCTGGCAGAGCAGCATGGACTAGAGAAAATTAAAACTATTGGTGATGCCTATATGGTGGTGGGAGGCTTGCCAATTCATAAACCTGATCACGATCGCGCGATCGCCCGCATGGCTCTAGATATGCAGGAAGTAATTCGTAAGTTCAACGCTCAAGGGCAAGAGACTCTCAGCTTGAGAATTGGTATCAACATTGGTCCTGTAGTTGCAGGGGTAATTGGACTAACAAAGTTTACTTATGACCTATGGGGAAATACGGTAAATATTGCCTCCCGGATGGAATCTACAAGTGTTCCGGGGCAAATTCAAGTCCCAGAGATAGTTTACCAACGATTACACTCCCAATTTAGATTCCAAGAACGGGGGCTTGTGCCTATCAAAGGTAAGGGAGAAATGTTTGCCTATCTACTTTTAGGCGATCGTAATTAATATAGGGCTAAAAATCCATATCATCCATCATCCCCGGACTAATTAAGGTGATATCAAATTCATCTAGGGGTTCGCTATTTGTTAAGGTATCTCCTTTTTGGAGGTAATAAATTACTCTGACTTGGGGGCCAAAGACCACTTCATCTTCATCTACTAAGTCACGAGAATCCATTTTGTGACCATTAATCATTAAGCCATTAACGCTGGGCTTGCCGTTGGCATCTCCATCTACAAGTTGGTAGTACTGAGTGCCATCAGGATGGGTGCGGCGAAATATATTGGCATGGTAGCGAGAGACAAATTGGGACAGGATCCGAATTGTGCATTTAGCCTCCCTGCCGATCGAATAAGAAGAACCATCTAAGGTCACCTCTCGTCGACCTCTATCGTCTTCCACCATTAAAATATGTTTCTGAATTGATTTTGCCGACATGGAAAGTAAAAAATTGGGGAATCAAGCCATGGAATTTCTGTACGGGAATTACCATGGATTATATCTAAGCAGTGAGTTGATCATATCATACCCATTGATTTCGGCGTAGCAATAGAGAATTGGTAACGACACTCAGGGAACTAAAAGCCATCAAGGCTCCGGCAGCGGAAGGGTTGAGGCTAATTCCCCAAGGTAATAAAAATCCGGCAGCAAGGGGGATCGCTAAAGTATTGTAGGCAAAGGCCCAGAATAGGTTTTGACGAATTTTCTGGAAGGTGGCTCGGGAGAGATATATTGCTTGAGCAACATCAGTGAGGCGATCGTGCATCAATACTAAGCCAGCGGTTTCTACGGCTACTTCTGTACCAACTTGGAGCGCGATCCCCACCTCCGCTTGAGCCAAGGCAGCAGCATCGTTAATCCCATCCCCCACCATCCCTACTTTGTGACCTTGAGCTTGGAGATGAGCGATCGCCTCAGCTTTCTCTTGGGGCAATAATCCGGCTTGAATATTTTTGGGGTCAATACCTAATTCTGCTCCGATCGCTAAAGCTGTCCCTAGTTGATCGCCTGTATAGATTTTAATCTGGAGTCCCATACCTGTTAATTTTTGGATAGTTTCTAGAGCCTCAGCCCGGAGAGTATCTTGTACAGCAATTAGTCCGAGCAACTTGCCTGTAACAGCTATATAAACCACAGTTTTTCCTTGAGTTGCCCAGTGCTGGGCTGTGGCGATCGCCCTAGGTGAGACTTCGATAGAGAAACTTTCCAACCAAGCCAGATTGCCCAAATACACTAGCTGCTGATCTACTACTCCTGAAATTCCTAACCCTGCTTCTGTGTGACTATCTATTACTTCAAAAAGTGGGAAGTCTTGGGCGGCTTGCTGAATAGCCTTTGCTAAGGGATGGCAAGTGGTGGCTTCTAGACTAGCGGCTAGTTGCAGGAGTTTTGCTTCTGTAGATATTGTTAGAGATAATTCTGGAAATGTTGCAGGAGATGCTGCGATCGTTACGGGAGCCTCAATGAGAGCCTCAACGGAAGTAGCAGTATTAGTAAAAACTAGGCAATCGCTCACGGTAGGTTTCCCCTGAGTGAGAGTTCCAGTTTTATCAAATACAATCGTATCCAACCCGTTCACTTGTTCTAAGACATCTCCACCCCGAATTAATAAACCCCGTTCTGCTCCCATACTTGTGCCGACTAAAAGGGCAGTAGGAGTAGCTAGACCAAGGGCGCAGGGACAGGCGACTACGAGGACGGCGATCGCTAACTTTCCACTCAGGGCGATGGGGCTTATTTCTGCGGTCATCCCGTGATGAGAACTCATGAGCAGGGGGTGGGCGATCGTTGCTGAGACATCCCAAAGTTTAGTCCCCAGAAAATACCAAAAGCCAAAAGTTCCTGCCGACAAGATCATCACGCCGTAGGTAAAGTATCCCGCTACCGTATCCGCCAGTTTCTGCACCGGGGCTTTCCGGGTTTGAGCAGCTTCTACCATCGCTACAATCTGCGCCAAGGTAGTATCTTGCCCAGTGCGTTGAGCTTGAATAACTAAAACCCCGGACTGATTAAGAGTTCCAGCTAAAACTAGGGAGCCTACGAGTTTTTCTACCGGCAGCGGTTCCCCGGTAATCATAGATTCATCCACTAAGGACAAACCCCCACCAACTTCCCCATCTACAGGGATCTTCTCTCCCGGCAAGACTTGCAACCATTCCCCTACCCGGACTTGATGAATGGGGATTTCTATACCTTGGGAGGTTATTGGTAAATTTCCTTGATTATTAATACTTGGTGCGGGAATTAAGCGGGCAACTTGGGGTTGTTGTTGGCTGAGGGCTGTGTAGGCAGCGGTAGCTTTTTGACGGGCTTGGGCTTCTAGAGTTCTGCCCAAAAGAATGAAACCTAAGAGCATGACGGGTTCATCAAAATAGCACTCCCAACCCAACTGGGGCAAAACCAGGGCTAAACAACTGGCAGTATAGGCAGAAAGTGTCCCCAACGCTACAAGGGTATTCATGGTGGGAACGCCCCGGAACAGGGAACTTAAGCCAGAGATCAGGAGCGATCGCCCCGGCAGCAAAATACTAAAGGTAGCCAGCCCCCAGTGGAGCCAAATATTATCCATCTGGCTATGGGTTAACCAGTGACCAAGGCTAGAGAAAACTAAGAGGACTAAGGCTGTGACTAATTGCTGGAGTTGTTGACGAGTTTGTTTTTTTTGATCTTCTTGGCTATCTGAAGCGAGGCGGGGCATGTTCTGCTGCCGGGCTTGACTAGGAAATCCGGATTGAGTTAGTTGGGCAGCTAAAGCATCAGGATCGATCGCCCCAGTCTCGGCTTCGCACACTGCCACTTGGGTGACTAGGTTAACGCAAGCGGAGACTATCCCCGGATACTGACTCAACTGCCGCTCCACAGCCCCTACGCAACCACCACATTTCATCCCTGCTACATCAAGGGTAATTTTTTCTGTTGTCATCATTCAAGTATTTTACCCCTGAATTTAGTGGGAAACATTCTGAAAATATTTATGTAATTGGAGCGATCGCCCGGAAAATCAACCTACAATAGTCAGAAATATGAACGATAATTAGCCATTATGCCCCATCCCCTCTACGTTGCATTTATTTGGCATCAACATCAGCCCCTCTACAAAAGCCGAGATTTAGATGATTCTGGCAACCATCAGTATCGCCTGCCTTGGGTGCGCCTCCACGGGACAAAAGATTATTTAGACTTAGTTTTATTGCTAGAACGTTATCCCCGCTTGCATCAGACCGTCAACCTCGTACCTTCCCTGATCCTGCAAATTGAAGACTACGTAGCCGGAAAAGCCACGGATCCCTACCTCGCCCTCGCCCTCAGCCCTGAAGCCCGCCTCACTTTCAGGGATAAAAAATTTATTGTCGAACATTTCTTTGATGCCAACCACCATACCTTGATCGATCCCCATCCCCGCTACGCCCAATTGTATGAACAACGGCAAGAGCATGGGCATGATTGGTGTCTGGAGTATTGGCAAGCCTCAGACTACGGCGATCTTTTGGCATGGCATAACTTAGCGTGGATCGATCCCCTATTTGCAGAGGATCCAGAGATTGCTGGGTGGTTGAGCCAAGGGAAGGGGTTTAGCCTGAGCGATCGCCAAGCCATTATTGCTAAACAAAGAGAAATTATCAGCCGCATTTTGCCCCAACACAAGAAAATGCAGGATGCGGGTCAGCTAGAAATCACCACCACTCCCTACACTCATCCCATTCTGCCCCTGCTGGCAGATACCAACGCAGGACGGGTTGCCATTCCCCAGATGAAGCTACCCCAAGAGCGTTTCCAGTGGGCCGAAGATATTCCCCGCCATCTCCAAAAATCTTGGGATATGTACCAGAAAAACTTTGGGCAAACCCCCAGAGGATTGTGGCCCTCGGAGCAATCTGTGAGTCCAGAGGTGCTGCCTTATATTAGCCAAGCAGGGTTTAAGTGGCTCTGTAGTGATGAGGCGGTGCTGGGCTGGACGATTAAGCACTTTTTCCATCGAGACGGGGCTGGAACTGTGGAGCAGCCGGAGCTACTTTACCAGCCCTACCGGTTAGAAACTCCCCACGGAGATTTAGCGATCGTATTCCGAGATCATCGCCTTTCGGATCTAATTGGATTTTCTTATAGTGGCATGAGTCCCAAGGCTGCCGCCCAAGACCTAGTGGGACAATTGGGGGCGATCGCTCGGAAACTGGGGGAACGGCAAGGCACTGGTGATACTTCCTTAGAACAACCTTGGCTAGTCAACATTGCCCTGGATGGGGAAAATTGTTGGGAATTTTATGAGCAGGACGGCAAACCATTTTTAGAAGCTCTCTACGGGTTGCTTAGTGAGCAGCAAGATATCAAATTAGTTACGGTTTCTGAATACTTAGATCAATTTCCGCCTAGGGAAACTCTGCCGAGCGATCGCCTCCACAGTGGTTCTTGGGTAGATGGCAGTTTTACGACTTGGATTGGCGATCCTGCCAAAAATAAAGCCTGGGGTCTCCTCACCCAAGCCCGACAAGTCTTAGCAAACCACCCCGAAGCCACGGAAGAAGCCAACCCGGCTGCTTGGGAAGCTCTTTATGCCGCAGAAGGTTCCGACTGGTTCTGGTGGTTTGGCTATGGGCACTCTTCTAACCAAGATGCCATTTTTGACCAGTTATTTCGGGAGCATTTATCTGCCCTCTACGAAGCTCTAGGGGAACTTGTTCCCCCCATTCTTGCCTATCCTGTAGAAGATCATGAAGGCAGAATTAGGACTCAACCCCAAGGATTTATCCATCCCGTTATTAATGGGCTTGGAGATGAGCAAGATTGGGATCGAGCAGCACGATTAGATATTGGGGGCGATCGCGGAACCATGCACCAAAGTAGCCCTATCCAACGGCTTTGGTATGGGGTAGATCACCTGAATTTCTATCTCCGTCTAGATTTCCAAGTGGGGATTAATCCTAAGGTAGATTTAGCTAATGAGTTACACTTATTGTGGTTCTATAGCGACCGTACTATGCACAATAGCCCTTCGCCCTTAGTAGAAATGCCCGATCAAGCTCCCCTTAATTACCACTACCATCATCACTTGGGGATCAATCTCCAGACTGAATCTTGTTGGCTCCAAGAGGCTGTGGAGCATTGGCAATGGCAGTCCCGCTCTACACGGGCAAGTGTGGGCTTACAGGAATGCCTAGAAATTGCGGTGCCTTGGGGAGATTTGCAAGTGGAGCCAGATTATGGGTTGCAATTGTTGATCGTGCAGGCGGATCATGGGCGCTATCGGGGTTATTTGCCGGATAATTTAGTAGGATTACAGGTTCCTTAAGTTGAATTAGGACGCAAAATATTAGGTTATTTTATATCAGTAAAACCTTTGATGGTAGCTGAGATAACTTTACCAGCGGGGTGATCGATCGCAACTTCGAGAGCTTTAACTCCTCCTTCTTTGATGGCGTTAACGACACGGTTTTTGAGGGTGGGATTTTTAGCGATCGCTCTCCCAATCTTCAAGTTGTAATTGAGGTATACGAGAAAACTCTCTAGTATTGTGGGTAACTAGTATCAAATTATTGGCGAGAGCAATAGCAGCAATTTGTAGATCATAGGCTCCAATAGGGGTTCCTTGAAAAGCGAGTTGAGAGCGAATTTCTCCAAAAATCATAGCAGCTTGATCAGGGATACTCCCGATCAAATACTCCTTCTAAGTTATCATCTAAGCTTTCCAAAATCCCTTCATTATCGATAATAATAGGATCGTCAGCACAAACTCCGTATAGGGATTTTAAGGATTTTCTTTCGTTTTTTTGGAGGGGTTGGTAGACGATCGTTATCTCTACATCAGTATCTCGAATTTCTGGTAAAGAGAGGCGCAAGATTCCATCGCTATCAACATGAGATTTAACTTTGATACTTTGCATAAGGTTCTCCTTTTTCAAATTAGGGGGCAGGAGGAAGTTTTAGCTCAATTCCTACTTTGCTGCCCAAATCTACGACATTATTAGCAAAATCTACCCCACCAGCGATCGCACCCCCGGCAAATGTGGCAGTAGCTAATAAGGCAGCTAGGCATTTTTTGAGTCTGGGGAGGTTGCGGTCATTTTCAGGTTTTTTAATTTCTGTTTCTACATCGTCAATATCAATGATGATTCCTTCTTGGATATCTGGGGGGAATTGGGTCGCAGTTTGACGGAGGTTATTGACGATTTGTAGTAGTTCTGTTGTGTTGTTGATTTGAGTGCCGATTTTGTCACGCATAACTTTGTCGCCAGCGATATTGTCACCTAAACCGTGTTGATTGATGATGTTAGCCATGGGGTTATTTCCTATTTTGTAGTGGAGTTTTAATAATTGGCTATTGTGGAGCGGGAGCATTGCGTAGTTTTAACCATTGTTATCGCTGAAGTCTACTTCATAAACGTCGGGAGCAGCTGGGAATATCTCATTTTTATAAATTTCAATCTACGTTATTAATATCAGTCCGCGCAGGCGGACTTTGCTCTTATAGGCGCGGTTTCAACCGCCAGCTAATGTGCATCGACATGGATTAATCAAATATTATAATTTAGATAAGAAACCCGATGATTGAAATTGTGGCTACTGAAAGAATCAACATTACATTAGACAAACCCCGGCGATTGAAATCGCGGCTACAGGAGCAAAGTCCGCCTACGCGGACTAAGAGTAGTTGAGTTTTTTGTATCTATTAGAGTAAATATATTTTAGTTTCATTCAATTTTATCTCCACTAACTCGATCGCCCGCAACATTATCACCTTTTCCGTGTTGGTTGGTGATTTTTTTAGAGCGATTATCATTGAAAGTGAAGTTGACTGGAGACATATCATCTTCTAAATCAATTC